>Ga0209347_1002190_pt1 | contig 26883 bp, 25 predicted proteins | sample AutmiccommuBRH23_FD_187382 | JGI IMG/M metagenome (GOLD analysis project Ga0209347, IMG submission 187382) | Deep subsurface microbial communities from Mt. Terri, Switzerland - Autotrophic microbial communities BRH/23 (SPAdes) (version 2) | ecosystem: Environmental > Aquatic > Deep subsurface >...
CATGGCTGATGGGTAATCTGGAAGGCGTTGATCCGGATAATTTACCGGAAAAAATTATCGGCAGTAAAGTTAAAACCGGCCATAAGGTAATCGAGCCCGCTCTTTATACTGCAGGTGAGGGAGTGGCCATTACCTTTTCGCTTGTGTAAAAGATAAAACAGTATAACAATGCAATGAAATCTTGTATACTTAATAAATATTGAAGAAAGGTGGTACATGATGGATATTAAAAATACTGTTGCTGTGGTCACAGGAGGAGCGTCGGGGCTGGGTGAGGCGGTAGCCAGAAACTTCGTCGCGCAAGGAGCAAAGGTTGCCTTATTGGACATGGCGGAGGAGAAAGGCAATAAGCTGGCCGGTGAATTGGGCGGGCAGGCAATCTATATTAATACAAACGTGGCGGATGAAGAAAGTGTACAACAAGCCGTAAATACAACCGTGGAAAAATTCGGAGGCATTCACATTGTTGTCAATTGCGCGGGTATCGTTATTGCGCAAAAGGTGTTGGGGAAAAAAGGCGTCATGCCTTTGGAGAACTTTAATAAGATCATTCAGGTTAACCTTGTCGGCACCTTTAATGTAATTCGTCTTGCAGTTGAGAAGATGGCTCAAAATGCTCCCAACGATGGTGGAGAGAGAGGGGTCATTATCAATACCGTCTCGGTGGCCGCCTATGAGGGACAGATTGGTCAGGCAGCTTACAGCGCTTCCAAGGGAGGGATTGTGGGCATGATCCTGCCTATAGCCCGGGAACTGGCTGCTCACGGAATTCGTGTGATGGGGATTGCCCCGGGGGTTTTCGAAACCCCTATGTTTGACATGTTACCTGAAAGCGCAAAAGAGGCTTTGGGTAAAATGACCCCGTTCCCCCCCCGTCTGGGAAGGCCTTCTGAGTTTGCCATGCTTGTAGAGGACATTGTACGTAATCCTATGCTGAACGGTTCTACTATCCGGCTTGACGGAGCGATCCGGATGCAGCCGAAATAGTATGTTTTTCCCGAAAGCTGTGTGGTAGATATGCCAGGTGAAAAACGAAAATAACCAGAGGGCCGGAGATCTTTGAACAGGTATCCGGCCCTTTATTTAGAGATAGGAAATTATCCAAGTGGATTATTTTCTAATGGTATAAAAAAAGGGATAGAATCACCAATTGCTCGCAGGGCGGCAGTTTTGATAAGGTAATTACATATAACAACGGACAAGGCGATTTTGGATTTTAACTGCTTTCGGCAGTCAGGCGAGGTGACTATTTTGCTTTTAAAAGATATAATCAGCGACCAGGTGGTATACCTTCGACCGGGAGAAACACTTGAAAAAGCCGTGCAAAATTTCAGGCATAATAAAATTGACATCATTCCGGTGGTTGACTCCGATATGAAATTATTGGGTATTTTTACCCGGACAAACCTTTACGATGCACTGTTAAATGGTGCTTCCTTAAACATAGCCATAGATCATTACATGAATAAAAAGCCCTTTTTCTTGAGTGCCGACCTTCCTTACGACGAGGTTGCCGAGCTTGTCAAAAAAACTACGGTTGGCGCCGTCCCGGTAATCGATGCGGAGGAAAAAGTGATAGGGGTTTTCAACAAAGCCGATATGGTTTTAGCGCTACTTGAGAGATCGGAGCTGCTTAACACAAAATTTCAGGCAATCCTTAATTCCATGCATAACGGGGTTATCGCCATCGATGGTAAGGGGTTTATTACTCTGGTAAACACCGGGGCAGAGAGAATTTTCAGCATTGGGGAAGAGAAGTGTCTTGGTCTGCCGTTAAGTAATGTGCTGCCGGATTTGGATCTGACTGCGGCTTTAGAGCATAGTGAGGTTAATGTCATGCTTCAATACAGGCGCAAAGAGATTTCAACTGTTGTAAATATAACACCGTTAACGCATATGGATAAGGTTGTGGGCGCCATTGCCATCTTTCAGGATATTACCGAGCTTAATTTTGTGGGCAGGGAACTGGAAGCCGTTAAGGAGATCAACCGTACTCTGGATACTGTCCTCAATATCATTGGTGACGGGATAATTGTGGTTGACGAAAAGGGTAATGTTACCCTTTCCAACCGTATTTTTGACGATTTTATGGACATATCTCCTGAAGATATTACTGGCAGGCACGTAACGGAAGTAATTAACGGCAGCAGGCTGCACATTGTGGCGAAGACCGGCATTCCGGAGACCGGTGATATTCAAAATATTCGGGGAAAGTCTCTTATTGTTTCAAGGCTTCCGATTATTAAAGAGGGCAGAGTTGTAGGGGCGGTAGGAAAAATGATTTTTCCCCAGTTGCCTGAGATCAAGGAACTGGCTGAAAAATTGGTATCTTTACAGAACAAAGTTGCCTATTATGAGGAGGAACTTCAAAAAACCAAAACAGCCTGGGACGTAATGGATGGTATAATTGGAGAAAGCCCTGCCATTAAGAGCATAAAACAGGAAATCGCCCGGGTCTCAAAAAGCACGTCAACTGTCCTGATTACCGGCGAAAGCGGCACAGGCAAAGAACTGGTAGCCAAGGCCATTCATATGTGCAGTGACAGGAGCAATGGCCCTTTTATTAAAATCAATTGCGCTGCAATTTCAGAAAGCTTATTGGAAGCGGAGATTTTCGGTTATGCCCCCGGGGCCTACACAGGGGCATTAAAGAACGGGAAGCCGGGTCGCTTTGAATTGGCCGACGGGGGAACTATTTTATTAGATGAGATAGCTGATATGTCACTGGCCCTCCAGGCCAAGATACTGAGGGTAATACAGGAGCGGGAATTTGAGCGGGTGGGCGGTACCAGGAGTATCAGAGTCAATGTCCGCATTTTGGCGGCTACAAATAAAGAACTTGAAAAGGGGATTGCTGAAGGCACTTTCCGGGAAGATCTATATTACCGTTTGAATGTAATAAATATACACCTGCCCCCGTTATGGGAACACCCGGAGGATATCGAATTTCTGGCGAAAAGTTTTTTCAAAAAATATAACAGAATCCTTGGCGCCGATGTTAGAGGGTTTGAAAGAGAAGTCGTAGAGATACTGTGCCGGCACAGGTGGCCGGGGAACGTAAGGGAACTGGAAAATGTTGTAGAAAGGGCAGTTAATTACGCTCGCTCAGGCAATGTAAGAATTGAACACTTGCCGCCTTATATGCTTGGCGAGGGTGAAAGGCCCGGAAGTGAGATTAAAATACCAAAGGAATCCGACAGTTATCGTGATAAAATGCATGAACTAGAAAGGGATTTGATTTTGGATGCCCTTGACAAAGCAGGTGGAAACAAGACCCGGGCAGCCAAAATACTTAACTTAAGCCGCTCCAGACTATATGTCAAAATGAAAAAATATAATATGATCATTTGAGTCAAAGCCCATCACTATTTAACTGCAATAAGCATAGCCTGTGATCAGCAGAATATAGAAAAATAATTTTGCCCACGAATAGTCCTGTTTGATAAGGATATTTTCGTGGGTTTTTATGTAAAATTAGTAAGCCGAGCCCATCTTAGAACCAGCTTCTACGTCTGAACCATAAAATCATAGCCCCGGCAATTACTCCCATCAGCGCAAGAATTAAATAATAACCGTATCTCCAATGAAGTTCAGGCATATACTCAAAATTCATGCCGTATATGCCTGCAACAAATGTCAAGGGCATAAAAATTGTCGTGATTACAGTCAGTATTATGATCACCCGATTCATCCTCTGTGAATTAAAAGACACATGTCCCTCTATTAAATCCAATCCCATCTGGCGATAGACCTCTGTCAATTCCACCAATCTTATAGAATCATCGTGGATATCACTAAATAAAACCCGGTATTTGGTTCTCCATTTGTTCATCCTCAGGGTGCAGAATCGCCTTTATCACGTCCCTTAATGGCTCCAAGGAACTGCGTAAAGTAAATAACTCTCTGCGAATCTGAAAAATGCGATTCATCATGCGTTGAGTAAGATTAAAAAAGTGTTCAGACTCCAGTTGTTCCAGTTCGTCGCCAAACCTGCAGAATAAAGGAGAGTACTGTGCCAAAAGACCGTTCATCAACAAATACAATAAATAGTCCGGACCTTTTTCAATTAATAAATGTTGAAACCCAAAATAGTCTGACAAGTATTGTATTTCTTTTTCCGTGGGCTGTGAAAAATCGACCCAATACCATTTCACCTGGTAAGAATGTACATCCTCAAATGAGTCATGAAATAGGGCCTCCCCATTCTTAAATTATAGCAATGTCCGAATCATTTTAACCTCCATAATAGTTACATAGTTAAAAAAAATACTAGTAGAACGTTATTTAAAATTAGTTTGATTGAAGGCTCCTTTGTCGGTTCAGTCAAGAAGGCGATTGAGAATCAAGGAACCGTAATTATATTTATTTTATACTTTTGCCAATTTTTTACACTAATTTTATTGGCTTTGGAAAGGAAGAGCAATCAGTATGTTGAAATTAACCGGCAGGGCATGCTTATTGTTGCTGTTGATGACACTTATAACTGGTATCTTATATTCCCTGACAGTGACCGGTTTAGCCAGTGTTCTCTTTTCCCGACAGGCCGGCGGCTCACTGGTGTATCGCGACGGCAGGCCGGTTGATTCGGTACTGATCGGGCAAAACTTTATCGGCCCGGGGTATTTTCACGGCCGGCCTTCCGCAGCCGGCAGGGATGGTTATGATGCCGCTGCTTCGTCCGGCTCCAACTTGGGACCGACCAGTAAAAAGCTTTCAGAAGACGTGGCCGGGGAAGCGGCCAGAGTGCGCTCCGAAAACGGACTGAGCAAGGGTAGCTCTGTACCGGGCGATATGGTTACATCTCTACTTGACAATTATGGTAACTGTTGCCCATGAGAAATTTTATTTTCAACTTTGAAATCAAGAAGGAATTTTTAAAATGGCATAGAATAATGTATATAACAAAGAACGACTTGGAGTCGTTCCAGTTACCGGCAGATGTATTACACAGGCACATACCACGAAGGTATTGCTCCGTACGAAACGGGGGCTCTTCGTGGTTTTTATTTTTTCTATAGAAGGTGGTATATGAGAATAGCTGTTGTTGACGGACAGGGAGGCGGCATAGGAAAGCTGATCACAGAAAAGCTAAGAAAATCCCTGGGGGAAAGGATTGAGATAACCGCCCTGGGAACAAATGCACTGGCCACAGCACAGATGTTAAAGGCAGGGGCTGATCAGGGAGCCAGCGGAGAAAACGCCATATGTGTAACGGCTGGAAAAGTAGACATGATCATGGGGCCTATCGCCATCATCGTGGCCAATTCCATGCTGGGTGAAGTTACCCCTAAAATGGCAAGAACCATTGCCGGGGCTGAAGCCAAAAAAATATTAATGCCCTTGAATAAAAGCAATATTAATATTGTGGGGTTAAAAAACGAACCTTTGCCGCACCTGGTGGAGATGATGGTGGAAAGGGTCCGGGAAATAATGAAGGGGGTTAGATGATTGCACATACCAGACGGTTTTTTGGATGCCAAAACATGGATAAGCGCCGCAGTTTTAAGTGCGGGGGCAATAGGCTACAGCGTTAAAAAATCCAGGGAGGAATTGGACGACAAACAGGTTCCCAAACTGGGTATCATGGCAGCCTTTATTTTTGCTGCACAAATGATTAATTTTCCCATCGCCGGAGGAACTTCAGGTCATTTACTCGGTTCTGCTATGGCCACAATACTATTGGGACCGTGGAATGCCTGCCTGGTAATTTCAACGGTACTGTTTATTCAGTGTCTGGCTTTTCAGGACGGGGGTCTTACTGCCCTGGGCGGAAACATATTTAACATGGCAGTTGTGGGGGTAATAACGGCTCTAATAATATATAAGATGTTATCCAAAATTTTTAAAAGTTCTGGCGGAAGGAACGTTTCGATTTTTCTGGCCTCCTGGCTTTCGGTTTTTGTGGCTTCTTTAATGGCTACCGTAGAGTTATCCATATCCGGCACCGTGCCTTTTGCCGTTGCTTTTCCGGCTATGGCCGGCTGGCATACATTAATCGGCATAGGAGAAGGATTAATCACTGTTGTAGTGGTCAATTTTGTAGAGAAAACAGGCTTTGTTGATGAGAAAACAGAAATGAAGGTGGGGTAGGGTAAGTGAAAGGCGTTTATAAAGTATTACTGGTAGCATTGATTGTAGCCGCCGTATTGTCTCCTTTTGCCTCGTCCAGCCCTGACGGGCTGGAGAAAGTGGCGGAAGACCTGGGGTTTTTGCATAAAGGAGAAGGAGAGCCTGTTTTAACCGCTCCTGTGCCTGATTACGCCATGCCAGGGGTGAAAAACGAATCAGTAGCTACTGCAGCGGCGGGAATAGTGGGTACTTTGCTGACATTCGGGGCGGGGTACGGATTGGCAAAATTAGTTAAGAGAAAGAAATCGGAAACGAATTAAAGTATAACTAATATATAACAATAAGACCATGAAGGTCCTGCCCGGTAACAGCCGGGAACCCTCATGGTCTTTTCATTTGTGCCCGTTGAGATAATTAATATCTTGTAACGGTGCGTTAGTTTTATGCAGTTCGGCCAGTTGCCATGGCATAAGGGGTCAAAGGTCCTTTATGATATAACCTTCACTTATATGACAACTTCATATCGTTTTGTTAAAAGCTTCCTTGGCAGGGCTTTTAACCTCTTTAAAAACCGGTGCTGTGGCTGCTCAGACCCGCAGTGCCGGTGGTCTTCTCATTATGAACTGGGTATGCGGGGAATGGGCGCTCCGCATACCAATTTCTTTAATGAATAGTAAAGGAGCAAATAGAAAGAATGTTTTATCACGGTACCCGATTTGGTTTTTCAAAATGACCATCAGGTTGCCTGTATAAAAAGGGGGTGCTTGTAAATGCAGACGGCAGAGTTAAAAAAAGAAGTGGCCGCCAGATGGGACCGGTGGGCCTCAAATCATGACAACCAATACGCTCACGGGTTAAAGACGGAGAGGGAAAAACAGGCCTGGCTTAATCTGTTGCGAACGGAGATGGGGGCGTCGGGCAAAAAAATACTGGATGTAGGCACGGGAAGAGATGATATAATACTTTTGGTCATGCCGAAGTACCATGGATGGCAGGAAAGGGTTGAGAATAATTAATAGGGAGAGATGATTATGTGCATGGAAAAAACACCCTGGGAAAGGGCCATTGAATTTCACGGGCATTCCTGCCCGGGCCTGGCTATCGGCTACCGTGTGGCCGGGGTAGCATTAACAAAATTAAATGAGCTCCGGGCTGCCGATGAGGAACTGGTAGCCATAGTGGAAAATGATGCCTGCGGTGTGGATGCCATTATGCTGCTGACGGGATGCACCCTGGGCAAGGGCAATCTGCTCTACCGGGACCACGGCAAGCAGGTATATACCTTCGGCAGCCGGAACAGCAACAGGGCTTTAAGAATATCGGTAAACGGCGCGGCATTGCACAGACACGACCCTGCCGCTGCCGAGCTGCGCAAGAAAGTATTCGGGGGCGCCGCCACAGCGGAGGAAAAAGAGAAATTCCATGGGTTACAGGCTGCCAGAACCGATCAGATATTGAATATGCCGGAGGAAAAATTTTGCATAGCAGAGGAAATCGATTTTAAGATGCCGGACAAGGCCAGAATTTTCAATTCCGTGCAGTGCGGCAGTTGCGGCGAGTATGTAATGGAGTCCCGGGCCAGGGTAAAAGAAGGGCATTTCGTTTGTATACCTTGTGCTGATAACTATACCCGGGGCTGGTAATGCAGTTACTTTTCCATGCTTGTTTGATGATAGGTTTTAGAATATGCTTTCCCTTCATAGAATATAGCTAGTATAGCCATATTCTATTATAATGGGGGTAAGGAGTTTGCGAAGGAGTGACTCGCTTATGCCTAGCGTTCCTGTTCATGAGGCAAAAAACAAATTGTCCGCATTAAGGCGGGAAGCCGTTATAGGGAAAGAATTCTTATTGGCAGATGCCAAAAGGAAAGACGACCAGCCTGTATCCCTCATTTCAACGGTGCTGCTTGACGAACTGTGTGAGACTAAGACTTTTTCATATGAATGGATTGACGGGCCTGGGAAGGAAAACGACCATTATTCCCTGTACAACCTGGAAACCGGAGTTTACGGCGTAGGTCCTACTAAAATGGAAGCTGTGGAGGACTTCATTGACAATATTATCGACTATGCCGGGGTTTACTTTGATGACTTGCCGTTTTATTTAAGTTCATCCGGTGGTCGCCGGGAGCATTATTGGTACTTGAGGCGCGTTCTCCGGTGTGAAGGGGACAGGGAGAGAATTTACCGGATTTTAGATTTAGATAAGGTGCTGGCTGTCTAATGGGGTATACGTTCACCTGGGATGACATTGAAAAGATTTGCCGGAAGTTGGGGATGAAGAGGCAGGGAAAGACAGCTGTTTGGAAAGGCGTCGGGCCGGATGGGGTGAAACGTTCTTGTATTATCCACGCAAAGCATAAGGGAAATGTGGGGAGCGGATTGGCACTGAAGAATGCCATCAAAGAATTGAAATTTGCTTCAGTTGAGGAAATGTACCGGTTTTTGAAGGGGAGTAGATTTGGGCAGCCTGGCTCTGCCTGTTTTTCGTTTAGCAGTTGACTTATTGTAATTTCAAGAGTAATATGTTGAAAATTGAACACACAGGGCAAGTGGTTCTACCGATGCGGTAGAACTGAAAAGGGAAGCCGGTTAAAATCCGGCGCGGTCCCGCCACTGTAATGGGGAGTTCTTTGCATTATGCCACTGGGTAAATATCCCGGGAAGGCGTAAAGAACGATGAACCTGAGCCAGGAAACCTGCTTGCCCGGTAATTCATTAATGTACCCACGCAGGATGGGTTGTTTGATGGCTTTTGTATCGGATATTAAAGCCCCTGCGTGATTTTGTGCAGGGGCTTTATTTTATTAAAGTTGGTCGCCTTGTCTCGAGGGACAGGGCGTAAACGGAACCGGTGTTTAGTAAACATTTAGCGATCTCAACCGGGTAATTTACTTGGGCTCGCGATGATTGGTTCTACACCCGGCCGGCCAATTCTATGACACCATTTGTTTTTACGGGAGGTGTTTGGATGAGGCCGTTTTTTATTTAGAGCTTATATTTTCCGAATCGTCTAATTGTATAGTACACAAAAAAATAAATAAAACGGGTGCCTTTTGTTCGATAAAGGCTGAAAAGGGAAGCCGGTTAAAATCCGGCGCGGTCCCGCCACTGTATGGGGGAGGAACTTCACACCATGTCACTGGGCGTAAATCCCGGGAAGACGTGAGGTATCCGATAATCCCGAGCCAGGAGACCTGCCCGTTATTGTTTTAGCCAGTAGCTACGGGTCATAGTGGGTGGTTCATATTTGTTACCGCTCATAACTCCCGGCTAAGAAACCGGGATTTATTTATTTATGCCAATAATATCATGAAGGCGATAGGAAAAATCAATGGAGGAATGATAAATGTATTTTTTTAAAAAACTGCTTCAAAAGTTAAGTTTACTACTTACTGTGCTGGTTACTATTTCGTTTTTCATGACATCGTCAGTAGCCGATGCTGGTGTGGCCAACTCATTGGACAATATTGCGGTAGAATTTTTACACGATGATTTCACAGACGGTGGGATGAAGAATAACGAAAACGGAGTAGGTTCTTATGCTTTATATGTCTTAAACAAGTCAGGTGTTGATATTAGCGCTTGGGAATATAATGGAGAGACCCTTGAGGATTCGGTAACAAGCGCGATATATGCCGACATATCAAATGCCGGAGAGAAATCTGCCAAGCTGTTGGCTCAAGATTTGGCGGCTGCGATAGCTCTGAACCAAAACGGTTATAAAAACCAGTTGATTGATATACTGGCAAATAGGCAAACTGCCACCGGGTTTGACGACAGTCTTTTTGATAACATTCCGGCTTTTGACCTGTTAGGCGAGGTAGGCTTGATGAATGAAATTGATACAGTCCTCGCCGAGAACTACATTCTGGGCCAGCAAAATACAACAGGCGCTAACGATGTATATAGCTGGGGCTTCACATATGGCGGTACATATTATCCCGATTTTATAACCACGGCCAAAGCTATCAGAGCGCTTCACTATCTGGATCCCGGGCAAAGCGACACGGACATTCAGGATGCCATTGATAACGGGCTGGACTGGATGGAAAATCAGCAACAAGGAGATGGAAGTTTTGTCGCGGGGTATCCAGGGATGGATGACCCACTCAAAGACACTGCGGAAGCAATCGTGACACTGGCAACATTGGACATAGACCTCGAATCCTGGACCAGCGCGGTTGATTATTTGCTAAATGATGCTCTCAATGAAGATGGGAGCTTCGGAGCAAACGAAGACGTGCAGGATGCCATCTTATTCTTTTGTGCGTATGGTTTGGTAGATAACGGGTTTTATATTTACCCGTCCAGCGCAACAATTGCCAAAGATAATACCCGGCAGTTAAAAGCTATGCGGAAGACTATCGCCGGAACGGCCGACGTAACAAATGCTGCTGACTGGTCTGTGACCGACAGCAGCATTGTGAGTATTGACAACAGCGGGCTGGTCAGCGCTTTAAAAGCCGGTCAGACGGTAGTGCAGGCTGTTTATGAAGGACTCACGGCGACGGCGGACTTGAAAGTTGAATCTTCGCAAGGTGGCATAAATCCGGACGTTTCGACCGAAGTGGAAGTGGGTATGGCTGTGGTAGACCAGAATGGAGAACTTCTGTTCGACCCGAGGTATTTTATGGTAGATGACACCAATGAATTCGGCCTTACCGTACTGGGCGCCCTTGACGCTTCCGGGGCCGATTACACAACCGGCTATTGGGAAGATTGGGGTTATTACGTGGATTCAATAGAGGGGTTGGCAGGCACCGGATCAGCCGGTTGGATGTATGCTGTCAACAATGTGCCCGGGGCAGTATTGGCTAGTAATTGCAGCATAAAAGGCGGCGAAAAAATCGTTTGGTACTATGCTTCCAGTATGGACGCCCAACCTCCACTATGGAGCGATTTGGTGAATAAAAGTTCTGTTGTAGTTGATAGTGTTGAGCTTACAGAGTCGGGTACGGTTAGTGATACTGTTTTGAATACGGCTATTCAGAATGCAGAGTCTGCGGGTGAGATTGTACTCCAGGCCGACGATGCGAAAACTTCGTTAGCCCTGTCCAACGATCAATTGACCAAAATTTTAAACATTGGCAAACCGCTGGCTGTGACTGTCCAAGGAGTGCAAATTGTTTTCCCGCCGGAAAGCCTGAAAATACCGGAGATTACCGGAGGAAACGCTGCGCAGCTCGTCATCAGCGCCGAGAAACTGAGTGACTGGGAAATCCAAACCAAAATTAAATCTTCCTATAATGAAAAATTAAAACCTGCGGGAGATATCTATGAGTTGAATGTGCTGGTGGTAGACCGGGATAATACCCAGCAAAAAGTCAAACAAATTCCCGGCTGCAAGATCATCTTGCTGGTTCCCGAAGGTTTCCTGGAAACAGCCGGGACCGGTATGGTTCTAGCCTACCGGTATAATGAAGCAAGGCAGACCTGGGAATTCCTGGGCGGTACCTATGATCAACAAAATAATACCGTCAGTTTTTACACGAATCATTTCAGCAAGTATGCTTTGCTAGCAGCCACCAGTTCCTTCGATGACCTTGATGGTCACTGGGCGCAAAAGGAAATAGAGATTATGGCTGCCAATGGATTTATTGCCGGTATGGGTGATGGTGTTTTTGCACCGGATGCCACTGTTTCCAGGGCAGAGTTTGTCACCATCCTGACCAAGATCGCCGGTTTGACGGCCAATTCCGAAAAGACAGCGCAATTTAGCGATGTGCCTGCCGATGCATGGTATCGGGACTCAGTTTATGCTGCTGTTTATCATGGTATTGTTTTCGGGACCAGTGCCGACCGTTTTACTCCGGATGGACCAATCTCAAGAGAGCAGATGGCTGCTATGATTGAACGGTTGTTGGCCAAGAAAAAACTGGATCATTCTTTAAACAATGATGAAATTAATAAAATACTTGCCGGTTTTACCGACACTGCGGCTATCCACTCGTGGGCGCGGACACCGGTTGCACTGGCAGTTCAAGAAAGGTTGATGAGCGGGCGCGGAAACGGGCAGTTTGTGCCCCAGGGGAATGCTACCCGGGCTGAAGCTGCGTTAATTCTTTATCTGTTGCTGCAGAAATTACTTTAAGCAAAGAAAAGTAAAGAGCGGTTTTCCTGAGATTACGGCTAACCGTCCCAGCCAAACCCATTGTTAAGATATCCGGCGGTAACTACTCAGGAGTCAGCATGAGAGAACGGTTTATCGTCTCGAAATATTCTGAATTCTGACTACTAAATTCTGAATACCTGGAAAGTATTTCACGGCAGTTCACTGGGGAGGTATTCGCTATGTTAAAAACTATGATCAAAAAATGGAGACTTGTTTCTCTTCTCATAATCGTTGCCCTTGCTGTTTTGTTATTACCGGTAAATTCATATGCCGCCCAGGCAATTCAAGTGAATATTAACGGCAAGCCGGCAACACTTAGCAGCGCTCAGCCGTATATCTTAAAAAATGTTGTCATGCTGCCGGTGAAAGCAATATCGGAAGCTCTCGGCGCCAATGTGACATGGGACGCGGATAATAACAACGTTATTATCCGGAGGGGCAACAATATTTCCATCCTGAAGAAAAACAGTTCCAAGGTATACGTAAACGGTAAGGCATTTTCACTACTGGCTGCCTCCACGGTAAAAAACGGTTCTATTTATGTGCCTCAGGATTTTATTACAGATGTGTTCGGCTTTCAGATCGCTTACAACAAAACGACCGCTAAGTTCAGTATTACGATCAAAGATTTTCCGCTATATTATTCCAAGAAATTCCGGATCAAGTACCTTGATAACGGCTGTAAATTGGTTACAGACGGTGAAAATTATAGAATTCTTTTGGTGCCGCGGGGAAAAACCGCCCCGAAAGGAGTAGTTGCCGATAAGACAGTGTATATTCCACTACAAAAAGTAATGACGGGTTCATCCACCTATGTGGGTGCAATGGCCAAGCTGAATGTTCTGGACAGCCTGAAAGCTGTAACAACATCGGCAAATTACTGGTATATTCCCAAGGTAAAACAGATGGTGAGCCAGGGGAAAGTTAAATATGTGGGCGGCGATAATATGGAGGCGCAGGACTATGAACTGGTCAAATCCATCAATCCCGAGCTGGTATTCGTCTATACCGGAACGACCGGACAGCAGCATGTTATGAGAAAACTTTCTGAACTGGGAATTCGTTATGCGGTAAATAATGAATACCTGGAGCCTGATTGCCTGGGCCGGTTGGAGTGGATCAAATTTACCGCCGCTTTTTACGACAAAGAGCTGGAAGCTGAAAAGATACTTAATAATGCCGTGAAAAATATTAACACCGTCACTGCCAGGGTAGCTGGTTTGAAAAAGCCGAAGGTAGCCTGGGGACTATCATGGGCAGGTAAGATATATATTACCAATCCCGGCTCATATGTCGGCAAATGGATTAATATGTGCGGGGGAGATTATGCATTTAAAAACCATGGAACAAACGCCGACACTCAGGTCAGTGCGGAGTATTTCTATGCCCAGGCCAAAGAAGCCGATATATTTATTTTCTCGTCAACGACTAATTATATGAAGAGTCCTACCATCAACCAAATAGTTAAAGAAAATCCGTTATTTGCCAACATCAAGGCTGTAAAAAACGGGAATGTGTGGGCCTATGCGCCTGACTGGTGGCAGACCATTCCGGAAACCGATGTTTTCGTGAAAGATATTGCCGCGGCATTCCATCCCGGAGCTTTCAGCGGGTATAAACCAGTCAAGTTGGTCAAGCTTCCGAGGAGTTAGATATAAGGTGAATTGTCGTACTTGTAGGAGGTAAATGCATTAATGTCTCTTTCGCCGGCATGGAAAGTCACTACGCAGCAACAACGATTGTTTTCCGGCAACAATGTATTGATTTTTGGTCTTTTGCTAACCGCTCTTGTGTTTGTGTTCCTGCTGAATATTGCTATCGGTTCAATAAAAATCAGCCTGCCGGAGGTTGCCAGTATTATTATCAATCGGATCCAGGATGAATCTGTCAATTCCACTATCGTATGGCAGATTCGATTGCCAAGATCTGTTTCCGCGGTTTTGGGAGGATCTGCAATTGCTGTTGCAGGGCTCATGTTTCAAATCTTTTTCAGAAATCCCATTGTTGATTCATATGTGCTCGGGGTTTCTTCAGGGTCAACGCTTATTATGGCTTTATTTCTGCTTGGCGGATTTACTATGGGTATGTCCACTTTATCACATTATTTCATGTTTTTGGGAGCGTTCTTTGGCGCACTGATTATTACTGCGGTCATCCTATTGTTTGCATACAAGGCTCGAAGTGCCGTGACCTTGCTTGTCATAGGGTTAATGATCGGTTATCTGTGTTCGGCCGCCACCGGAGTTTTAATGACCTTTGCCGAGAATGAAAAAGTGAAAGGCTTTATGATTTGGACAATGGGAAGCTTTGCGGGCTTTACCTGGGAACAGGTACGGCTATTGATATTTCTCGGTATTCCGTTTCTCTTTCTTGCTTTAGCAATTTCCAAGCCCCTGAATGCTTTTCTATTGGGTGAAGACTATGCGAAAAGCATGGGAGTCAATATTAAATTATTCAGGATATTTATCATTATGGTTTCCAGTGTTTTAACTGCTGCGGTTACAGCTTTTGCAGGCCCGGTGGCCTTTATCGGGATGGCGGTGCCGCATATCGCCAGGCTTGTTTTGCGTACTTCCGATAACCGGGTCCTGATACCTGCTACCATTTTGTTTGGTGGTATCATCACTGCTATATGCGACCTTATAGCCCGAACGATAGTTGCTCCAACGGAACTGAACATCAGTTCCGTCACCTCGTTTTTCGGTGTACCCATCGTGATCTGGTTACTATTAAACAGGAGGACAGTATTATGAAAATGCTGGAAACCATTAATCTGACAGTAGGACACGAAAAAAACAAGGCAGTCGTTGAGGGGATTAACCTGGAAATACTGCAAGGTCAGATTATTTGCCTGTTAGGGCCGAACGGCGCCGGAAAATCAACCATTCTGAAATCCATTTCCGCCTTGCTCGCACCGTTAAAGGGGGCCATATACATTCAGGGGCAAGATCTTTCGCGCATTAAGCGGAAAAATCTTTCTAAAATACTGGCGGTGGTTTTGACTGAGCGACTGAATGCAGGTTTTTTTACTGCTTTTGATGTAACTGCCATGGGCAGGTATCCCCATACCGGTTTTCTGGGCAAGCTGTCGGCGGAGGATAAAGAAAAAGTTTCAGCATGCCTGCGTATAGTCAATGCGGAAAATCTGGCCCAAAGATATTACAACGAACTAAGTGACGGGGAAAAACAAAAAATTCTCCTGGCCCGGGCCCTGGCCCAGGAGCCGGAAATGATTATCCTGGATGAACCCACGACACACCTGGATGTGCGACATAAACTGGAAGTCATGGCTATTTTGAAAAGGCTGAGCAGGGAAAAGGGCATAACGGTCATTTTTTCTCTGCACGAGATAGATCTGGCGTTGAAAAGCTGCGATATTGCCGTACTGATCAAAGAGGGCAAAATTGTGAATTGCGGTGCGCCGGAGAAGGTGGGAAACACTAAAGCGGTTGCTGCTCTTTACGATATTGATTGCGCAGGTTTTAACGCTTTCATGGGAACCATCGAGATTTTCAACAGCGCTGAGCCTTCCGTATTTGTGGTGGGCGGGGCCGGCAAAGCAACCGGGATATACAGGATGCTGACCAGGAACAATGTGGGCTTTTGTACCGGAATACTGCATGAAAACGATGTTGACTGCCATATTGCCGAAACCATAGGGGTGGTGACAGTCAAGGAAAAACCTTTTCACAACATTGGACTGCAGGCTTATCGGGAAGCGAAAAACCTTCTTAAAGAAACTTTGCTGGTGGTGGATACCGGATTCCCCATCGCCGAATCGAACAGTTCAAACCGGAAGCTGGTGCTGGAAGCGTTGCAGGACGGACAGCGGGTGTGTACGATGCGGGATGAAAAGGAGAACAAACTGCTCTATGGGGATTGGGCGGATAAAATGATCTATTGTCAATCAGCGACGGACATTCTCCAGCATTGTAACGGTACACAGACGTTTTATGAGTGCAAAGAGCGGATGAAAAGTGTTAATTCTTAGTAAGTATTCAGTAGTACGAGACTTAAAACTGCGCAGATGGGGGAGAGATTATTGCTTGTTTTTGACAGCGTGACTAAAAAATACGGAACCGTAACTGCTGTGGACAACCTGAACCTGGAGATACCCAAAGGGGAATTCTTCGGGCTGTTGGGGCCCAACGGAGCCGGAAAAACCACCACCGTAAGGATGTTAAGCACTTTAACGGCGCCGACGAGCGGCAGTATTCTTGTCGACGGCAGGCAGGTGGACAGGAATCTGACGGAAATAAAGGCCAAAATAGGCGTCGTTCCCCAGCATATGAACCTGGAAACAGAAATGACAGCCTGGCAAAATCTCGAGCTCCACGGATGTCTTTATGGTTTACAAAAAGACATCCGCCAGAAACGTATCGATGAGCTTTTGGAATTCACCAATTTATCTGACCGGGCCAATGAGATGGTGAAAAATTTTTCCGGGGGCATGAAAAGAAAGCTGATGATCGCCCGGGCGCTGATGCATGAACCGGAAATACTGCTGATGGATGAGCCTACCGTGGGGCTTGATGCCGCAGTAAGGCGGAAAATGTGGGACCTGATGAAGGGATTGAATAAAAATGGCCTGACGGTAGTGCTGACAACCCATTACATAGAGGAAGCAGAAATACTGTGTAGCCGGGTTGGGCTGATGCATGGCGGGAAGTTGGTTGAACTGGATGCTCCGCAAAAACTTATCCAAAAAACAGGGGCATTTGTCCTGGAATATTTTGAAAACGGCGGGACCAGAAGCAGGTTTTTCAATACCAGGCAGGAGGCAATCGAAAGTGCGGCGGGGATGGAAGGGAGTGTAAATATCCGGCCGGCCAACCTGGAAGATACATTCATCAAACTGACCAAACGAAAGGTGGAAGGCTAAATATGCAGTTCATGACCATATTGTGGCAGGAGTACGTGCTTTTTAAAGGCAAATTCTGAAGCATTACCACCGGTTCCATGATTGCGCCTGTTTTGTATCTAATCGTGTTTGGTTGGGGGCTTGGCAGCGGGATCAATGTAGGTGGCAGCTCTTATATTAATTTTGTGATACCCGGGATCATTGCGTTGACAACGATGACCTTGAGCTTCAGCACTGTGGCTAATGACATCAATATCGCCAGGACTTATACCAGGACTTTTGAAGAGTTTATGGTTGCCCCGGTGAGCATGCTGGTTTATGCGGCCGGAAAAATAACGGCTGGCGCTTTGCGGGGATTGTACTCGGCCCTCATCATCGTTCTGCTGGCCATCGTCTTTCAGGCCGGCCTGCGGCTTGATTTATATTTCATTATGATAACCATATTAAATTGTTTTGTCTTTTCGGCCCTGGGCCTTACTGCGGGATTAATCATCGATTCCCATGGAGATATGGCGAAGTTTTCGAATTTTGTGATCACTCCCATGTCTTTCCTTTGCGGCACATTTTTCCCGCTGGACAAAATGCCGGTTGGATTAAAAGAAATTATCTGGGTGTTACCGCTGACCCAAACCAGCCTGGCTTTAAGAAGCCAGGGGGAAAGTGTTTTTCAAACGCTCCTGCACCCTACCATATTGATAATTTATCTGCTCATTTTTATCATCACCGGAGTCAGATTGTGTAAAAAAGCGGAGTAAGCTTAAAAGTCTAATGTCAAAAGTCGAAGGTCAAAAGTCAATGAAAGGGGACTCCTGGCCATTCGGCACTTGCTATCAATAACTTAATAACTTAGTTAACCGGTACCGAGAGGAGTGTACCGAGAGGAGTCTATCAAATGGAAAGCCTTAAAAAGAACTATCCTTTTACGGCCATTGTGGGTCAGGAGAAAATGAAAAAAGCCCTCATTTTAAATATTATCAATCCGTTACTGGCTGGTGTCCTGATCAGGGGGGAAAAAGGCACCGCCAAGTCAACGGCAGTCCGGGCACTGGCCGAACTGCTGCCTGAACGGGAGCAGGTGGAAGGGTGCGTTTTCGGATGTGATCCGGCAGATGCAAGCTTGATGTGCAGTAGTTGCGCGGAAAAAAAAGATCAAGGCATAAACCTGGAAGTTATTTTCGCTAAAATGAAGGTTATCGACCTGCCCGTAAGCGCTACCGAAGACCGGGTCGTAGGGACTCTTGACATAGAGCATGCCATTAAAAAAGGCGAAAAGAAGTTTGATCCGGGTATCCTGGCCCAGGCTAACAGAAACATCCTTTACGTCGACGAGGTCAACCTTTTGGACGACCATGTGGTGGATGTGTTGCTGGATTCAGCTGCAATGGGGGTCAATACTATTGAAAGGGAAGGGGTTTCCTTTTTCCACCCGGCCAGATTCATCCTGGTCGGCACCATGAACCCCGAGGAAGGGGATTTAAGGCCGCAGCTTCTGGACCGCTTCGGCCTGGTCGTGGACGTGGCCGGCGAAAAAGATACCGCCAGAAGGATCGAAGTAATCAAAAGAAGGCTGGAATTCGAGGTGCCGCTGCAGGCAGCATGGGGGTCTGAATTCTGAATACCTGATCAAGGGAGAGGTTATTATGGGCAGACAAAGTGTTTTTCCATTTGCGGCTGTGCTGGGACAGGAAAAAATAAAAAAGGCATTGCTATTGAATGTAATAAATCCGGCCATCGGAGGCGTTTTGATCATCGGTGAAAAAGGCACTGCCAAATCCACCCTGGTAAGGGGACTGGCCGCAGTGTCGCAGGATATGGAAGTAATTGACCTTCCGCTGAATATCACCGAAGACCGGCTGATAGGAACCATAGATATAGAAAAGGCGATCAAAGAAGGCAAAAAATGCTTTGATCCGGGACTGTTAAAAAGAGCGGATGGAAACATATTGTATGTGGACGAGGTCAACTTATTAAGCGATTACATAGTCAATTGCCTGCTGGAAGAGTTTCCGCATCCCATGTAAACCGGGTGGAAAGAGAAGGACTTTCCTGTTCTCACCGGGCCAAATTTGTTTTGGCAGGCACCATGAATCCTGAGGAAGGGGCATTAAGACCCCAGTTCCTTGACAGGTTCGGGCTTTATGTTGAAGTAAAAGGAAGTAGTGATCAATGGGAAAGAAAAGAAATCATCAGAAGGCGCCTGGAATACGAGCGCAATCGGGAAGAATACGTCAAAAAGTGGCAAAATAAAATTGAGCAGCTTGCACTGAAAATAACGGGCGCCAAACAGGCCCTGGCGCATGTTGAAGTTTCTGAAGGATTATTGAAGCTGGCGGCAGAAATGGCTATGCAAGGCAACTGTGCGGGGAACAGGGCGGAAATTGCGGTGATTGAGACGGCCAGAGCCATAGCCGCGTATGATAACCGTGGACAAGTGACTGTAGAGGATATCAAACAAGCTGCCGAGTTGGCGCTGCCCCACAGAGTGCGGGAAATGCCGCCGCAGGAGTTTGAAAACCGGGCAGAAAGCCCGGAAAACCCTGGTCAGGATGACAGCAGAGACGAACCTGAGCTCTCAGACGACAAAGAGGAAGAACGACAAACAGAAGATGAAGCTTTAAACCACGACAACAACAGTTTAAACGATGAGCCGGAAGAAAACCCGGAGCAAAAAGACGATTCCGGTAATGCTCCCCAGTTTCCTGATTCCGCTGAACAGGAGAAAATCGAAGAACCCGGGGAAATATTTAATGTTAGAACTTTGAATATAAAACCGTCAGACCCAAGAAAGCGAAAGGGAAGCGGCAAAAGAATCCGGACCGTCACCAATTCGCTCCAGGGAAGGTATATTCGTTATACATTCCCTAAAGTAAAAATAAGGGATATCGCTTTTGACGCAACATTGCGCGCTGCAGCGCCATTTCAGAGGTCCAGGGAAAGAAACGGTATGGCTGTTTCTATTAAAAAATCGGATTTCAGGGAAAAAGTACGGGAAAAAAGGACGGGCAGCACCATCCTGTTTATCGTTGATGCCAGCAGCTCCATGGGCGTTAAACAAAGAATGAAGGTAGTTAAAGGGGCTGTGTTATCACTGTTGAATGATGCCTACCAAAAAAGAGATAAAGTAGGTATGATTGCCTTTCGGAGAGACTCGGCTCAGCTCATGCTGGGTATAACCAGGAGCGTTGACCTGGCCCAAAAAAAACTCAAAGAACTGCCCACCGGCGGCAAAACTCCGCTGGCGAGCGGACTGCACAGGGGATATGAAATACTGAAGGCTGCCAAGCTGAAAGAACCTGACATGGTTCCGTATATGGTCCTGGTATCTGACGGCAGAGCGAACGTTTCTTTGAACGGCGGCAATCCGCTGAACGAGGCATTGGAAATGGCAAAAAAAATAGCTGCCGAAGGGATCAGGTCGCTTGTCATTGACACGGAAAAGGACTTTATTAAATTCGGATTTGCAGCAAAACTGGCCTGTATTATGCATTCTGATTATTGTAAGCTGGAAGACTTGAAAGAAAATGAAATTGAACGTGTTGTGAGGGGTTTGGTGTAAAGACAGAATTATTAGCTTTGCTTGGGATTTTACTGATAAGACAGAGCGGCAATGCCCTGTCTTATTGTTTTTTGTGGGGAGATGGTCCAGGTCATCCCTGGCCATGACGGCAGGCCTGCACAGTTTCTCCGGCGCGGTCACTGGTATCATGTGGCCGGTTGCAGCATGATTATTAATAGGTAGCCGTACTGGATCAGGTATAAGTATCGGCTTGAGTTCCGGTTACGGTGCGTACACATGAGGGACTGGTTTGCGACATGGTGTGGGATGAGGAAGAGGGAACGTGGGTGCAGGAAAGGGTGTGGGATTGAAAAATATTATATGAAGGTTAATGTGATACGACTTATTGTGCCATGTTTCGACATAAAGAAATGATAAAATGTAAAGTAATGCTTTAGAGTAGCCATAAGGCTCCACGCGGAGGAAAAGAAATATCCCCATAATAGCTTGTTGGTCCCATTGTCCCGCAAAAGAATAACCTCGTAAAGATACTGTTTGCAATTAATAGAACTAAAATGATCACAGCGGAAAAAAGGTAAAGCACTTTTTAATTTATGGGCACTTTGATTCTGTTTTTTCGGGGATTTTTATTGAAATATAACCATTAATCAGATACCATATTATAGTGATATTATGTCTATAATGGGAACCTGTGGGTATTAAAATTTGCGAAACATGCGTTCATTTATACACTTAAAAATGAATGTTTATACAAATAACGGAGACTGTTATACAACAGTCAGAATTTCCAATCCAATTTAGCCTTGCAAAGGTGCTCGATATTATAATATATTTTAATGAGGTGTTATATTGATAAGTGAAGATGATAAAAAGAAAACAATATTTTATCTTAATGAGAAGCAATTTAACGAGGACTTTTTGCCTGTTTACAAAATAGCTAATTTAACCCCTAAACACATAGTGCAATTTCCACTTATGCTACCTTTTCATATACCATTTAATGAAGGGACATGTTTTTCGGTTTTTTTTGATAATGGTGATGCTTGCACACTTCACTTTACAGATATTATTTATAACAATAACATCATGGCAGGTGTTTTAAGTGACGAGGAGCAAAAGATTAAAAGCTATAAGTCAAGAGTCGAGATGACTTACGTTGCATGTGAAAATTTATCGTTACCTGTAGATGAAGATTATTTAAATATTTCTTTTGATGCATTAATTGATGTTTTGAATTGGGTGGTTTTATCATACCTTATATGTGAAAAAGATGTAGACGCACACCGAGTAACAAAGGAAATGTTAGAGTTCAGTCTTTTTTATCGAGTAGTTACATTAAAGTGCTGGGATACTTATGAAGGGCTATTTTTATTACATATGGACGTACCATTTGAAAGGAAAAAATTTGATAAAGAAAAAGAGCAAAAAGTCATATGGTATGCTAAGGTAATTAAAGAACAACTTAACCCATTTATTTTGTCAGAAGAAATGATGCTTGCTGCTAAAAGATACTTGAAGAACGGTTTATATAAAGAAGCTGTTATAAATGCCCAAATAAGCGTTGAAACATTTCTAAGTACTCTTTTAATAGAATTCATGAAAAAAGAAGGAGTATCTGAAGTTGATATTCAAAGTAAATTAGATAATATAGGTTTCATTAGTAGATTTAAAAATGAATTTCATACAAGGATAGGAGGATCATGGAATCCAGAACGAACAAATAGTGAGGCTGGTAAATGGTATATAAGCACTTATTTGTTAAGAAATAAAATTGCACATGTAGGGTATGTGCCTGATTTTAAAGAAGCAAATGACGCTATATATTATGCTATTGATTTTAAAAAGTATGTATTAGATAAATTAATGCAGAAAAAGAAACAGTATATGGATATCGTAAAGTTTTTTATTGCAGAAAAGATGTGAATAGTGCCTATCTAATGGCCTCAGATGGGCAAAGTACATCATCTAACAATACATTCATATCCAAGAGCGGGCTGCTGGCATTTGTAATAGGCTATTGAAGTATTATAAGGCAGAAATCAATGCCCGCACCGTACCGGCTCACTGGGTGGTAAGCAGTGTCAATGAAGAAATGTTTTACGGGTCAAGTTCAACATCCTCATGAATAAAGAACGTTAGCTTTGCATTATTTGTAATCTGTGTAGCAGCATATAAACAATGCTGCATTAAATAACAAAACAAAAAAAGTATAATAGGGGGATTTTTTTATGCAGTACATAAACAAGTTTAAAGAACAATCTTCTCTAATAGAAAGGTTTAAAGAGGATGGTGCATATCTTTGTTGGGTTATGGCTTTGTATCTTGAACGCAATGATATTTTTGAGTTGGCGACTGATGCATTGACCGATGGTAATAATGATAAAAAAATTGATTTTATTGATCTAGACATTAGTACAGGGAAGATAATATTAGCTCAGGGCTATTATGCACATTCAACTAATAAAGATGAGGCTAAGGCTAATAAAGCATCAGATTTAAATACAGCTGCTGCATGGCTAGTATCAGGCAATTTGGCAGATATACCGGATAATTTGCGTGATATTATCAAAAATTGCCGTGAAGCAATTGAAAATGATGATATTGCCACTATTGAAATTTTGTATGTCCATAACTTGCCGGAGTCAGTTAATTGTAAAAAGGAGTTAGCGACAGTTGAGGCTCATTTAGCTACATTGTTTGAAGATAGAGGTATAGATGTAGTAAGTAGAGAATTAGGAGTTTCAACAATTGAGGCTCTTTATAGATCTAAAGAATCTCAGATTGTGATAAAAGATAAAGTTGTAATTAATACCAAACCGTTTTTTACTGAAACATCAGATGGCTGGAATGCATATATATTTTCTATTTCAGGAGATTGGCTATACAATCTTTATAAGGAGTATGGTGGAAACTTGTTTTCTGCTAATTATCGAGGCTTTTTAGGTAGCGGAAAAAGGAAAAAAATTAATAGTGCAATACGACAAAGTGCTGAAACTGAACCTAAAAATTTTTGGGCTTACAATAATGGTATCACTATTTTAACTTTAGATATAAATGATGAAGGTAAAAACAAAACTTCTATTACTGGCGTGTCTATTATTAATGGTGCTCAGACTACTGGGTCGGTTGGGTCGATAGATGATGATAAAATTGATAATTTAAAAAAAATAAAAGTACTCTGTAGAGTAATTAAGTGTTCAGATGTTGGTATGATACCTAAAATTATAAAAACCAATAATACTCAAAATGCAATAACATCATGGGATGTGTATAGTAATGATCCTATTCAAATTAGTTTAAAGGAAAACTTTAATATTTACAATAAACAGTACTCGCTCAAAAGAGGCTTTGACGAATCAATTTATGACTTAGGTATTTTTACGGTTGCTCAACCAACTTTAGCTTTTGAAGGAAACTATGCTGAGGCTAATCGAGGCAAAAATAACATTTTTTTAAACAATTATCTCTATAAATCTGTATTCAGCTGAATAGGGGCTAAAGGCATTATTTTTATTATGCAAAATGGAAAAAGATTAAAGGGTACGATATCCTTTTGAATGGTATTCGCGACGTTAATACTCTAAAAAACAGTATCGTGAATAAGACTTTAGACGAAACACATTGGGGTCGTTGGAGGGTTAAAATTTATGGGTAGTTTTGGTTCTGTTGAAGCAACTCATCATTTGCAAGTGTTTTTTGCTAAACAACTGGAACTATGTAATCGGCTAAGACATGAGATAACTAACCAACAAGGGGATGTTTGGGTTTCTTTGATTCCTTTATTATATGCAGTAACTGATTCGTCAGATACTTTGATTATGTTATCTCAGAAAGGAAAACTCAGAGATTGTTTTGTTATTGGGCGGACTATTTTTGAGACAATTGTCAATGCGTTGTACATATGTACTCAGGGTGATAAAGCAGCTAGGAAAGCTAAAAGGCACGCTTACCAAAAAGCATACCGTGATCTAGAAAGGGATTTACAAATTAACACGGAGAAGATTTCAATTCGGTGGACTGGTAAAGATAATTTGCCCAAGGACCCCGAGTTAAATTTTGCGATAGAAGAATTTACATCAAAGGCTGGGCGGGAGATCACAAGTTGGACACCAGAAAATGTCAAAGAGAGGATAGAATTAATAAGCTCAAAGTATGGAAATAAAGTGTCCAGACAATTACAATTTGGCTTACTTTCCATTTATAGGCATTCTTCCGAAATAGCTCACGGCACCCTGTTTGGTGCGTTATTTGCTTTAGGAATGACATCTCCAGGGACTCCTAAAACCTCTGAGGAATTAGCACAATATCAAAGAGGGCAACTATCAATGATTTTGCTTATGCTCGGATTGTCAATTTCAGCCATAATACTTGTTATTGAAAAGGAACTAGGTCAGATTGAGTTTTCCACGGAATCAGAACAAGCCATTGAAATTTTAAAAGGAGAACCATGGCTGAAAGATTAGATGACCTAACGCGCATCGTATAGCTCATAGATTTGCGAACTTAAAAATCAATAGCAATAGCGTTCATTCGAATGAAAGGTACCATTGTTCCTATTGGTTATCGGACTAAAGGGGCTGTAGGATAATGTGTTACAAATTCACATTATCCATATTCTGTGATGTAACATACAACTTTTATTAATCAATTGAACAATACCCCAAATATATAATTAACATCCGTAACCTGAAACATTTTAAGAAGTTACGAAATAAGAACGGGCATCAGAAAAGGAGTGGGACAATGATTAGATACTTTTCAAAGCTATACAATAAATTGAAATATGTAAAAGAATCTAAATCAAGTCCCGGGTTAAGAAATGCACAGATTGGCGCGATACATGCAATCTCATCTTTCTTTACAATTTATAAGAATAAAGCAGCAATTATTGTTATGCCAACAGGTTCAGGGAAAACGGCAGTTCTAATGATGACACCATATGTTTTAGAAAGTTTTAAAGTTCTTATTGTCACACCAAGTATCATGGTTCGCGGTCAAATTACTGAGGATTTTCAAAACTTAAAAACATTGTGTAAGGCAAGAGTCTTTAGTGAAGGAGTTCAAAAACCAACAATTTATGAACTAATACATACATACAGTCAAGAAGAGTTACGTAATATCATAGATTCGGACGTTATTGTAGCAACGCCAATATGCGCATTGTCACTTTCAGAGAACGAAGAGGCGAGGAACCAATTTGATTTGGTTCTCATTGATGAAGCGCATCATGTTCCGGCTAAAACATGGGAACAAATTTTAATCAATATGAGTATTGCAAAACATATCTTGTTTACCGCAACTCCATTTAGATTAGACAAAAAAGAAATTAAAGGGGATATGATTTTTACATATCCTTTGTCTATGGCTTATAGTGAAGGCATTTTTGGTGAGATTGAATACATTCCAATTGAAGAGGCGCATAATAAAGATTATTTAATAGCTAAAAAAACTGAAGAGGTGCTCTTAACAGATCGCGAGTTGGGTTTTGAGCATTATTTGATGGTAAGAACCAATACAAGAGATAAGGCGAAAGAACTTGAAATTCTATATTCACAAGAAACAGAGTTAAGATTGAAACGTATTGATAGTTCGATGACTAACAGTGCCGTAAAAAAGTGTATTAAAGATTTAAAGGAAGGAAAGTTCGATGGTGTTATTTGTGTAGATATGTTGGGGGAGGGTTTTGATTTCCCAAACTTGAAGATTGCCGCTATTCATTCACCCCATAAATCATTGGCTAGTACCCTTCAATTTATTGGTAGATTTGCAAGAACCAATGCAGATAATATAGGAACTGCAAAGTTCATTGCAATGAATGATAGTGAACTATTGGTTGAAAATACAGCTTTGTATACAAATGATGCTATATGGCATGATATTATTATTGATCTGAGCGAGGGTAGAACAAAAACAGAAGAAGATACAAAAGAATATTTTAGAAAGTTTAGGAAGAGCACCAGCAGTGTCATCAGTAGTAATGAAGAAATATCATTGCATAGCATCAGACCCAATTGTCATGCAAGGATATACAAGGTAACAGAATTTTACATTAATTCTGGTTTCCCTGATGTTTGTAATGTTCAAGAGGGGACTTTAATTAATGAAAATGATAATACTGTGGTTGGAATTGGAAAAGAATATATGCCTCCGAAATGGGCAACAAACGATAATGTAGTTGATATTAATAATTATCATGATTATGCCGTTAGCTCAGAATAGGTAATTGTTGGCGTATTTGCACAACAATGTAAAAGGCGATTAAACAACTCACCTTTAAATTTTCTACGATTAAAGCGATAAGCATATTCATTTAAATATG
>Ga0209347_1002193_pt1 | contig 26856 bp, 21 predicted proteins | sample AutmiccommuBRH23_FD_187382 | JGI IMG/M metagenome (GOLD analysis project Ga0209347, IMG submission 187382) | Deep subsurface microbial communities from Mt. Terri, Switzerland - Autotrophic microbial communities BRH/23 (SPAdes) (version 2) | ecosystem: Environmental > Aquatic > Deep subsurface >...
TGGTCGGCTGATGCTCTAGTGGCCTCCTTCGAGATAAGAGGCGCTGGCTCCGCCTGTGTCGACCTTGCTCAGAACATGAACGTCCTCCGCATTCCAGGTTGCCACGACTGCATCGCCGGTTTCCACGGGCTCGGCAAAATAGGCCCGGTCGGAGACGTTGGCGACAAACTCGTCGCCTTCCGCCTTGAGCGTCACCTTTACGTAACTGCCCTGGTACTCGGTCGCTTCGACAATACCGGCGACCGAATTGACTCCAACAGAGGTGTTCGCGCCACCGCGGCGAATGGCGACCTGATCGCGACGCACGGCAATCGAGAGTTGCGAGCCAACTGCGGCAGCCTCGTCGTCCAGCTTGACTTCAAAAGTAGATCCGGCTGCCGACTTGAGTTTCCCGGCGCCGCCCGAATTGGCCTCGACCGTTCCAGTCAGCACATTCTGCCCACCCATGAAACGCGCAACATAAGGCGTCTTCGGACGATTGAAGATGGTATTTGCAGTGTCTGCCTGATCGATACGGCCGGTATCCATCACCACCACCATGTCGGCCAGGGCGATGGCTTCCGGCTGGGTGTGCGTGACGTGAACGAAGGTGATGCCGAGTTCGTCCTGCAGGCTCTTCAATTCGCCGCGCATCTTCAGGCGGAGGAATTCATCAAGCGCCGACAGCGGCTCGTCGAGAAGCAGTACTTTCGGGTTGGTGATCAACGACCTGGCGAGCGCCACCCGCTGTTGCTGACCGCCGGACAATTGTGCCGGCATCCGGTCTTTCAGATGGTCGAGTTGGACACGCTCCAGCATCTCCAGAGCCTTGCCGCGGCGCTCATCTTTTCCGACGCTTCGCATCTTCAGGTAGAAAGCGACGTTGTCGAGGATCGAAAGATGGGGAAACAGAGCATAACTCTGGAACATCATCGCCGTCCCGCGCTCGACAGGCGGCTTGCCCACCACCATGTCCTCGCCGATGTAGATCTCGCCGGATGTTGGCGTCTCGTGGCCAGCGATCATGCGCAAGATGGTCGTCTTGCCGCAGCCCGATGGACCCAGAAGACAGCAATACGAGCCATGCGGGATCGTCAGGTCGATGCTCTCGACGGCATAGGCGTTGCCGAATTTTTTCGTCACCCCGACAAGCCGTATTTCGCCGCTATCGTGCGTTCCCGCGGCGGTATCGAGAGGTGCTTTTGGTGTCATGTTGTTCATTTTCCGCGGGACCGTTTGCGTTGGATGAAAAGAATGGACGAAAGCGCGATGGCGATCACAAGGAATGAGATGACCGTGGTGACCGTGCCAAGTGCGTAGAGTGCTGGTGACGTGACATTGGTCGTCATTGTCCAGATCTCGAGCGGCAGCGTGTTCTTCGATCCGACAGTAAGCCAGCTTCTCGGGAATTCGTCATAGGAAAGCGTAAACCCGAAAAGCGCGACCGCGATCATGCCCGGGAAGACGATGGGGACGACCACTTCCTTGATCGTCTGCCACTTACTGGCACCCAGATCGTATGCCGCCTCCTCGTAGGAAGGATTCAGGCGCCCAAGCACCGCAAACATGATGAGAAGTCCGAAAGGCAGCGCCCATGACAGATGCGCGCCGAGCCCCGAAGTGTTCCATGACGCCGACAGGCCGAGATACCGAAAGGTCACGATCGTCCCGATCGACAGGACCAGACCGGGAACGATGAGGCTGGCGATCGCGGTGTAGAAGATCAGCGTCGCGCCCTTGAAGCGGCGGCGAAACGCGAAACCTGCCGTCACGGATATCAGGACGGTAAGAACCATGACGACAATTGCCAATGGCAGCGAGCGGTTGAACGCGCCAACCACGTCGCCCGTCCGGCGAGGATTGAACAGTTCGTCGAACCACATCAGCGAGGGATCGCGCAATGGAAAGACCAAGGATGCGGACGGCCCCTGGAATGACAGTATGAGCACGGCGAGCATCGGTCCGTAGAGGAAGATCACGAACAGGGTAAACAGCAGCGCCAGGACGTAGAATGTCCAGGGCCGTGAACCGTAAGAGGGTGAAGCGGATGACATGGTCTTTACCTCACCAGTTCCTTGCGTACGTCGACCAGCCGGAATATCGAGGCGGCAATCAGAAGCACGATGATGAGCAGGATCACGGCGTTGGCTGCCGCACGCGGATAGTTCAGGAATTGCAGGTCGTTGAAGATGCCGGATGTGGCCGAACCGGAGAGACCGCCACTCATGACGGTGACGACAAAGAAATCGCCCATCACAAGCGTCACCACGAAGAGCGCGCCAAGGGCGATGCCTGTCTTGGAAAGAGGCAGAACGACGTTCCAGATAACACCCCAGCGCGTGGCTCCCGCATCGACCGCTGCTTCAAGAAGCGACTTGTCGATGCGCGCCATCGAATTGAAGATCGGCACGATCATGAACAGCGTAAACAGATGGACGTACGCGACCACCACCGAAAAATCGGAATAGAGTAACCATTCCAATGGCTTATCTATGAATCCGGTATTCAGCAACGCGCTGTTGATCAGCCCCTCCTTGCCGAGCACGGGCCGCCAGGAGATCATCCGGATGATGTTGGATGTCCAGAACGGAACGGTGCAGACGAGAAAAAGTCCGATTGCAATCAACAGATTGCGCACGTGGAACACGAGGAAATAGGCAATCCAGAAGCCGAGCACGAAAGTGATCGCCAGGACGATGAGCGTGAATTTCAGCGTCGACTGGTAGAGCGACCAGGTCGTTGGGTTGGTCAGCAGGTCAACATAGTTCTTGACCGTGAAGTCGGGCACGATGCCGACGAGCATCTGATAACGAAAAAAGCTCACCAGCACCACCAATCCCACCGGAATGATGAAGAAGAAAGTGAGCACGACTGTCAGCGGCGCGACCTGAAGATAGGTTGGCAGCATCGATCGTGAGGATGGCGCGGGTGTCATGACCTACCTTGAATTTGGACCCGTTTTCGGGAAGCCCGGGCGACGCAATGGCGCCGCCCGGCGGTTTCGGGTTGCCGTATCAGGCGGCGTTGAATTCGTTCCACTTGGCGTAGAGGAATTCGGCCTCGTCGGGCAGATTGTTCCAGACCGCAACCTTGGAGAACCGCTCCTCATAGGAACCGCCGTCGCGAACCTCGCCGGCCGAGTTGGTCTTCTCGCCGGTTGGGCTGGTGATGTCGGCTGTTGCAGCCTTGCCTTCATAGAAGAAGCCACGCTCGTTCTCGGTCAGTGCAGCCATCGCCGTGGTCGGGTTCGCGCTGTAGTAACCCTGCTTGGCGATGAAGCCGCCGACCCAGCCGGAATTGTACCAGTTGAGATATTCATAGGCGGCGTCGCGCTTGAGACCTTCAAGGTGGGCAAGCATCCCAAGGCCGTTGCCCCAACCACGGTAACCCTCCTTGAGGGGCTGGTAGGTGCATTTAACGCCCTGAGACTTCACCGCGGTAACGGCCGGCGACCACATTGACTGGATGACCACTTCTCCGGACGCCATCAGGTTGACGCTCTCGTCGAAGGTGCTCCAGAGGGCGCGGAAGTGTCCTTGCTTCTTCAGCTCGATCAGCTTGGCGATCGTGGCCGTCAATTCGTCCTGCGTCGGATTGCCCTTGTCGACATAGGTCAGCAATCCAGCGGATTCGCAGGCCATCATCGCATCCATGATGCCATTGGTCGGAATATTCTGGATGGCAGCCTTGCCCTTGAAGTCCGGCGAGATGAGGTCTGCCCAGCTGGCGACCTCGCGTCCGACCAGATCCGGCCGAATACCAAGCGTGTCGGCATTGTAGACGCCGGGGCAGAAGTTGGCCCAATCGGACTTGCCTGCGGCAAAGCCGTTGGTGTCCATGCCGTCGCGGTAAATGTATTCGAACGGCGAGTCGCCCTGGCGGGACGCTTCCTTTCCGCCGAAAGTACCTTCGGTGTAGAGCGGCGTCAGTTCTCCCCAGTTCTTGACCTTGGCGATCTCAATTCCCTGCAGCGCGCCCTGCGGAACCGCAACCTTGCTCTGCCAGATTTCGAGGTCGGCGATATCGAGCGACTTCGGGTCCTGCACCAGGCGGTTGAGCAGGCCAGGATGGTCGACCACTGACATCTCGACCTTGAATCCGAGGTCCTGGGTGGCCTGACGGGCGATATCGGGAAGCGTCGAGTACGACATCCCGGTATGCATAAGGGTCACGTCCTTGAGGTTCTGCGCCCAGACCATCGGGAAGCCGGTAACCGCGGTCACGCCGGCAATCGCGGCGCCGCCCTTGAGCACCGAACGCCGTGAGACCGTGTTGTTGATTATTCCACCTGTCTTTTTCATTTCAGTTCTCCCATTGCATATGCGTTTTCACCTGGACCGGATAACACGCTTCCCCTTCGCGCGGCGAGTTGTCCCGCTCTTATTGGCCAAGTCGAAAGGCCTGTGCCGTCCGAAATTCGATACTCGTCTCTTCCGCGCGCCGTCACTATCCCTCGTGGTGCCGGTGGCGGCAAATGAAATTCCGCGATGCCACCGCGCAATCCCAATCTACTGGTTGCGGGCCAACCCGGCGCGCAGCGTTTTCGTTGCCTCCGCATCAAGTGCCCAGCCATAGCCATCGTCGACTTCAGCAAGCACCACACCGTAATCGTCATGCGCATGGTCCACGGTAATGAAACCATCGAGCACATCATCCAGAACCTTGCCAGGATCGCGCTCGAGCGGATCTCCGTATCCGCCGCCGGTCGGCGAATAATAGGTGATGACATCACCTATTTCGGTGCGCAGCCCGGAAAATTTTGCCGGCTGAAAGCTATGCTTGCCGGTTTCGGTGTTCTTCAGTTCAACCTTGCTGCAGTGACCCGGCTTGCCGCCGAATATCCCCCAGGGAGCATCTTCGTTGCGGTCCGATTCATGCGTCATGAAACCTGGAGTCAGGTAGCGCTGCGACTTGACGACGCCTGCCCCTCCACGGAATTTTCCGGCGCCTGGGGGGGCGTCGTCACGAACCTCGTAACGGTCGCATATGAGTGGCAGGTGCATGCCAAGGTCTTCGAGAGGATTGTTGCGCGTGTTGCGCATCAACTCTTCGACCGTGTCGGGTCCGTCAGAAAGCGGCCGTCCGCCCATTGCTGCCTCGTTGACCTCGAGGAAAACCCAGTAATCACCACTCGGACGCACCCCGGAATAGGCCGCGAACGAAAGAACCGCCGCGTTACCCGCGGTACACTTGTCGGGCAGCACCGGCGCAAGCGCCTTGATGATCAGGTCGCAAAGCCGCTGGATCTGGCTGAAGCGGGCCTCTGCGGCAACCGGCGAGATCGGGTTGAAGATCGAGCCCAGCGGCGAAGTGACCTTCACCGGCCGGAAAGAACCTTCGTTCTGCGGGATGTACTCCTCATGCGTATAGGTATCGAGAAGCAGGGCGCGGAATGCGAAATAGCAGGCGACCTTCGTTGAACCGTCGAAGGGTACGTTGAAAGCAGTTGGAACCTGGTCTGACGACCCGGTCGTGTCTACTTCCACGCCATCGCCCCGCACACGCACGGTTACCTTGAGCGGCAGCGTCACACCACGGTTGCGACCGTCATCGTCCAGGAAGCCTTCCGCAACGTAGTCACCGTCGGGAATCTTCTCGATCTCGCTGCGAAGCATGTTCTCCGTGTAATCCATCAACTGGCGGGTCGACTGCAGCACGGTATCCTTGCCGTAGGTCGCCATCAATTGCTGGAAGCGCTGCACGCCAAGTTCGGCGGAGGCGATCTGCGCTTCAAGGTCGCCCATGACGAGGCCTGGTACGCGCGTGTTGTCGCGAATGAACTTCCATAGCGACTCGTTGCGAACGCCCTCCTTGTAGAGCAGCAGCCCGTTCAGCAGCATGCCTTCGGCAAACACATCCGGAATGTCGATGACCAGTCCAGGCGTCGCCGCGCCGATGTCGACATGGTGCGCGGTATTGGCCGAGAAGCCAACAAGCTCGCCCTCGAAGAAGACCGGCATCACGATGCCGATATCAGGCGAATGGCTGGCTCCGTAGTAGGGATGGTTGTGAACGACGCAGTCGCCAGGTTTCCATGCGTCGAGCGGCACCGTCTTTTCGATGCCGCGCAGATAGCCCGGCAGCGAGCCGATGTGCATGGGCGTGGAATCGGATTCGCACAGCGTGTTGTAGTCGCGGTCGAACAGGCCCGCGCCGAGATCCTGACTTTCGCGGATGATCGAAGAATAGCTCATGCGGTAGAGCACGTTGCCCATCTGCTCGGCGATGGAATGCAAGGCTCCACCGATGACCTGCAGCGTGATGGGATCGACTTTGTTGACCATGCCGCTCACCCCTGATTCCGCTCGATACGCATGTCGCCATAGTCCAGCACGGTTGCCAGATAGCCGGGCGGCACAATCGTGGTCGAGTTGTGCTGGATAACCAGCGCCGGACCGGTAACGGTGTCGTCGGCGAGCAATTTTCTTCGATGGTAGCGGGGCGTTTCCAGCGCCTCGCCATTATCGAAGACAGTGCGGCGCCGGTAGATTTCGGCATCTGCCGGATTGCGTCGACCGCCCCTGGCGAGCCGTGGCAGCCTCAGCGTTTCCACTTTCACGGTCGCAATCACACGCAACGTAACCATCTCGGTCTGCTGATCGCGGAATGCGTGGCCATAAACCTGTTTGTGGGCGTTGTAGAAATTGTCGATGATCTCCGCGGCGCTCGCCCTGGCGAGGCGGCCACCCGGAACATCGGCGCGCAATTCGAATCCCTGCCCGACATAGCGGCACTCTGCAACCTGGCGGAACTGCCGCTGGTCGGCAGGAATTCCATCGGCGTCGAGCTGCCGGTTTGCCCTGGCGACAAGATCGTCGAGAACAGCATTGACACGCCCGAACTCGGCGTCGCTGGCATTGTCGATCACCATCAGCGTCGATTGCGTGTACTCGTACTGCAGATCCGTGACCAGCAAGCCGGTTGCCGCGGTGATGCCCGGGTGCACGGGGGAAATGACGTCCTTGGCATAGATTGCTTCGGCCAGTGAAACCGAGTGCAGCGGTCCGGCGCCGCCAAAGCCCATAAGCGAGAAGTTCCGCGGGTCGACGCCCTTCGCAACCGAGTTGGCGTTGATCGCCAGCGCCATGTTGTTGTTGATGATCTTGAGGATGCCAAGCGCCGCTTCTTCGAGAGACAGCTTGAGCGGCTCGGCAATGTGTTTGCGGATCGCCTTTTCCGACAACGACGCGTCGATTGTCAGGTCGCCACCCAGAAAATGCTCGGGATCCATGCGGCCAAGCACCACCTGGGCGTCCGTCACGGTCGGCTCGTCGCCGCCCTTGGCGTAGCATGCCGGACCGGGCACTGCTCCAGCCGAACGCGGTCCGACCCGGAACGCACCGCCTGAATCGATATAGGCGATTGAGCCACCCCCGGCGCCGATCGCGTCAATGTCGATCATCGGCACCAGTACAGGCAGACCGGCGACTTCCGTGTCGCGCGGGTTCTTGATGCGCAATTCGCCGTTTTCGATCACCGAAATGTCGGCCGACGTGCCGCCGATATCGATGGTGATAATGTTGTTCTTGTTGCTGTGCTCGCCGGTCCAGCGACCGCCGATGACACCGCCGGCCGGTCCGGAAAGCAGCAGGCCGATCGGCAGTTCGCTCGAGTTTTCGATGGTCGAAATGCCGCCGTTCGACTGCATTATGCGAACCATCGCCTTGATACCGTTGGCCCGCAGCCGGCCTTCAAGGTTACGCAGATAGGCCGACGTCCTGGGACCGATATAGGCGTTCATTGCGGCACTGGAGAATCGTTCGTACTCGCGGATCGTGTTCACCACGTCCGACGAAGCCGAGACAAACGCATCGGGAAGGATCGATTTCACGATCGCCTTGGCGCGCTGTTCGTGCTCGTTGTTCAGGAATGAGAACAGGAAGGCAATGATTACCGCATCCATGCCGCGCTTGGCGAACAACTCGGCTGCGTGCTTCACCTCGTCTTCGGCGAGCGGAACCTCGATGTCGCCTGTCGGCGGCATGATGCGTTCGCTGACCACAAGTCGATCGCGCCGCCTGACAAGCGGCTTTGACTGCCAGGGCAGGTCAAACTGCAGTGAGAAATTATGCGGGCGCTTGTGGCGGGCCATATGCATGATGTCGCGAAAGCCCCGCGTGGTGATCATGCCGACCTTCGCGCCCTGCCGCTCGATCACCATATTGGTGGCGACCGTGGTGCCGTGGAAAACGGCATCTATTGCACCCGGCTCAATGCCGGCAAGCGAACAGACCTTCAGTATTCCCTGCACGACCCCTTCGGATTGATCGTGCGGTGTGCTGGATACCTTTGTAACGGAAACCTGAGCCTCTGCACCCTGCTCCGAACGTTCAAGCACAATGTCGGTAAATGTGCCTCCGACGTCAACGCCAACCCGGATCATGCGAACTCTTCCTGATGGGGCGCATGGCAGGATGCAATCCGCATCGAGGGACAGCTATGGCGACTTCTTCGGGCTCCGCCATTTACGGAGAACCGGCGCGACGATCCGCCAGAAGCGGCAATCGTGATCCACATAGGCAACGCAACCTCACCCATTGATATGTTCGCCTCTACGCCATTTCCTGGCGCTTTTTCTAATTTACATAAGTACTAGACACGGATCATTCGCATGTGAAATACTTATTTTGCAGAGATTAAAACGAAAAACTTATCAATGATCCGATATGATCTCAAGCACCTGGCGACATTTGTGGCCGTAGCGGAGGAGCTGAATTTCCACCGCGCCGCCGAACGCCTGAACATGGCCCAACCGGCTGTAAGCCGGATCGTTCTGGAGCTTGAGGACAGGCTCGGCGTCAAGCTTCTTGAGCGTACGACACGCAAGGTACGCCTCACCGAGTCAGGTCGTTACCTGCTCGTGGAAGCGCAGGAGATTCTCGGTCGCATCCATGTGGCCGAACACACCGCGCGCCTGCTGGCATCGGGCACCAAGGCCATATTGCGCATAGGCTACACGACCATTACCGGCCATTCGCTCGTCCCCGACATCGCTCGTGAATTCCGTCTGTCCAACCCCGATGTCCGGCTTGAACTCACCTACATGACGTCACCGGTCCAGCGCGACAGAATCTTGCAAGATGAGATCGATCTCGGGTTCATTGAGGGTTCGTTCCAGAACTCGGAGATCGAATCGAGGCCCGTCGCCCATCATCGCCTAACGGCGCTGCTGCCGCTAAACCACCCGCTCGCCGCAAAGAAGTCACTGACGATCGAGGACCTTGCACGCGAACAGCTTGTCATGGGTACGCGTGTCGAGTGGCCGACGCTGCGCCGGATCATCGTGGATGCCTTCCAGAGCGCCGGGCAGGTCATGCAGGTCGGCCAGGAAGCATCGAGCCTGACTGGTTTGCTCGGCCTAGTTACCGCTGGCGCCGGCATAACGATCTTCTGCGGCATGCCGCGTTTTTGCGGCGAGAACGCGATCGCCGCACGACCGATCATGACCGATCCTCCTGTCCTGGTCGAGACACACCTCGCCTGGCGTCGCACCAGCATCAACATGGCCAAGCGTCGGTTCATCGAGACCAGCCAGATTGTCGGCGCCGGTTACATGAACGTTTGAGATGGCGTGACCCGCTGAAGACATCACCACCAGCAATCGAAGGGACAGGATGATGGAAAACTGGGCAAACAGGAAAACACTGATCCTCGGGCGCAACGAGATGATCGGACTGCTGAAGCCACACGAATATAATGACTGTGTCGAGCAGGCCTACCGCATGCATGGTGAAGGCCGCTTCTACATGGACCCGAAAGGCCACATCGTGCTCGACCAGTTTCCAGGCGAGTGGGAAGCAATGCCCTCCTACATCGAGGAGCCGCATGCGGCTGCCTGCAAATGGGTCTCGATCCGAGAGCAGAACCGGGAGAAGTTCAACCTTCCAACTGTCTTCTCGATTCTGATCTATACCCACCCGGAGACCGGTTTTCCGCTGGCCATCGTCGACGGCAGTTACCATACGGTGATGCGCACGGGATCGGCGGCGGCAGTCTCGGCCAAATGGATGGCGCGCAAGGATTCGAAGACGCTCGCCATTGTCGGAGCCGGCCACATGGCCGAGGGAGCGCTCGCCACCTGCAGTGAAGTATTCCCATGGTCCGAAGTGCGCGTCTGGAGCCGAAGCCAGGACACACTCGATCATTTCGCAAAGGAACAGCAGCCAAAATACGAGAGCTTCGAGATCAAGGCGTCGACCAACCTCGAACAGACGGTTCGCGGCGCCGACGTGGTGGTGACCCTGACGCCTGCGCGGGGACCGATCGTCATGGCGGACTGGATCTCGCCCGGCACCCACATCGCGGCCATCGGCGCAGACAAGAAGGGCGACCAGGAGCTCGAAGGCAGGCTCTTGAAGGGTGCACGCATCTTCGTCGACGATATCCGTCAGTGCCGGAACGATGGCGAGATCAACGTGCCGCTCTCGGACGGGCTCATCACCGAGGCCGATCTTGCCGGCGAGATCGGCGAAGTCGTCACCGGCCGCAAGCCGGGACGCACTTCGGACGACGAGATCACGATCTTCGATTCGACAGGCATCGCGCTGCAGGATTCGGCTACCGTCCCGCTTGAATACGAGAGGGCAATGGCGGCCGGCGTCGGCATCGAAAAGAAGATGATCTCGACCTGACCGACGGAAGCGGTGTGGCACTCTTCAGATTGCGCAATAAACCTGTCGATGCCGAGGATGCGCCAGCTCCTGTTTGGCCAATGATAATGGCCTGATCTCCATCAGGGCTGCCTGGCGGTCTCGCTTCCTTGCGGCGAATGCATCAAGCACTTCGCCCGCATGATCGACAGTCCGTCAGACATGGCAAGGACCAGGAAGGGCACCGCCAGCAGGGCATCGGTGAAGCGCGCGATTATGGCGTCGACGATGCCGCCGAAATAGCCCGCAACCCGGCCGAGCGGCACACCGATGGAAATGGCGGTGGCGACCGTGATGACGCCCGCCGCGAGCGAAGCACTCGAGCCGAAACTTCGGCGTCGGAATCCCAGCAATATCAATCTGCCAAAGCAGCGCCGATCGCCAGATCAAATCCCAAGCCGTCGTGATGCGTTGACGAGATGCTGTCTCATCGCAAGAACGGAACCTTCAACATCGCGATCGCGAATGCCGTTGAAAACGGCAATGTGCTCCGCAAGCGTCACTTCCACTGTTGAGGAATAGTCGAGAGATTTGATTGCCAGGGCGATACTTTCTCTTAGCCGCGCCCCAACAAACGACGTCATGATGCTTAGAAACGGATTTTTTGCAGCGGCGCATACTGCTTGATGAAATCCTATGTCGGACGCCACATAGCTGCCGTTGAGACTTTCCACAGCTCGCATGGCGTCGAGCGCTTTCTGCAGCGATTGAAGGTCGCTTTCGTCGCGATGCTCCGCGGCAAGAGCCACCGCGCCTGTCTCCAATACCAGCCTCAGTTCGTAGAGTTTTCGATAATCCTCGGGCCGCGACAGCGATTGCTCGGAGATCTGCAGGAAGCGGCTGTCCTCCGGGGACGCAACGAAAACGCCCTTGCCCTGATGCGATACGACAAGGCCTTCGTGCCTGAGCCTGGACATGGCCTCTCGCACGACAATGCGGCTTACCTGATACTTCTCGCTGAGCTCCCGTTCCGTGGGCAGCTTGTCACCCGGCGTGAGCTTCCCGGCCGCAATCCAGTTGCGGATCTCATCGGCCAGCAGGGTAGGCAGGTCACCGCGGTTAGCTCTCAGCAAAGAGGTGGTCGGGATGTTCACGTCCGTCATGTCAGCGTGTCCTGTGGCGCGAGGTCAGACACCGAGCTTGGCCTTCAGCCCGCCGTCAATCGGGAAATCTCCACCGACGCAGAACCCCGATTCAGGTCCGACAAGGTAGGAGACCAGTGCCGCCACCTCATCCACCGTGCCGACCCGACCCACGGCGTGCGATCTACCGAAACCCTTCATCGTGTCTTCCATGTCTCCATCCTCGGGAGTCATTGAGCGTGCTGCAAACTCAAGCAATGGCGTTCGGATCGAACCGGGAGAAACGGAGTTCACGCGTACGCCGTCCTTCGCGCAGTCGACCGCCATTGCTCGCGTAAGTGCGTGAATTGCTCCCTTGGTCGTTGCGTATCCCAGCACGTTGTTCTGGTTCAGATGTCCCTGGACGGAGGCGAAATTCACAATCGAAGCATTGCTGCGTGCTTTCAGCAATGGATACAAGAAATGCGCCATGAGATAGTAGCCTGTCAGATTGACTCCGATAACCTTCTGCCAGTCTGCGGGCGTGGTTGTCTCGATCGTTCCGTAGGGCTGGATCGCCGCGCAGTTCACCAGCGCGTCCAGGCCATCGAGGCGGCCCGCGAGATCTCCGGCGAAGCGCTCGACGGCGCCGGGATCGGAGACATCGAGTGCAACCACTCGCGCCTTCTCGTCCCCCAGTTCAGCCCCGGCTGCCGCGTTTTGCTCGCGGTCGTTGCCGCACAGCGTGACGAAGAACCCGTCGCGCAGGAGGCGTTTCGCGATCCCCAGGGCAATCCCGGCCGTGCCGGTGATAACGGCGGTCTTGGCCGATCCAGTAGCGCGTTCCATTTCCAACCCCTATTTCCTGCCGAGCTTCAGCAAGCCCTCGTTCACGCGGCTGTCGACAATGACGGCGGCGATGAGCACGAGGCCCTGTGCGACATACTGCCAGAATGGCTCCACTCCGGCGAGGTTGAGGCCGTTCGACAGGACGCCGATGATGAGGGCGCCGATGACGGTTCCAAGTATTCTGCCTTCGCCGCCCGAGAGACTGGTCCCTCCTATGATCACGGCGGCGATCACCTGGAGCTCAAATCCTATGCCGATATTGGGGTCACCCGAGCCGACGCGCGATGACAGCACCAGCCCGGCAAGCGCTGCGGTGAAACCGCAAAGCATATAGAGCACGACCAGTGTTCGCTCGACGTTGATGCCAGACAGCCGGGCAGCCTCTTCGTTGCCGCCAATAGCGTAGATTCTCTTGCCGAATTTCGAGGAGGTCGTCAGCCACATAAATATCGCGATGACCGCCAGTGCAATGACAATGGGAAACGGAAGTATCCAGATCTTGCCGGTCCCGATGTCGCTCCAATTGGGTGGAAGTCCAACGAGGATGGCGCTCGGGGAAATGAGGTAGGCAATACCGCGCCCGATGTTGAGCATGCCTAGTGTGACGATTATCGGGCTCACGCGCATTCCAGCGATGATCACGCCGTTCGCCATGCCAACCAGGGCCCCGAACAGCAGCGCCAGCGCAAAGGCCAGATACAACGGCACGCCTGCAACCGCCAGCGCTGCCGCGAGCACGGTTGACGCCGCAAGCACGCTCCCCACCGAGAGGTCGATGCCGCGGGCAATCATGATGGCGGTCATTCCGCAGCCAGCGATGGCCAGTGGGGCGGTGTTGCGCATCAGGTTCTGGAAATTGGAGAGCGTCAGAAACCGGCTGCTGAGCTGCGAAAAGACCAGGCACATGAGCAGGAGAACGCTGAACGTCACCAGTGTCTGAAGCGTTCTACGGTCAATGGAGCGCCACCCCCGGGCCGCAGTTTCCATTGTCGCCACGGCATTGCCATCTCGCTGCTCAAGCACGTCTCATACTCCCCACATCCCATAGCACTCCGTGTCTGCCATCGCGGTCAGGCCGCGTGCAGCATCGACAAGGCAATTACGTCTTCTTCCGCAGCGCTGCCCGGAAGTTCGCCGACAATCCTGCCACTGTTCATCACCACCAGACGGTCGACCAGCCCGAGCAACTCGGGCAACTCCGACGAGACCAGGATGATGCCCAGGCCACGCCGCGCGAGTTCATCGACGATCCGATAGATTTCCCGCTTTGCGCCGATGTCGACGCCGCGTGTCGGTTCGTCGAGCAAAACGACGCGCGTATTCATCGACAGCCATTTGCCTAGAACAACTTTCTGCTGGTTGCCGCCGCTTAGAGACGAAATACGCTGGTCGAGCCCCTGCGTCTTCACGTTGAGCTTTTCGACCATGCGCAGTGCGGTCTCACGACGGGTGGCGCGATCCACGCGCCGGCCGGGAAACTCATCCCAGACGAAACTCGCATTGTCGCCGACGCCCAGGACCGGGACGATACCCTGGCTGCGGCGCTCTTCAGGGACCAGCGAGAACCCCGCTGCGATTGCCGCCGGTATCGAATTCGCGCGAACCGGCTTGCCGTCAAGTTCGACTTTCCCCGCAAGGCGGCGATCCGCACCAAAGATCGTGCGCAGCAATTCGGTTCGGCCCGCACCGACAAGTCCGGCAATGCCGAGAATCTCGCCAGCCCGAAGATCGAGATCGACGCCTTGAACCCGTGGCCCCGTCAGCCCTCTGACACGCAGTACAGCAGCTTGCGGCTCGCGATTCTTCGTGGGAAATCTCTCCGTCAGCTGGCGCCCGACCATCAGCCGGACGAGGCCTTCGCTGTCGGCCTCTCCGCGATCCAGCGTGGCGACCTTCGCACCGTCCTTGAAGACGGTGATGCGATCGCCGAGTTCATTGATCTCGCGCATCTTGTGCGATACGTAGATGATGCCTTTGCTCGCCGCTTTCAGCCGCGCGATCACTTCGTAGAGCTTTCGAACCTCCAGCTCTTCAAGCGGCGACGAGGGTTCGTCCATCATAATGATGCGCGCATTCTGCCGCAGCGCCTTGGCGATCATGACTGCCTGTTTCTCGGCCGAAGACAGATCCGCGCACATCCGCGTCACGTCGAGTTCGTGAAAGCCCACGCTATCGAGCAGCGCCCTTGCGCGCTCTTTGGAGGCCTTTTTATCGACGGAGCCGAACCGGCCTGGCTCAGCGCCGAGCATGATATTCTCAGCCACGGTCAGGCCGCCCACGACATTCAATTCCTGGAAAATACAGGCGATCCCGGCATCTTGAGCGGCAACCGGGCTGACAAAGCTCACCTCCTCGCCGCCGAGAAGGATCGTGCCGCGGTCCGCCATCTGCACACCGGCGAGTATTTTCACCAGCGTCGATTTTCCCGCGCCGTTCTCGCCGATCAGGCAATGCACCTCACCCGGCCGCAGGTCGAAGTCAACCGAGCGAAGGGCCTGCACACCGGGGAAGCTCTTTGACAGGCCGGTCACGCTGAGCATCGGCGCTGCTGCCGCTTTGTCGTCTGCTTCCATTTGCGGCTCCATTGGGTTCTCTGGCGCGAAACCGCGTTGCGAGATCGTGTGAGGGCCGCACCGCTCGGGAGCCGCCCTCACAACTCTACGTCACTAGTTCGGGTACTGGGTATCGAGCCAGCTCTTGATACCCTCGGCAGTCGCTGCAATTGCCGGATAGCCTACCACGACCTGGGTATTGGAATCAGCCTTACCCTCGACCGCTGCGGCCAGGAGATTGAGCGTGCTGATCGAGAAGTCGTATGGGGGATAGCCGCCCTCCGCCTTGAGAGGAGAATCCGGATTGCCCAACTCGGCCATCACCGGCGCCGAGCCATCGACCGAGGCTACGACGCCCCAATCGGGGGAGTAGCTTCCGGCTGCCCGCATGGCGGACAGCGCGCCCAACGAACTGTCATTGTTGATGCCGAAAATCACATTGATCTCCGGGTGGGCTTGAAGCATGTCGCCGGCGGCAGGGTTTGCCTTGTCGATGGTCGCTCCGCCATCCACGGCCTGCGCGACGGTTGCGGTCGGGATGATCGACAGGAAGCCCTTCAGGAAACCGTTCTTGCGGTCCTGCACCTGCGGCAGGATCGGGTAGTCCACCACGCCGATGACGGCGGGCTTGTCACCGAAACGCTCCACGAAGTAGCGCCCCGCGTTGCAGCCGACGATCAGCGGACCGTCATAGTCATTGGCGAAGACGCGCGGCGCAATCGCTTCGGTGGGCTGCACATTGTAGGTAACAACCGCGAGGCCGGCCTCCTGCATCCGCTTCACCTGTCCCACCGAGGCGGCGCTGTCGAGTGGCGCGAAAGCGACAGCGTCGGGGGCGTCAGAAACTATGTCGTCAACGATTCTCTGCACCGTGCCCGCATCGAAGCGGCCATCATAGACCTTGAGCTCGAACCCGTATTTTGTAGACATCCGCTCCCAATGGCCCTTGATCGCCAGAAAGAACGGCTGCCCCAACCCCATCACCGTCAGCGCCACGCGCTTGCCCTTGAGCGCGCTCGCATCGGATTCCTTCAGCCAGTCGCCAGGCGCGGACTCGTATCCGGTGAAGCCGGACACGCCGCCCGGGATGCTCGCCACCGCGGCCGGATCGGCCGGCTTGCAGACCTCCGGAGAGAACGTCTTAGCAGCGATTTCCACGCCGTCCGCGGCGTAGCCGGGATAGGCGACCGCGAGGCCGAGCACGGTAGCCAGTGGCGCCAAGGCGATCTTCCATTTCATGTTTGGCATCTTTTTCCTCCAGTTCACAGCCAGTTACTGTCTTGCGCACAGCTGGCAATATTTGTATGCTTATAAGATGTCATATAACATTGCAAGTGACCGCGGAGGAACGAAATGAAGGCGGACGGCGTCGCTGTGCTGCATCAGGCTAATGCCAGCTTGGGCGAAGGTCCCATCTGGGATCCGCGCCTCGATGCCCTCTACTGGGTCGACATTCGCCGCTGCCGGATCCACCGCTACAGCGTCGCCAAGCGGCAGCAGGACGGCGTCTGGATCACCAGGAACAGCCCCGGTTGCCTGGGCCTGACCAACAACCCGAGCGTTGTTCTGGTCGTCGCCGGCGCCGAGGTCTTTCTGCTCGACCTGGTATCGGGCGCCGAACGCCTTGTTGCCACCCTGCCCGTCGCGACGCCCTTGATGCGCGCCAATGACGGGCGCGTCGACGCGGCCGGCCGGTTGTGGGTCGGCACGATGATCGACGACATCCACGCCCCTGCGAAATTCAAGGATGGCAGGCTGTTCTGCGTCTCGGCCGACGGCGAGGTTTGCGACAGCGGCCATGAGTTCGAATTGCCCAACGGCATCGACTGGAGCCCCGACGGAGCAACGCTCTATCTCAACGATTCGACCGCCCGAAAGACGTTCGCGTTCGACGTCTCGGCGCAAACCGGGCAGATCAGCCGACAGCGGATACTCTTCGATCACCCATCCGACGAAGGACTTCCGGATGGGCTGTGCGTCGACAAGGCCGGCAATATCTGGAGCGGCCAGTGGAACGGCTGGAACATCAAGACGATCGCTCCCGACGGTCGACTTCTCGAAACCCTCGAGACCCCGGTCCAGCGCCCGTCCAGCGTCGCCTTCTTCGGCCGCGCCCTTGATCGGCTGGCCTTCACTTCGGCGGCGAACGGCCTGACCACGGCCGATTTTCTCGTGGAGCCGGACGCCGGATCGCTTTTCGAGCTCCCGGTGCAGGCGACGGGCCGGGCCGAGCACTATTTCGCCGCTTGAACGCGGCCCGCCCCGACCTGCCCGGCAAGGCGTGTCGCGTGTCGCCGCTGCGGGCGGCAGGCGTCGGCCCGGTCGCGGAATTCGGGGCAAGCGAGACCTAGTCGGCCTCACACTCAATGGAAGTCAACCCACGATGAAACGATTTGCCTGCGTCGAAGACTTGCGCAAAGCCGCTCGGCGGCGGGTCCCCAAGATGTTCTACGACTACGTGGACGCGGGCTCGTGGACGGAAAGTACCTACCGAGCCAATGCCCGGGATCTTCAGACCATTCGCCTCAGACAGCGCGTAGCAGTGGATGTATCGGCGCGAACGACGACGAGCACGCTGGCGGGAACTCCGGTTACCATGCCGGTGGGCATCGCCCCCACCGGCTTGACCGGCATGATCTGGCCAAATGGCGAGATCATCGTTCAGAAGGCCTGCGAGGCCTTTGGAATACCCTATACACTCTCGACCGTATCCATCGCCTCGATAGAGGATGTCGCCCGCATCGCGACGAAGCCTTTCTGGTTCCAGCTTTACGTGATCAAGGATCGCAGCTTCACCGAACGCCTGATACAGCGCGCTGAATCTGCCGGCGTGACGACCCTCGTCGTGACGCTTGACCTGCAGATGGTTGGCCAGCGCCACAAGGACATCTACAACGGCCTGTCCTCGCCGCCAAAGCCGACACTGAGCAATCTTCTGAACCTGGCAACCAAGCCTGCCTGGTGCATGGAGATGCTTCGGGTCAGAAAGATGGAGTTCGGCAATCTTTACGGGCATGTGCGCGACGCCGAGAGCAAGATCAGCCTTGCTCAGTGGACAGACGAGCAGTTCGACCCAAGCCTCAATTGGAACGATGTTCGCCGCCTGCGTGACCGTTGGAAGGGCAAATTGGTCCTCAAGGGCCTGAACGACCCCGAAGACGCCGTTGTCGCCCAGGAGATCGGCGCGGACGCCCTCGTCGTCTCCAACCACGGTGGCCGCCAGCTTGACGGCGCGCCGTCAACCATCGCGGCGCTGCCGGCAATTGCAGAAGCGGTCGGTTCCAGGATTGAACTGCTGGTCGATAGCGGTTTCAGATCTGGCCAGGATGTCTTCAAGGCTCTTGCCCTTGGTGCGCACGGCGTCATGATCGGTCGGGCCATGCTATACGGCCTTGGTGCAGCTGGCGGTCCCGGGGTCGGTCGGACCTTCGAGATCATTCACAAGGAACTCAAGACCACCATGGGGCTTTGCGGAGTAAACCAAATCGCCGAGGTCGGCCCGAACAATCTGTTCTCCCCCTCCTCGATGAGATGATAGCCGTCGCCGAGCTGCGCCGCCATGACCCCGGTCCAGCGCTGTTCGAACGGATAGCGCAGTGTCGGGGCGCCCTCGACGACCGGGAATCCACCCACCCAGGATCGTTGCCGCGACGGCCAGGATGGCAAGGTCGAGCCCGACGCGCACGCTGCCCACGGCAATCGAGGCTGTCCGTCTCAACCAAGGTAGTTCTGACCGTGCCGAACGGAGGCATGCAGCGGATTTTCAACATCCTATCTACACGACCTCTTCCGAGCGCTTCGAAGCCAGATCTGAATGAAGAGGCTGCACTTCTGGGGACACTTTGTTAGACGCCAGCATCGTTCCTCTCCGGAATCCGGGCGAGGTTGTCGTTGCGTGAGATTCATGAGACGATCCTTCCCGCTTTAATGGATGAGGAACCAAGATAGGGCCTGACGTCTGCAGACGACATCCAGGAAAACTGGAGGTCGCATCCCGAGTTGCCGATCAGGCCACACATCTCACAACGGGAGGAAACCATGACTGTGAGACCTGATCCCACCTTTCATGCAACTGCGAAGCTGGCCATGCAGGCGCCGGTCGAGAACTACGCCTATACGCTCATGCTCAGTCCGGACTTCTCGCAGCCCGACGGGCTGGCTGTTGTCGACGTCAACCCGAAGTCGAGTGCCTACGGCAGCATCGTCCACACCGTGATCATGCCCAACAAGGGCGACGAGTTCCATCATTTCGGCTGGAACGCCTGTTCGTCCTCCCTGTCGCCGCTGAGCGGCCACGCCTTCCTCGAGCGTCGCTTCCTGATCATTCCCGGCATCCGCTCGTCGCGGATCTATGTGATCGACACGAAGGACGGGCCGACAAAGGCCAAGATCCACAAGATCATCGAACCCGAGGAAGTTTTCGCCAAGACCGGCTATTCGCGCCCACACACGATCCATTGCGGACCGGAAGGCATCTACGTGTCGACGCTGGGTGGCGGCGGCAAGGATGGCACCGACGGCCCTCCCGGCATCTTCATCATGGATTGCGAGACCTTCGACGTCATCGGGCGCTACGAAATGGATCGCGGCCCGCAGGACAAGCACTATGATTTCTGGTGGAACCTGCCGCGCGACTACATGGTGTCGAGCGAATGGGCGCTGCCGCCGCAGTTTGAGAACGGACTGGTGGCCGGGGACCTGCTGTCGAACAAATACGGCCATCGCATCCATTTCTGGAACCTGCGCGAGCGCCGCAACGTGCAGACAATCGACCTTGGCGCCAATCACCAGATGGCGCTGGAGGTGCGTCCCGCGCACGACCCGGCGAAAGAATACGGTTTTGTCGGTGTCGTGGTCGACACCACCAACCTGGAGGGCTCGATCTGGACCTGGTGGCGCGAGGGCGGAAAATTCCACGCCAAGAAAACGGCGACAATTCCGCCTCAGGCCGCCGATCCCGCAGACCTGCCCGAACTGCTCAAGGGGTTCTCGGCGGTTCCCCCGCTGATCACCGATATCGACCTGTCACTCGACGACCGGTTCCTCTACGTATCGTGCTGGGGAACGGGCGAAATGCATCAATATGATGTAAGCGATCCGATGAAACCGAAGCTGGCCGGCAAGGTCGAGATTGGCGGTATCGTCAAGAAGACGAAGCATCCATCCGGCAAGGATTTCGGCTACGGCCCGCAGATGGTCGAGATCAGCCGCGACGGCAAGCGCGTCTACTGGACGAACTCGCTCTACTCGACCTGGGACGACCAGTTCTATCCGGGCGACCGCGGCGGGGCGATGGTAAAGGCCGACGTCGGCTCGAGCGGCGGACTGACGCTCGACAGGGACTTCTTCGTCGACTTTCCCAAAGGCTATCGATCGCACCAGATAAGGCTCGAGGGCGGCGACTGTTCTACCGACTCCTTCTGCTATCCCTCGGTTTAGCCAGACGCCCGGGAGACTGGGAAAGTGAGCGAATGGACGACGGCCGGCCTTTGGCTGGCCGTCGTTGCCAGCGGCGTCTACCATGGCGTCAACCCCGGGATGGGCTGGCCGCTGGCGCTGTCGGCCGGCCTGATCGAGAAGCGCGCCGACGCGCTCTACCGGGCGCTCGGCCTGCTGGCGGCAGGGCATTTCCTGGCGATGCTCGGCGTGCTGCTGCCTTTCGGCGCGATGCTGACGCTGGTGCTGTGGGAGCGCGAGATCCGGATCGGCGCCGGGCTGATCGTCATGTCGGCCGGCCTCTACCTGTTGCTGAATAGACGCCACCCGCGCACCCTGGCCAGAATTGCGCCGGCGCAGCTCGCCCTCTGGTCTTTCGCGGCGGCGACCGCACATGGCGCGGGGCTGATGCTCGTCCCGATCTATCTGGGCCTGTGCCGCGCGGCGGAAACCGATGCTGGCCATGCGGCGGCCGCCGGGCTGATGGCCGGGAACCTCGTGACCGCCATCACCGTGTCGGTGGTTCACGCCACGGCCATGATCGTCAGCGGCGGTATCATCGCGGTCGTGGTCTACCGGTGGCTCGGCCCTGGCTTCGTCTCGAAAAGCTGGTTCAATCTCGACCTCGTGTGGGCACTCAGTCTCATCCTCGTTGGCGCAATCGGCATTGCGAGCGTGGTTGGGTGAGAGGCGCGAACAATGCCAAAATTGCAGGCTCTCCCGATATCCGCAACAGGTGCTGGCCGTTTGAAAACGCCTGCATTCTTTCAGTCCATTTCGTCGAATCCAGTCGGCAGCCGAGATCATCAGGGATATGACGATGAGGCACGAGGAATACTGGCCCGGCTCGGGAATGAGCCGTCTCATCGATGTCATGCCGGCCCAAACGCCGATCTCGATCCGCCGGTTTTCAGGTCCGGACCCAAAGCGCTTACTCTTGGCTATCAGGCGCCAATTTTCTTGCGCGGGCACAATCGTGGCGCGATTTGCCATTGGCAGGGATGATCCGAGCCTGCTTGAAGAACGACAGTCATTGCCACTCCTCTCATCGCTCAGTGCACAGGCACGGAATACACTCCAATTTTCTCTTGCTTACCGCGCACACTAATGTGGCGGACATGGCAATCGGGAAATTCGTCGGCGACTTCAGCAAAAGCTGCTTCGCTGACCAGCAACTCGCCTGCCATCGCCTGAGCCTGGATTCGTGCCGCCATGTTTACAGGGTCGCCTAGCGCGGTAAAGTCTATCAGGTTTTCGCCACCGACGTTACCGACGTAGGCGGTCCCGACATCGACGCCAATCCCCACCGGTACCAACGGCTCGGCCCGACCGTCAAAACCCAGTGCGCGCATCAAGGCCTGAGCGGCACCGACAGCCTTGCGTTTGAAGTCAGGCCCCGCGAACCCTGGCACGAAGAAGGCCATCACCTCGTCGCCAATGAGCTTGTCGATCGTGGCGTCACGACCAATAAGCGTATCAGTTGCTATGCTGTAGAAGCGGTTGAGAAGATGTGCATATAAGGTAGGGCCCAGCCGAGCGGCAAGCTCAATCGAACCGCGGATATCCGCGAAGAGTACGGCCGTCTCGACTTCCGCTCCACCAAGCGGCATTTCTTCGCAGCAAATCGAGCAGATCCTTGGGTTTTTCTTCGAAGGCCTGAACCCGACCATCCGGCAGATACCGCCGCCAACTCCACCAAATGGATTGTTGCAAATCTTGCAGCGAGGCGGACCCGGTAGAACCCGCATCACCCGCTTGAGCACTTTCAGTGACCGAACAGAGTGACCTTGGGTCAAGGCCTCATGCCACTGTTCGGAACCACTACCTGCGTTTGCTTCGACGTGCTGCGCCATCATAGCCTCGCAACGCGGGATTTTACCACATCCGCAGCTCTAACGGCGCTGCTAAACTGATTTAGACACGAAATCGTGAAACTGCGGAGCCGGGTCCAACCCAAATGAGATAGGGTCGGTCAAGCCCGCACTACGAAAGCTTGGGCAGCCGACGCCGCTGACGACCAGGACCAAATCCGTTGATCGTGCCTGGTCCATCCGGCCGCGAGATCGGCGCCGACATTGCCATCCGCATCCATGTCGATCAGCCTGGAAAAGATGCTCTCGTAGACTTGCGCAGCGGTTTAGATGGTCGATGTCGCGGGGTCGAGAACGTCCGGCTCTCCCGTCAGGGCGGCGCGCAGGTCGCCGCCCTGCACGATCTTCCGAGCCAGCGTCGAACTGGCCGGCGAGGGCAGCAAGGCCACGTTGAAGCCGGAGCGGGTCTTGATTGCCTGGGATTCCCGGATCGAGGCATCCGGCGCGGTCCGCGAAGCCCCGCATCCGCTCGTTTCGGCCGATGACGTGCATCTGGTCCTTGTCGATCCGGTCGTCGACGCATTCAATCGCGAAGCTCCACCCGACTGCCGTTCTCCAGCGTGTCGCCGGGATGGACCACGACCGCATCTTCCGCCGACAGGCCGCCAACCACCTGCGCGACCTCGTCGTTCATCCGCCCGACATCGACCTCGGCCTGCAGCAGCCGGCCGTCCTTGACCACAAAAACGTTCCATTTTCTGCCATTGCGGAACAATGCGCTGATCGGCACCTGGAGACAGCTTTCGCACTCCCAAACGGCCATCTCGGCGAATACGCGATAGCCATGACCGAGGCGGGAATCGTGCTCCGTCAGGTCCAGAACGGCATTGACGCGCTGCTCCTCGATACCGAGCGCCGAAACCTTGGTGAAGGCAGCAGGGTCGACGCGTCGCACGATGGCGCCAAGCGTCCGATCGCCACCCCAGTCGCTGATTATCGCCTTCGTTCCCGGCCCGATCCTGACGGCGTCGGACGACAGGAGGTCGACCACGATCTCGAGATCCCGCGTATCGCCGATCTCGCCGATGCGCATGCCGGCAAGAACGGCCTGTTCGCTGCGCGCCAGGACAGAAAGGACAGTTCCGTCCACCGGCGCCACCAGATTGACGCAACAGTTCTCGCCAGTGGGGTCGGATGGTTCGGGCTGGAGCAGCCGCGCCTCGGCACTGGCAAGTTCCGCCCTGCGGAAGCCGATGGTCGCGCGCGCCGCTTCCACCACCGCCTTGTGCATCTCGACGTCATTAACGGCGCGCTGCAGGGTACTCTCGGAAATGATCCCCGGACCATGCAGCTTCTGGGCGCGATCGAGGTCTTCCTCGGCCAGGTTGAGGTCGGTCTGCGCCCGCTTCAACTCAATCTCGGCTATGCCGACTGCCGAACGCGCCGCATCGCGCGTCGCGAGCAGCTCGGCTTCGGTGCGCCGATCCAGCAGCGGCGGATCGAGGGGCCGTATCGAGGCGAACACCGTCTTGCCGGCTTCAACCTTGTCGCCTTCCTTCAGCACCGTGCGCGTGAGATGGCCCGCGATCGGCGCAGATACGGTGTAAACCTCGCGCACGCGGGTCACCCCCTCCTCGCGAATCGTCACGCGCATGGGGGCTTCGACGACCTTTGCGGCGTCGATCAGCACGGGGCGGTCGCGCAACGCCCAGGCAAACCCCGCAATGACAAGGACGGCCGCCACCGCCATCGCCCCACGTTTGATCCAGACACCGTTCATCACACTAGTCCCTTGTCTTGAGCACGCGCACGAGGTCAAGCCTGTCGATGCGCCGGCGAACCACCAGGGCTGACAGCAGCGCCACGACAAGCACCACCAGGCTGGATGTGGCGAAAGTCGAAGGATTGACCACGAAAGGAATGCGGAACAGGTCGCTTTCGAAGCCGCGTACGACCGACCAGGCGAATAGATAGCCCAGCAGCCAGCCGAGCGGTTGGGCGACCGCGAGGACGACGGCAAGCTCTCCCATCAGCACGTTCGACACCTCAATGCGGGTGAAGCCGAGAACCCGCAGGCTTGCCAGTTCCCTGGCGCGCTCGGATAACTGTATCCTCGCCGAGTTGTAGACGACACCGAAGGTTATGATGACAGCGAGAACCACATAGAATGTCGTCATCACCGTGATGTTCTCGCCGACAGTCTCCCGAAACCGCGTGCGCGCAATCCCCTGCAGGGCGATCGAGGCGATTTCCGGCGTTTGCTTGACTGCTTCATAGAGCTCGTCGACGCGCGCCGGATCGACCATGATGTGCGCGCCGGACAGCCTAGGCCCGTCGCCGAGCAGCCGGTCGAGCGCTTCGGCGCGCATGTAGACGGCAAGCCCGATGTAGCTTTCCACGACGGCAGTGACCGGAACGGAGACGACGCGGCGGTCCTTTTCCAGCAACTCGACCTCGGCCTGGTCGCCAGGCCGCAACTCAAGAAGCTTGGCGAGGTGCCGAGATATCAAAAGGCCGACAGGCGGCACGTCGACCGGGCGAAGCTCGTCATCGAGAATTCGGGACAGGTCAGGGTTTCGCGGAACGCCCGAAATTGCCACCCGTCGCTCGAGGTGGCCCTTTCGAATGATGACAGGGGTCGACCGGAAGGGTTCCGAGCGCATGACGCCCGGCATGGACGCGACAGCCTGCAGGGCCCGCGGCGCAAGCTCCTTGCTGAAGACCAGCGTGGCATCCTGCCGTTCGGTTTGGAAGTAAACCGTATCGATCATGTAGTCGACGGAATCGAACGAAAACAATGCCGTGATCAGGAGCGCGACAGACAGCGAGGTCCCGAGCGTGGTGAGCATTGTCCTGACCGGCCAGCGCAGGAGATGCCGCATGGCCATGATCGTGAGCTGCGAAAAGAGGCCCAGATAACGGCTTGCCCCCGACAGAATGGGCCGGTAGCGCGTTGGTGCGGGCGGTTGCATGGCAACCGCGGCGGGCAGCACGATGACGCCCCAGATTGCGCGCAAGGCACCGGCAAGCGCAGCCAGTGAGCAGATCCCGGCAGCGATCGCATAAAGGTCCAGGCTCTGCCGGAATATGAGAAACGGGAACGAGAAGAACTCGGCGTAGAGCCGGGTCATGCCCCGCCCCAGCCAGTTGCCGGCGACAGCTCCGATCGAAATGCCGATCAGGGCGATGACGAGCGTCAGCTTGGCGTAGTGCCACGCAATCGCCGCGCGACCGTAGCCGACCGCCTTCATCAGTCCGATCTGTTCGCGCTCCAGCGCGATCAGGCGGGACAGGACCATATTCACCAGGAAGGCCGAAACGAACAGGAAGATAGGCGGGATGATTGCCGCCATGGCCCGCAGTTGGACAAGCTCGTTGTCAAGGAATGCATGCGAGGTCTGGTCGGTGCGATCATGCGCGCCGGTACCGCCGTACGGCCTCAAGATGGCATCCAGCCCGTCGATGACGGAGGGAAGGCTTGCGCCACGCTGGGTCCGCAAAGCCACGTCGTTGAACGCGCCGTCCATGTCGAACAGACCCGCCATCGCGGCGCGCGGCATGAACAGCACACCGAAACGCCGAGGGTCGGGCATCACGTCGCCCGGGTTGATCGCGTAGATGTATTCAGGCGACAGCACGATGCCGGTGACGGTCAGGTTCTGCCTGTGCCCGTCCAGGATCGCGCCGAAGCTGCTTCCCGGCTGAAGGCGGTGAGCCAGGGCAAAGGGCTCGGTAACGGCGATCTCGCCGGGCCGGTCATGCTCGGGAAGCCTGCCCATGCGCAGGTAAAGGCGGTTGACCGCCGGCTCGCCCGAATCCGGGATCGAAACGGCAAAACCGGTAGCAGGCTCGGCCATGCCTTCGATGTCGAGCAGGATCGGCCGCACGATCCGAGTCTCGACCTCGCTTACGCCGGGAATGGCTGCAAGCCGCTCCCTGAGGTTCAGCGGTGCGCGGGTGCAACTCGCGAAGACGGTCGCGAAGCGGTAGCGGTCATAAAAGGCCTCCCGCGTCTCGTCGAGCGAGCGGTAGGCGCCAATGGCAATGACGATCGTCGCCACGCCGCAAGCCATGACGAGAGCGACGGCCAGCACCTGGGCCCACAGGCGGACAATATCTCGCAGAAGTTTGCGGTCGAGCATCGACATCCGGCTACCACGTGACTTCGGCAGGCTTGGCGCGCGTCTCGTTACGGACGGTCTCCGCAATCCTGCCGTCCCGGAAGGTAAAGACACGATGCGCGATCTGCCGGATCCCGGCATTATGTGTGATGATCGCCATCGTCGTGTTCAGTTCCTCGTTAATACGGGACAGCGCCTCGAGCACGATGATACCCGTCTTGGAGTCGAGCGCGCCTGTCGGCTCGTCGCACAGAAGCACTTCCGGCCGTTTGGCTATGGCGCGTGCAATTGCCACGCGCTGTTGTTCGCCGCCGGAAAGCTGTGCCGGAAAATGTGTCATCCGCTCCTCAAGGCCGACCATTGCCAGCGCTTCTTCCGGCGTCATGGGTTTTCTGGAA
>Ga0209347_1002198_pt1 | contig 26809 bp, 21 predicted proteins | sample AutmiccommuBRH23_FD_187382 | JGI IMG/M metagenome (GOLD analysis project Ga0209347, IMG submission 187382) | Deep subsurface microbial communities from Mt. Terri, Switzerland - Autotrophic microbial communities BRH/23 (SPAdes) (version 2) | ecosystem: Environmental > Aquatic > Deep subsurface >...
CTTCAACTACTCCTTCGTGTCTTTCCCCTATTTCGTCCAGTTTTTTGGAAATCTGTTCTAACTTCTTCTCTATTGCTTTATTCTCTTTTTCCAGCTTCTCAGCCTTTTCTTTTTCCTCTTTCTCTTCCTTATCCTGCTCGTCCTTTTTTTCTTCAAGCTTTTTCTCATTTTGCTCTTTAACATTATCAGGTTTAGCAGCCAAAACAGGATATGACAATACTAAGGAAAAAGCCAATAACATAACAAACAGCTTATAAACTTTCCTTTTCATTACCTTATTCCTCCTCATTTATTGGTAATGGTAGCTGGCTGGCATAGACCGTAGTCCTTAGCCCCTATAGCTTTGTGAAGCTAAATTTCTTTAGCTGTACCTTTACAGTTAGCTTACCAGATTTTACTTAAGAATTAAAGTACTATTCTAAAAATAGGAATAATGGACTAATTAAAATAACAAGTACATATACTTTTACATACTTTTTTTGGGGTGGTATTAATGTCCTTTGTCTATAAAATCTTTACCATCGTCCTTGGCAGCTTAATTATTGGTATTGGCGTAGATTTTTTTCTCGTGCCCTTTAGAATCTTAGACGGTGGTATTATGGGAATCGCTTTAATCACTCAATACCTATATGGGACGAAAGTCGGATTATCTGTTATTCTGCTTAGCATGCCAATCTACATTTATACTTGGTTTACATATCGAAGCTTCTTTTATAACAGTATCCTGGGCATGCTGCTAACAGCCTTTTCCCTTGATCTTCTTTACCCCTATCAATTCCATTTCACCTACTATATTCGCTTATCTCCATACACAAGTTCAATCATCGGCGGTATTTTGGTCGGTATAGGTATAGGCTTTATGCTTCGAAACGGAACAAGTATCGGCGGAGCAGATATGCTTGCCCAAATAATTGCTAGTCTCAGCAGAATTAATGTAGGAATTATTATTTTCTGCTTTGATGCTCTAGTTATTATTACCGGCGGCATTCTTATCTCCGCAGAAACCTTTTTCCTCTCCTTGATCACAATTTTTTTTGTCGGGTTGTTAACAAGTATCACGACATTTGGTTCTTCGCTTTCCAACTAAAAAATTATCCACTGTTAGATTTTTTGTAACTGTTTCTCGCGCTTGTACATCTCCTCAAGGGTTTTACCAATTGCTGTTCTGCGTTTTTGCTCGCTCTCTAGCCAATTAAAGTCACCTTTTCTGTCTAGGTCCTGCTGTAGTAAAGCTGCAAAGGTTCCGAGCTCCGTCTTTAACCTTTCTATTTCAGTTTCTTTATCGAAGGACAGATGCAGGCTTTTGATGTTATAAAGCTGACTCATTTCAATCAAAGCATCCTTAGCAATACCTTCCGGCATGCATTTAAAGGGGTAGATATGTAATATCCCATCAACAATGTCCTGCTCAATATGTACCCTGGCGCGAGCTACCGTTGGCTGACCGTCGCCACCTATTTCATGCTCCAAAAATGGCTTGGCTAATGGTTCCCTTACCCAGCCCCGGGGATTATACATTCCTTTATCTTCTAGGATATTTAAGATTGGTTTCAATAGCTGTTGATTATTAAAGTAGCTATTCTTCAGCCCTTTAAAAGCTCCCTTGATAAAATGACTTAAGCGCATTCCAGCAACTGCCTCTATTCCCAACTCTCCTAACAAATTATCTACAGTTCCCCGGTTGGCAAAAGAGGTTAAAGAGACATATATCTCACCAACAACCACTACCTTAGGCTTAAGCTGCTTGTCTTGGGCAATTTCCGAAAATCCCATCAAGGAGTTTTCTGCAGCTCTTTGTATTTCTACTAAAGTATCTGCCTGATCTAGCTTAGCGATTGCTACCTTAACAAATTTAGTTGTTGAACCACGTTGCAGCTCATGGGCTCTTACTACTAAAGCTTTGTTCAAAATTGTTTCAAAGGCCAGCAGCTTTTGCCAACCTGGCCAGACAATTTGCTTTAACAGCTTAATTACTTCCAACTCTTTTCTAGTCTTTTGCAAGGCATTTAAGCTTTTTCCCTGAATTTGCTGAAGCAGTTCCAGTAAATGTTGCAACCGATCATTCTCGGCGATTGCAGCCAGATCCTCTAGGAAGGAGAAAAGATTCCGTCCTTGGTTGTCGATGGAAATCATTTCTAGAGTATGCCCATCTCGCTTAAGAACTTCACGGTATTCCTCTAATAAAGCTTTTTGTCCGGCAATCGCGTACCAGCCAAAGGTACACGGTCCCTTGCCGCCAGCCATCAGAATTATTATTCGCCGTGGCTCTACCAATCGATAGTCTTGAGAACCCTGTTTTTTTAGATCAACCAATAAACGCTCTATTGTTTCCTTCAAGCTTCCCAAGTAGAGCGCAAAAGGTGAACAGGTTTCTGTATACTGCACATTCCCTTTCACGATCGTCTCTTCATTGACAGCCTTTGGTGGATATAAGTAGCCTTGTAGCCCTAGCTGCTGCCAAACCCCTTTAAGCAATAAGTTTATCCCTTCACCCATATACGGCCAAATGAAAATTGGTTTTCTTTCCTGACGACCGTTGACTAGCTGATACTCTTCTTGCAGATTGAAGTCCAACAAGCCGTGACTAGCAGCTAAGCTACTTGGTTGGCTCATTGCCTTAAGGAATAAACGCTCATCCCTCTTTTGTTGTAAAAAGCCGAGAATTGTCTCAAAACGTGTATGAAAGCCTACCCCTCCGGCTTGTTCATCAAATTTAAAAGTCCAACAAGTCTTACCCTTCTCTCGAAGATAATTAGCGAGAAATTCTATTTGAAAAGCATCGGGATGACAGCCAAAACTCCCTATCAAGATAAAACCATCAACCTCATCCAAAACTTCATCAATAAATGCCTGACTAAGCCGATGAGAATCGTAAAAGCCCTTAACCAATTGATATTTTTCTTGCAAATCCTCAAAGGGAAGATCTTGAGCAGTAATTACACTAATACCTTTCTGCGAAAAGTAACCCTTAATATCAGCTGACAAGGCTGGATCATCTACTAAATAGCTTCTTCCTACCAATGCCAGCCTTGGCTTTTGCACGTCGTTAATTAAATTTGCATAGCTATTGGAGTCCTGCTCGACAATCTCCTGATAAGCTTGAGCAAAAGCTATTTCAATCGCTCTAAAATCTTCGTCCTTGACGTCAGTTCGACTTTTGCTGGACAAAAACTTCAATAGCTTAAGCTTACTCATTGAAAAGATTTCTGCATATACCCTTCCGCACACCTGTCTTAAGTGATTTTTCTCCAATGAATTAATCTCAGGGGCAATTATTTTCGGAAAATTAATCGCCCTATCAAGTAACGCTGTCGATTTTTGACTACCTACTAAATCAAAGAAATCTTCCTTGGCAGTAAATTGGCTTTGCTTTAGCCGGTACCCCGACATACTGCTGAGAGAGCGAATTATCACCCCGTCCAAATCCCGATATTTAGCACAAGTACTAGAGTTCTCATGCTCACTATTAATGATTGGTGCCAGGAGATATTCTATTTCCGGATGCTCAGTAAGCAAATTATAAACGTGTCCAATATAAACCCTTAACGGCAAACAAAATTCTGCACTAGCTAAAGTAGTTCCCGCTTCAATCATCTTTGGTTTGGTTACTGTCCCTTTAATAAATCTAACATTTAGCAGCTCTACAAATCGATAGAGCACCTGGCTTGCTTGATATTTTCCTGTAAAGGCAACAGTAGCACCAACAATCGGTCTACTTCGAACATTCATAACTTTATCCCCTTTCTAATATTGCTGAAACATGCTCTTTTAAAACTGGATCCTCAAGCATTCCAGTAAATAGACCTAAGTCACAATTTATTGATTTATAACCGGCAATCGGCTGCTCATTTTCTAAAAGGGTAACCATCCCCTTGCAGCTCCTCTCACAATCAGCATGAGTGCAGGTTAAGGTATTTGTTCGGTAGTAGGAGCTAAGGACTTTATCAAATCCCTTAAAAGAAGAATTCTTCCCATTCTCATAAGCCTGTTTTGCTAACAGGGCGGCCCCCAGTGCCCCAGCTCCAACTACCAACTGCGGATCCTTGGCGATAATAAATTCATCATCCTGAACCTGTAAGGTCTTTTTAAATGCTTCTTGTACAGCAGTATTTAAAAATGTCCCTCCTTGGGCAACAATTGGTACCCTAAGATGCTTTCCCTTGCCGATATCCGAAAGATAGGTTCGACATAAGGAGTACGCTAAACCAAGAAATAAATCCTTGGTCGGAAAACCGGCTCGGGCCTTATGAATAATATCTGATTCACCAAAAACGGCACAGCGCCCCGATATTCTCGCCGGCGATTGCGACTGGAGAGCTATCTCTCCAAAGCTTCCCAAAGGCACCTCGAATCTTTTGGCGATAGCTTCAATAAACGCTCCCGCCCCGGCTGCACACTTATCATTCATCGCAAACTCAATTCCATGTTCGTGAAGAAGGATGATCTTCGCATCATTGCCACCAATATCCATAATAACCTTGACGTCCGGCACCATATGTTTTGCCCACGTCGCATGAGCCAATATTTCTGTAACTTTAATGTCTGAGGTCTCTTTTGTTTTGCCGGCGATGATATCTCTTGCCAACTCACCTGCACTACCCGTTGTCCCTATTCCTCCAAGTTTTTGTCCGCTAGGTAATTTTCTTTCTATAGCTATAAGAGCTAGAAGAATCGCTTGAATAGCGTCACCCGCGGTATCCAAAGAACCCGTAGTTACAATATTAATACTTCCGTTTCCTTCTTCTTTAATTAAGGAGTATTTAGTCCCCCTAGAACCGCCGTCGATTCCGGCAAAATATATCCCTCTAGCTGATCTTAATCTGTTTTGGCGAGCAGATTCTTGGGAAATAGTCGAATGTCGGTTGGACTTTAATGCTCCTACCTTAGTGAGCTCTTGACTAAATTCTGTTACTGCGAAATCGCTTATAGATTGCCGATCAATAGGTACCCTTGCTGCTCCATACTCCTGTGGTTCAGCCTTTTGATTTTTTGCTAAAAATGAACCTTCACACCTTCCGCCGATAGTGTCAAGGATCTGGTAGCCATCGGCTTGCTTTTCGATAGGCTGGGATAACTCACAGGCATTTTGACAGCCATGACAGTATTTAATCTGACTAGAAAACTCCTTTTCGAAAAAATCCGCTTTAAATGAGGTATTATTGCTATTTTTGTTTAGTTTCTCTTCCATCACGATTATCGCCATTCCCAAAGCACCGATAATATCATGATGTGGAGGAATTATTACCTCCTCACCGAGACGCCTTGTAAAGGCAGCTTTGACACCTTCATTAAAGGCTACTCCCCCTTGAAAAATAATTGGGCGAGGCAGGCTTTGCCCACTTACTACATTATTTAGATAATTGGCAACCAGCGCATCACAAACCCCTGCCAGTCTTTCCTCCAGCGGAACACCCTTTTGCGTTAAATGCCGAAAATCTCTCCGAGAAAAAACCGTACAGGTAGAATCTATTCTAGCAGACTGCTTAGCTGCTAAAGATTTCTTGCCAAACTGCTCAAGAGGCACCCCCGCTTCATCAGCAATCTGCTTAAGAAATTCTCCGGTACCTGCTGAACAAATGGTGTTCATATTAAAATAAACAGGTGTATTAGCCGAATCAAAAATAATTACCTTAGAATCTTGACCACCTATTTCGATAATTGTACCAACTGTTTTTAGTGCCTCTTTTTTCCCGTTTTTCATGCTAAATACTGCCCTGCGATTAATTAAGTGCTTTATTCCCACTGCATGGGCAAATATTTCTGTTCTGATCAGATCCCCGCCGACAATCTGTTTATTCAATTCTCGACCACTTCCGGTTATGCCGATACCGGCAACCGGGGATTTATCTACTGATTTTAGATATTCCTTTAGTGCAAATTTTACTGCCGCTACTTGCGTGGGAAATTGATCGTGACGAAGATAAATCGGTTTGCCCTGCATTTCTCCCTCTTTAGTAACGCCAATAACCTTTACTGTTGCTGAACCAACATCTACTCCAACGTATACCTGCTTGCTCATCCCTTTTCCTCCCATGTTGATACTCCTATTAGCTCGAATCGTTGTAATTCAATTAGTTATTTTTCCCAATATGGCGTGATATATTACATGAAATTTAATAAAAGCGAAAAGAAAAATTGTCTTAGATAAAAAAAAGAAGAGTTCGTGGAAACTTCTCATTTCCTACAAACACTTCCTTACTTCAGCTCTTTGGCGGGATTCCCTGCCACGAAGGTATGCGGCGGTACATCCTTTGTTACAACCGCTCCTGCCCCGACCTTAGCGTAATCGCCAATCGTTACTCCAGGTAAGATCAAGGCATTTGCCCCAATCATAACATTTGATCCAATATGGACATCTCCCAGCCGATATTCATCAATCAAATACTCGTGTGCCAAAATCGTCGTATTATAGCCGATTATTGAATTATCGCCAATATGTATTTTCTCCGGAAACATCGTGTCTAGCATCACCATCAAGGCGATAGCTGTTTTGTCACCTATCTCCATATGCAAAAAGACTCGATATAGCCAATTCTTAAATCCCAGCCACGGTGTATAGCGCCCAATAGTAATAATAATAAAGCACTTCATCACCTTCCAAAAGCTGACTGTTTTATAAACCTGCCATAAAGAGTTGCTTCCCTTGTCCGGCGGCTGGAAACTCTTCGTATTTCTCATTCGTTAATTCCTTTCCTGCATGACCTATCCAGATATATACTGTTGCTCGTTTCCCTAGTAAATAGAGAGGATTTCTTCCGCTAGCAATCTAGCAACCTTTAACAATTGGAACAAGCTCTCGGAAATCCTTCAACAAATAATCAGGATCAAATTGTTCCAAGAATTCCGGGCCCTTCATGCTCCACGCTACTCCGATTGCTGTAATTCCCGCCTGTTTAGCAGCTTGAATATCATATTGAGAATCACCAACCATCAAAGTATCCTCTTTTTTTGCCTGTAATCTATCCATCGCCAACAGCACCGGTTCGGGTGATGGCTTATGGTATTTAGTATCCTCATAGCTGACAACCGTACTCATTAGCTTGTCCAGATGCAGAAGTTCCAATCCCATCTTGGTAGTTATTATACTTTTTGTAGTAACCACCCCAAGAGTGGCTCCAAGCTCATATAGTTCTTGAAGAACCTCCCTAACATAAGGGAATTCCTTAACCATTTCATCATGTGTCCGAATATTATGTTCTCGGTAGACCTTAACTAAAGTCTCTACCAAATCTTCTCCTCCAAAATGCAGCATCTGTTCATGAAGTGGTCTGCCTAATTGAGGAATGAGTAATTCACGGTTATATTTCCCCGGAAAAAACTGCTCCAGAGTATGCAAAAAAGAATTGATTATCAGCTCATTCGTATCAATTATTGTTCCGTCTAAATCAAATAACAATGTTGTATATCTCACCTTATTGCTCCTTCGTTATCAGCTCTGTTTTAATAACCAGTCTCCGCCACACTCTTGCTGTAACCATGGTAATAAAAAAGGCTACTAATACCCTGATAAGCAACAGCGGCAACACATTTATCCCTAAAGGTATGAAAATCAAAGTATCTTCAACAACTGCATGGCTAGAAACTAAAAATATAGATAATAAATACAAATCCTTGCTGGAAAGATTCTCCTCTTTGGCACTGTCAATAATTACTCCAGCGCCATACGCCAAACCGAAAATGATCCCCGCTAACAAGGGGATTGAAGTTTTTCCGGAAGAAAGTCCAAGAGTCTTAGTTAACGGTTCCATCCAACGAGACAAATATTTAATTGCCTGAATATCCTTCAGCAATTGAATCGCTAGCATCAGCGGAATAACAATCAAGGCAATTTGCCAAATCCCCAGCACAGCCGTCTTAATGGCATATAAACCAATTGCCAGCCAATTATCTAGAGCCTGCTCAGGAGCTGCGACTAAGCCATATACAGCTTGTTCCTCCCCACCTTGCCAAAAATTAGCGATGAAAAAAGCCGAGAGGAGCGCTAGCCCAATTCTTAACAGTACCGGAATGTACCCCTTGACCCCAATCTTCTTCGCAACAGCAGTCTCAATAAGCAAATTATGCGAAAAACTCAGCATTACTGCCAAAATAAAAACATGCTTTACAGTTAATTCTAAAGAGATAATCGCCCCTATTCCGGCGTACAGATTTAATAGATTACCTACTACCAAAGGTATTGCCGCCTCACCGGGAAGCCCGATCCAGCTCATTACAGGAGTAAAAACAACTACCAGCCAGTCGATTATTGGTGTATATTTTAGGACAGTAACAGCTAAAGTAACAGGAAATACCACCTTGCTTAATATCCAAGAAGTTTTTAAGCCCGCTCTTATACCAGTCGTCCAAGTATTTCTTGTTATCATTAATCTTCCCCCAGCTAAATTTACAGGTGTTCCTTAAGCTTCGTCATACCTTGTTGGATAACCGGAGCCAATTTTTTTATAAAGCATGATCAATAGAGAGATAGCAATTAGGATTACCCCGATTAATTGAGCTATTCTTATATTGCCATATTCCATTATACCCTGTTCGAAAAACAGAGCCATCGGTGACCAAAGAATGTCCATCAGTTTGGCTAACCATACCGGTCCATCAAAGGCTAGACTATCCGTTCTTAAGCCCTCGATAAAAAATCTACCGATTGAATACCAAACCAGATAGCTTAAGAAAATGATACCCCTCTGAGGATTCTTCCTTCTAAAAATCAAGAGAAGTACAACTCCTAGAATATTCCAAAGTGACTCATAAAAAAATGTTGGGTGATGATATTCCCCTTCAATATACATTTGATCAATGATGAATTGAGGTAATCTTAGATTTTGCATAAACTCTAAACTTACCGGTCCACCATAGGCTTCCTGATTCATAAAGTTGCCCCAGCGTCCAATTGCTTGTCCCAACAGAATGCTCGGAGCAGTAATATCTGCCAGCTTGAAGAAAGAGATCCCCTTTACTCGAGAATAAATATAGGCTGAGATGGCAGCGCCAATAATCGCACCATGAATTGCCAGACCCCCATGCCAAATGGCAATAATCTCTGCCGGGTTTTCTGAGTAAACATCCCAACGGAAAAGCACATAATAGATTCTTGCCCCTAGAATTGCTGCAGGTACAGCGTAAATAAGCAAATCAAGTAAAATATCCGGATTAAACCTAATTCTTTTGGCAGCAGAGAGAGCCAGTAATAAACCAAAAATAACTGCAAATCCAATAATTAGCCCGTACCAATTTACCTTGATAAAACCAAACTGAAAGGCGACCGGATTAATCGCTTCAATATCCATCCTTCATCCTCCTCATATCATTACTAATACAGCAAAAGTTCTATAAATTCATCTTTGGTCTCGCTATATTCCATTTAATCAACTTCTAAACTCATCGCCTCTGTTAAACGGTCAGAGAAATTTTTTGCCGCATTATAGCCCATCAATTTCAAACGGTAATTCATTGCAGCTACCTCGACTATTGCCGCAAGATTTCTTCCCGGTCTAACAGGAATTGTATTAACAGGAATCTCAGTATCCATAATTTTCATTTTCTCATCATCTAGGCCCAATCGCTCATAGTTCTTATCTTTTTCCCACATTTCCAATTTAATAATCAAGGTTATTTTTTTATGCAGCTTAACTGCGCCAGCTCCAAACAAAGTCATTACATTAATAATGCCTACTCCCCTAATTTCTAATAGGTGCCTAATTAAATCCGGAGCGGTTCCGATTAAATCATTATCAGATGTCTGGATAATTTCCACAACATCGTCTGCTACTAAACGATGTCCCCTTTTTACCAATTCCAGAGCCGTTTCACTTTTACCAATCCCACTACTGCCAATAATAAATATTCCTACCCCATAAACATCTATCAAAACACCGTGAAGAGATCTAGTAGGTGCCAAATAGGCCTCTAAGTAGTTGGTTAATTTACTGGCAATCTTTGTTGTACTTATTGGAGTTCTCAGAATCGGTATCTGTTTTTCTAAAGTAGCTGCTACTAGCTCTTTGGGAGCTACTAAGCCACGTGCAATAATGAAACAGGGGGTATTCTCCCGACACAATTCCCTTACTCGTTCAAGCCTAACCTCTTCCGGTAGTGCCTGAAAAAAGGTTAGTTCGGTTCTTCCAAAAATTTGGACTCTTTCTGCCGGGTAATATGTAAAAAAACCGGTTAATTCTAAACCTGGACGATTAAGATCGCTAACTGTTATCAGCTTATCCAAATTTGACTCCTCAGTAAGTAATTCGAGACCGAACTCCTCTTTTATGCTTCTAACTCTAAGTTTTTTTGCCAAAAAATCCCCTCCCGAAAAATTTCACTGCAACATTATTCTACTATTTTTAGAAACCGAAAAACAAGAAAACTTGTAAAGGCATTACTTAATCTCTTACCGATTAAGTACAAATCGTTGTAAAACCTCATATACCCCATGATCATTGTTTGTTTTCGTGATGTAGTCGGCAATGGCTTGAATATCCGGATTCCCGTTTTCCATACAAACTCCTAACCCGGCAAGCTCAATCATATCTCGATCATTGTAACTATCTCCAATAGCAATAACCTCTTCCATTGCAATCCCATTTTGCATTGCCATATGCTTGATTGCTTGCCCCTTGGTAGCCTCTAGATGAGAAAATTCCAGAAAAGTAGGCTTGGAAATCGTAATATTTATTTCACCATTATAAAGCTCATTATACTCTTTCAACATTTTTTTAATCTCATCCGGCTCATCAATTACTAGTATTTTTAACGGTGTGACGTTTTGTGTTGTAATTGTTTCAATTAAATCCTCAACCACATGATAATTAACTTTAGTGACAGTACAATATTTCTGAACTTTTTGATTATACTTCTCAGCATACAGCTCATCGTTTAGATAGATTTGAAATGTCTTTCCGCTAGCTCTTAAACGATTAATCAATGTTATCGAAGACTCTAAAGGCATCCTCCGCTCATAAACAACCTCTTTACTGAAAATATTTTTTACATAAGCACCTTGATAGGTTATTATTGGAACATCTAGACCGATCTCTTCTGCAAATTGAACTGCCGACTGATACATCCTACCGGTAGCCAAAGTAACAATAACTCCTCGTTTAACGGCTTCTCTTATCGCTTCAATCGTTTGTGGGGATATTCTTAAGTCATCTGACAAAAGCGTATCATCTAAATCAATCGCCACCAGCTTATATTGCATAACTCCCAGCCTTTCTATAGATAAAATTTCACCATAATTGTATCATATCATATAGATTTAACAATAAGGTAAGACAAAACAAGACAAAGGGGACGTTTCGCCTGTCTTTTTTTCATGGGAGACAAAGGGACGTTTCGTTTGTCTTTTTTTCGAGACAGTCAAAAGTCCCCGTATTTTCACAAGTTTTGAATTAAGCTAGTTGCTCGCCCGTTGGCGACAACTGTCTAAAGCATTATCTGCTTCATTACCTAGGTAATTTATTCCTTCTCCAGCCTTGACCAACTTAAAGTATGAGAAAATCTTATCGGCAAAATCAGTTACACTTTTAGCATCATCTCTACTGCCATTAAAAATTGTTGCATATTTTTTCCCGGCAAATATGGCAACATTAAAAAAAAGACGAGAGAAACGTCCCTCCGTCTTTTCAGTAACATTAGAAAAAGACAAGAGAAACGCCCCCCCGTCTTTTGGTTTTGCTTTTAGTAATCTGTTGGCATGATAAATAATGCAAGTATATAAAAGATAATCCCTGGAAAAACGGCAGAAATTATTGAGAGGAAAACATATATCAAACGTACCAAGGTAACATCTATGTCAAAATATTCAGCTACACCCCCAAGTACACCACCAAGCATTTTTTGACTAGTTGACCTTCTTAGTTTTTTCATTATCAACCACATCCTTTCTCTAAATCTTATTACGTTTTGACCACCTTTCGGTTTCAGGCAATCATAGATTGCTGTTGACTTGTAAAAATTCGACTTGCCTTTCTTAAGCTGATTAAGAAAATCAAGAAAATCAAGACTCCTACTGTCAGAAAAATATTAGTTACCCCGAACTGCTGAGCCAACCAAGCTGCCGGAAGCATAGAAATAATCGCGGCTGAATTGACTGCTGCATCAATTACTGAAAAGACCCTCCCCCTCATATTCTCTTGCACATGCTCTTGAAATATGGTATTTGATATAACATTTAATATTCCATTGCCTACTCCATTAATGATCATTACCGGCAATAACAAGACCAGATTATCCAATATAGCTACACTGGATATTGTGAAGGAGAAGATAAATGTTGACCAAACTAAAAGCTTTTCTTTTGGGTATCTCTTTGCTATCTTACCGACCAAGGACATCCCTATCAGCATACCAACCATATTGGCGCCAAAGACGTAACCTATTACCGAGGCATCCAATTGTAAAACGTCCTGAATTAGTGCTAACATTAGAATATTTATTGCTCCACCAAGCAACATTATGCTGATAAAAAAGCTCATCATAAAACCTAGCAGCCGATCATTAATAATATAAATGGCACCATCTTTAAATTCCTTAAAATACTGCTGGAATTTACTAGCTTGTTCATCTTGTTCGGCTAGCGGTTTTTTTGCCGGGTATTTGATTAAAGATATTGCGACAGCGGAAATAAGGAAGGTTAATGCGTCAAAAATAAAAGCCCAAGTAGTTCCGATTACCGCCACTAAAACAGCTCCGCCAAGTAATCCAAAGAGGCTAATTATCATTTGTGTTGATCCGGATAATGAATTAGCTGCTAATAACTTTTCCTTCTCCACTAAGGTTGGGATACTGGCTGACTTAGCCGGATAAAAAAATACACTTACAGTACTAATTGCGAAAGTCAGAATAAAAATAATCATCATGCTTGGTTTTTCAAATACGGAGAATAATACTGGAATCAAAAACACTAAACCCATTCTCAATAAATCGGAGATTATCATTGTTTTTTTTAAAGACCATCTGTCAACCAAAACTCCAGCAAATGGACTAAATAACACTTTGGGCAGTGCAGTAATCATCATGACCGTTCCCGTGACCACAATATTCCCAAAAAAAATCTGAATTAGGACAAGTAAAGCAATAAAGTGAATCTGATCCCCCAGTATTGATACTAGCTGCCCAAACCACAGCTTTACAAAATTCTTATTCTTCCACATCTCTTTCATAGCAACTTCCTCCTATTTTCTCTAACAAGATAAACGAATCTTATTCAGCCGGAGTCTTGTTGAAACCGAAAATAATATAATAGAGTTTACTTCTTGGTTTCTCCCGACATACTTAAGATATTATAATTTGTTAAAGAAAAATACAGACCGTCGAATGCTTTTCTTTCCGACTAGAGGCGTAGAAAAACATAATATCTGCATAATCCTTGACCAGCATAATTCCGTGATGCTCAAGAATTGAAATTGCCCCTTAAATATTACTACTTCGTCGAAAATGCTTCCATACTGGAATATTATCCTTGTGCTCGAAGAATGCCCCCACCTTGACAGTGTGGGGGTCTTATTGAAACCGCAGATAAGATTTACACGCTAAAAACCGGCTGGACTATACTCAGCAATCTGCTTGCTTTCTCGTCCGCGATCTCTTTCAATAATCGGTTTGAGGTATTTGCCGGTGTAAGACTCTTTAACTGCAATAACTTCCTCTGGTGTTCCATAAGTCATAATTTTGCCACCGGCATCCCCGCCTTCCGGACCAAGATCGATTATATAATCGGAGGTTTTTATGACATCTAAATTATGCTCGATCACCAACACGGAATCACCGTTATCCACAAGTCTTTGCAAAACCTCCAAAAGTCTGGCTATATCATCTGTATGCAGGCCTGTAGTTGGTTCATCAAGAATATACAAAGTCCTGCCGTTGCTTCGGCGATGGAGCTCCGAGGCTAACTTCACCCTTTGCGCCTCACCTCCGGATAAGGTTGTCGCCGGTTGTCCAAGCCGCATATAGCCAAGCCCTACGTCATAGATCGTTTGTAGCTTTCTACTGATTTTCGGAATGTTTTTAAAAAAATCTAAGGCATCCTCAATTGTCAGTTCCAGAACATCAGCGATAGATTTCCCTTTGAATTTAATCTCCAAGGTTTCACGATTATAGCGCTTGCCTTTGCAAATCTCACAAGGAACGTAAACATCAGGCAAAAAGTGCATCTCAATCTTGATAATTCCATCGCCACGACAAGCCTCGCAGCGACCTCCCTTTACATTAAAGCTGAAGCGTCCCTTTTTATATCCCCTGACCTTTGCTTCGTTGGTAGTGGCATAGACGTCACGAATATCGTCAAAGGTACTGGTATAGGTTGCTGGATTAGACCGCGGGGTTCTGCCGATCGGCGATTGGTCAATTTCAATTACCTTATCCAAATACTCCATTCCTTTGATTGTTTGGTGCTCACCCGGCTTGGTTTTTGCCTTGTGCAGCTCCTTTGCCAAGGATTTATAAAGTATTTCATTTATTAGAGTACTTTTACCGGACCCTGACACGCCAGTAACACTGGTAAAAACTCCTAAAGGGATACGGACACTCAGGTTTTTCAGATTATTTTCTTTAGCTCCTAATATTTCCAACCATTTGCCGTTAGGAGCCCTTCGCACTTCCGGAACCGTGATAAATTTCTTGCCGCTTAGGTATAGACCTGTTAAAGATTGTGGATTATCCATCACCTCTATCGGAGTTCCCTCAGCAACAATTATTCCGCCATGTACTCCTGCCCCAGGACCGATATCAATAATATAATCAGCAGCTAGCATCGTATCTTCATCATGTTCTACAACGATTAAGGTGTTTCCCAAATCCCGCATTTTAATCAGGGTATTAATTAATCGTTCATTATCCCTTTGGTGCAAACCAATGCTTGGCTCATCCAAAATATATAAAACACCCATTAGGCTTGACCCAATTTGAGTTGCCAAACGAATTCTCTGAGCCTCTCCGCCTGAAAGTGTCCCCGCAGCCCTGCTTAATGTCAGATAGCCAAGTCCTACATTAGTCAAGAAACCCAAACGTGACTCTATTTCTTTTAAAACCAATCGAGCAATAGTCTGCTCCTTTTCTGTCAGCTCCAAACTTTGTACATAATTCAGGGCCTCAGTAATAGCTAAATCGGTTATGTGAGCGATATTCTGTCCGCCAACCTCAACAGCCAAGATCTCTTTTTTTAGTCGCTTCCCCTTACAAGCTGGGCAAGCTTTATTGCTCATGTACTGCTCAATGTGTTCCCTAACATAATCAGAAGCCGTATCTTTATATCTTCTTTCAAGATTATTAATAACTCCCTCAAAAGGCACAGAAGCTTCGCGTGTATGACCAAACTCATTGGTATAGCGAAAATAGATCTTCTCTCCATTACTGCCATAAAGAATTGTCTGTAACTCTTTTTTGCTCAATTGATTAACCGGTGTCGCAAAGTCGATTCCTAAATGCCTACAAATCGATTCCAGTAACTGCGGATAATAAGTCGAACTAATTCCCGCCCAAGGTTCAATTGCCCCGGCCTTAAGCGGCAGACTGGAATCAGGAATAATCAAGTCGGGGTCAACCTCCATTTTGTTTCCTAAACCATCGCATTCCGGACAAGCTCCGTAAGGGCTATTAAAGGAAAACATTCTTGGTGACAGTTCATCCATGCTGAAACCGCACTCCGGACAAGCCAGCTTTTGACTGAAAAGCAGCTCCTCCTCTCCAGCTATATCCACCTTGACTTTTCCATCCGCCATATTTAAGGCTGTTTCTAAGGAATCCGCCAGCCTCGAGTCGATTTCTTCTTTGATTATTATTCGATCAATTACAACCTCTATGGAATGTTTTTTGTTTTTCTCTAGGATTATTTCCTCACTAACCTCTTTTACCTCACCATCAACTCTAACTCTGACAAAGCCCTGTTTTTTTATTTCCTCGAAAACTTTAGTATGTTCACCTTTTCTGCCCTCTACAATTGGCGCAAGAATTTGCAGCTTAGTTTTTTCGGGATAAAGCTTAATGCGGTCAACCATCTGTTCGATTGTTTGAGCAGTTATTTCCACACCATGTACGGGACAATGCGGTCTGCCAATCCTAGCGAACATCAAACGTAAATAATCATAAATCTCTGTAACAGTACCTACGGTAGATCTCGGGTTCCTGCTGGTTGTTTTCTGATCAATAGAAATGGCTGGCGATAAGCCCTCAATTGAGTCAACGTCCGGTTTTTCCATTTGACCTAAAAATTGTCTAGCATAAGCAGAGAGAGACTCCACATATCGCCTTTGCCCCTCGGCGTAAATTGTATCAAAAGCTAGGGATGATTTCCCTGAACCGCTAAGTCCTGTTAATACTACAAACTTATCCCGCGGGATTGAGACATCAATATTTTTTAAATTATGAACCCTAGCACCCTTTATTTCAATCCTGTCCTGTCCCATTCTTACACTCCCTCAGCCTTTAATTCCAACATTAAGTCTCTTAATTCAGCAGCTCGTTCGAAGTCGAGTTCTCTCGCAGCCTGCTTCATCTCATTTTCGAGATTTTCAATAATCTTCACCCGTTCTTTTTTGCTCATTCTCTTTGCTTTAGGCTTATCGTCACCATATACGGCACCTGCTTCGGCAACTTTAACGGCTTCAATAACATTGCTGATTTTTTTCTGAATAGTCCTTGGAGTAATCTGGTGCCGGATGTTATATTCCATCTGAATTTTGCGCCGGCGTTCTGTTTCCTCAAGAGCCTTCTTCATGGAGTCGGTAATGGAGTTAGCATACATTATAACTCTTCCGTTTTCGTTCCTAGCTGCCCGTCCAATGGTCTGCACCAACGATCTTTCCGAACGCAAAAATCCTTCCTTGTCCGCGTCTAGAATTGCTACTAAAGAAACTTCCGGTAAATCCAGTCCCTCTCTCAACAAGTTAATTCCTACGAGAACATCAAATTCTCCCAAACGCAAGCTTCTAATTATCTGCATCCGCTCTAGTGTCTTAATATCCGAATGAAGATATCTAACCTTGATTCCAGCCTCTTTCAGATAATCCGTCAGATCCTCCGACATTTTTTTGGTCAAAGTCGTTACAAGAATTCGTTCATTTTTTCTGATTCTCTCATTTATCTCACCAATCAGGTCATCAATCTGTCCTTTAATCGGTCGAACCTCGATTATTGGGTCTAAAAGACCGGTCGGACGAATTATTTGTTCAATTATATCAGGAGTTTTTTCGATTTCATATGGTCCCGGTGTAGCTGAAACGTAAACGATCTGGTGAATATGTTTTTCGAACTCGGCAAATTGCAAGGGTCGATTATCTAAGGCTGAAGGCAGTCGAAAACCGTGATCTACCAAGACCTGCTTTCTTGCTCGGTCGCCATTATACATCCCACGGATTTGCGGAACTGTCACATGAGATTCATCAATAATCAATAGAAAATCATCGGGGAAGTAATCCAAAAGAGTGCTCGGGGTAGACCCAGCCGCTCTTCCCTCCAAATGTCGTGAATAGTTCTCAATCCCTGAACAAAAGCCGACTTCAGACATCATCTCTAAATCATACCTTGTACGTTGTTCTAATCGCTGAGCCTCCAAAAGCTTTCCGTTCTCCTTAAGCTCCTTAAGTCTTACCTCCAGCTCTTCCTGAATATTGGCAATTGCTAATCTTAATTTCTCATCTCTGGTAACAAAGTGTGAGGCTGGAAAGATGGCGATATGCTCCCGATCGCCAATTATTTCTCCGGTTAGGACATCTATCTCACGAATTCTCTCTATCTCTTCACCAAAGAACTCCACTCTGACGGCTTGTTCTCCTCTAGATACAGGGAAAATCTCTAGAACATCCCCTCGCACACGAAAAGTCCCCCGCACGAAATTAATATCGTTACGCTGATATTGAATATCTACCAGCTTCCTTAAAATAGAATTTCTATCTCGTTCCATACCAACTCGCAAAGAAAGCACCAGCTCACGGTACTCCTCCGGATTACCCAATCCATAAATGCTGGATACACTGGCAACAACAATTACATCACTTCTCTCAAAAAGTGAACTAGTAGCCGAATGACGTAATTTATCTATTTCATCGTTAATACTGGCATCCTTTTCAATATATGTGTCAGTCTGCGGTACATAGGCCTCCGGCTGATAATAATCATAATAACTGACAAAATATTCGACGGCATTTTCGGGAAAAAACTCTTTAAACTCGCTGGTCAGTTGAGCGGCCAATGTTTTATTATGAGCAATTATCAGGGTTGGCATATTAACGTTGGCTATCACATTGGCCATTGTAAAAGTTTTCCCTGTCCCGGTTGCCCCAAGAAGTACTTGATGCTTCTTATTGCTATTAATCCCCAAAACTAGCTCCTTTATCGCCTGCGGTTGATCGCCTTGGGGTTGGTATTCAGATTGCAGCTTAAAGGTCTCTTTCATTGTTAAACACTCCCTGTACATCCTTAAAAGATTTTTGATCTTTATCGCAACAAATTGGAACAAACGTTCTGACTATAAATATAACAAATTAATAAAGATAATGCAACTCCAAAAGTCAAAAGACAAGAGAAACGGCCGTACTAGTGGTTAGACGTGGGATGTTAGAAGTGAGAAAAAGACAAGGGAAACGTCCCCGCGTCTTCCCGTGTCTTCCTAATGAAAAAACTTGGCTTGCACCAAGTCTTAGAGAACTTTTTTGACACCTATTGTCTTTTACTCTTCCAACAATTGCCTATGCACCTCGAGATATTTTTTTAACCTGTTGCTTAATTAAGCTGAAAAGATTAGTTTCTGCTGTCTCAATAAAAAACTTTGCCTGATCATCCGGTGCTAAAATTATTCCTAGCTGGTGGTGATCGTTGGCATATATCGAATGTTGAGCGAATTTTAAATAACCGGCAAGATTTATTATCTCTAATTTGGTAAAAGCGGATTGTTTTTGTAGAGCGTAATATAGCTCCTCTCGAGTTGCAACCGGAGTTCCATTAACCTTCTTAATAATTTCTCCGGAGACAATCCCCATCCGGTCTGCCAAACTGCCGGGAATTACCGCAAGTACCCTTAAACCATCACTCGGATGAACAAATTTATCCGGAAGCTTATCCTCTTTCCGATGACTAATTTTATAAATAGCTTCATGCCCTAATCCAGCAAACAAGGCGGCAACCAGCTCCATTCTCGGCAAATATTCTGCGCCAATTGCCAATCCAAGTAACACTAAGCTGTATATCAATAAATACATAAAGGCGGAATTACTTTTTTCCTTCGGCGTATATACTGAAGTTAAGTCTGAGTAGCCAATCATAGCCGGAATGGGTAAGAATACTAAGCTAAGCGCCGTACCACCTGTTATCAATGGCCACCATGAGCCAAACAGACTCAAGCCCTGACTTGAATCGTTTACCGAAACGACCAAAAATAAGGGCAAAAGCCAAGCTGACTGGATGTGAAAACCTCCGATAAGCTTCCCGCGTTTTGTCTGCAAGAAAAGCGGCGTTGCTTGTCTGCTGGATTGCAGCTTAATCAAAACAGCCTCAACTAAATGTAATATCGCAGTAATGGCAATTAATGAAGGAATATGCACATCAACAAAGATATCCAAACCTTGAGCGAGCCAAGAAACAGCAATTTGATCAATAAAAGTCCTCAAGGGAGTCTCATACAACTGAATTAACCCTGCAATAACCCCTAAAATGCCCGTGGAATAGGATAAGCAAAGAAATCTTATATGAAACATTATCAAAATCAAGGTAATAAGCCAGACCAAGAGCATATCTGTCGGATTAAAAACCACCCCAAGAACAATCATCAAGCTTGACGCTAAAAGTCCACCCAACAACCCAAAACCTAATGAGCTGATTACTTCAAATGAAAGAGAGTGCAGTCGCGAGCTAAACAATTTTCTCTCTAAAGAGATTTGTCTTCTATATTGTAAAATTATGATTATTACACCAAAGTACAGCAAAGGATGTAGAAATAATTTGGGAATCTGACTAATAAGCTCATTTAAGAAAAGCATTAATTCACCTCTATTTGATCAAGTTTATCAAAGTTTCCATTGCCACTTGGAGCTGCAAATCAGAGCTGGGATCCTTCAAACGTTCAATTAATTTCTCTTGCAATTTCTTTGCAGTTGCTTGCTCGACGATCCCGTTTGCCGGCAATCCGTTAATTTTTTGAAAAGCCTTAACCGCTATTTCTGTGTTTTGGTCAAAATAGCCATCTTGCCGTTTAGGATCATACCCCAAGCCTTTAAGAATCAGCTGCAGATTGCTAACCTGACTATTATTCATATCTAAACTTAAAGTGACATCCTCCAAAAAAGAAATCGCCTTATAATATTCCGGTTGGGCTACCTCAATATCTGGCTGAACTCCTTTGGTATGAATCCAGTTTCCTTTCGGAGTAAGCCATTTAGCGATGGTTAACTTTAGATTACTTCCATCGGATAACTCAAAGGGACTTTGAACTGTCCCCTTTCCATAAGAAGTTTCGCCTACTATTGGATAGTTTCCTGCCTCCTGCAAAGCTGCCGCTAAAATCTCCGAAGCGCTGGCACTTCCTTTATCAATTATTGCTACAATCGGATATTTAGGCTCTTTTAGAGCTGATTTATAGGGTTGAATTCCAGTGTTTCTGTCTTCTATTTGCAATATTACCCCATTATTCGGTATCAGCAAATTGCCAATATCTAAAACACTTTGCAAATACCCACCGGGATTCCCGCGAACGTCGATTATTAAGCCTTGGATTTCTTTACTCTCTAACTCCACTAAAGCTGTTTTAAATTCTTTAGCTGTGCTTTCGCCAAAATTAGTAATCTCAATTTTCCCGATTATCCCATCTCTTGTCGAGATAGTTTCATGTCTGACTGTTGTTATCGGTATAGCATCACGAATAACTGAGATTGTTATCGGGTCTGTCAACCCGGGTCTGATTATTTCTAGTTTTGCATTTGTGCCTTTAGGCCCTCTAATTTTATTAACTGCTTCAAACAGATTAAGACCTTCTAAGGACTCTCCATTAACATTTATTATTTGGTCACGAGGTTGAATTCCTGCTTTCTCGGATGGACTTCCCTTAATCGGTGAAACTACAGTAACCCTCCCATTTTCCATTGTTACCTCAGCACCAATTCCCTCGAAGGAATTGCTTAATGAGCCGAAAAAACTCTCCGTCTCTTCAGCATCCATATAAGAGGAGTGAAGATCATTTAGCGATTCCACCATCCCGGAGATGGCTCCGTCAATCAATTCATTTTCACTTTTTTGTTCAACATAAGTACTCATTATTTTTTGATAAGCTTCAATAAATCTATTTAACTCAGCATCTGCCTTCTCTGGATTTTTTACCGACGAGCTGCTTGTCTGCGGGAGTACTGTGGAACCATCCTCCTGATACTTTAGATAATCATTTTTTTCCAAAATAAATAAGGTAAAAAAACTTGAGAAAAGCATTACTGCTATCAATGACAAAACTAACGTCCTGCCTCTTACCACCATTTCCAACACCACCTTTACTTGAACAATTATATGAAGGACAGGTCTAAAATATTATTAGATCCCTGAATAAACTTTTGTCTTCGATTTAAGCAATACTCCAAATCCTAGTAGATATCAGGTGGATAAGAAATGCTTAATTTATGTCAGTTAAATAGTCCCAAGGATTAACGGGAACATTGTTCCTGCGAACCTCAAAGTGTAGATGTGGCCCTGTGGAACGTCCTGTCGAACCAACCTCGGCGATTTTTTGTCCTTTTTTTACTGTATCGCCAACTTTAACAAAAATACCTCCATTCCTAATATGTCCATAGAGTGTCCAAATATCACTGCCGTGATCAATCATCACTGTATTGCCATAACCATTAACATACGAGGCAACGATCACCACACCACTCTCAGCAGCAACAATATCCTCACCATATAAGGAATCCATTCCTGGAGCTCGACCAATATCAAGACCGGTATGTCCGCTTTTTGTACCATTTATCGGGTCAATACGTAAACCAAAATCCGAGGTTATTCTTGTACTCGAAGGAACCGGCCAAGCCAGCTTGTCTCCGCTATACATTAAGTTATATTTTTCCTTGATCAGATCCGACTCTTTTTGCGCTAATTCACTTAAAAGTCTTTCTTCCTCGTCTTTAACCTCTACTAACTCTTGTTCCTTTTCCTCTAAAGAGGCAATCTTAATTGTATATTCTTTTTGTTGAGCTAAAAGTGTAGCTCGGAGATTCTCAGCATCGGCAAAAAGAACCTCTAGATTGGCTAATGCCTTATCAATCTCCGCTTTTTTCTCGACAATAATGTTTTTATCATTTATATTATCTTGGAGGATTTTTTTGTCGGAATTTATGATCTTCTGCAGATCACTAAACCGCTGGACGAAATCGCCAAAGCTGTTGGAGCCCAAAAGAACCTCTAGATAGCTTACTTCTCCCTTACGATACATCAGCCGTACTCTTGTTTTTAAAAGTTCATCCCGTGCTTCAACTCTATCTTCAGCAATTTGCAGATCGTTTGCGGCTGTTTTTGCTTGATCGGCAACTACCTCAATTTCCTTCTCCAAGCTAAAAATCTGCTCTTCAGTTTCGTCTATTTGCAGTTCCACATACTCAATCTGCTGCTCTGTCTCCATCTGCGCTCTTTGGATTCGAGCAATTTCATCATCAATTTGCATGGCGTACTTGGCAGCTTCCTCTTTAGCCTTCTTTATCTCCTCAATTTGTCGATTAACCTTTTGCAGCTCAGTTTCAGCTTGAACATAGATGCCGGGAATTATTACTAAAGCAAGCATAATAAAAACAAACACGCCGATCAGCCATTTTTTCTTTAACATTTTTTGAACCTCTCCTCAGTTTTTAAAACTATTAAAAATCTATGTTGGCTCTATCTTTATATTTTTAAGAAGCGTCGTACCGACATCATACTTCCCCAAATACCAATGAAAGCTCCTAAACCAACTAGTAGAATGGCAATTTGATAGGCCAATGGATATAACGGAAGCAATTGAATAAAAGATAACGAAAGTGTAGCCGAGACACTGTCCAGCAACAGCTTGTAGCCAAAATACAAGACACCAATCGGCAAAACAGCACCAAGAATCCCTAATAGTAAGCCTTCGACAAAAAATGGCCAGCGAATAAACCAGTTCGTCGCTCCCACGAGCTTCATAATCTCTATTTCTCTTCTTCTAGCATAGATGGTTATTTTAATAGTATTCGAGATTAAAAACATCGCCGTAAAAGCTAAGCCGACAATAAAAACCATCCCGATATTTTTGATCCAAGTTGTAGCTGTAAACAGCTTGCTGACAGTAGCTTTACCATAATCAACACTGGTAACTAATTCAATCTGTTTAATCTTTTCGGCAAGCACATCTATCGCTTGCGGATCAAAGGCCTGGACAATAAAAACATCGTTAAGCGGATTTTCTTCCTCTAAACCCTCCAAAAGATAGGCATCTTCACCAAATCGTTCTTTTAGTTGAACTAATCCCTCTTCCTTGGAAACAAAGGTTAATGTTTTAACTCCCTCTAGATTCTTAATTTCATTTTCGATTAAATTAATTTGGGTAGGCTCGATAGTTAAATCCAGTTCAACCATTATTTCAACTTGGTTTTCTACAGTCTCAACTAAATAGTTAATGTTCATTGCCAATAATAGAAAAACGCCGAGGATTAACAAGGTTATCGCTACAGCACTAACTGCTGAAAAGGTCATCCAGCCGTTTCTGGCGATATTTTTAAAACCTTCCTTAACGTGGCGCCCAAATGTCCTAGCCTTCATAGCTGTAACCACCTTTGTGTTCGTCCCTGACGATTTGTCCATTATTTATTGCTATAACTCGCTGTTTTATGGTATTGACAATCTCTTTGTTATGAGTTGCCATTACTATCGTAGTTCCCCGAAAATTAATCTTCTCAAATAAATCCATTATTTCCCACGAAGTGTCAGGATCAAGGTTGCCCGTGGGCTCATCAGCAATTATAACTGCCGGATTGTTTACTAATGCTCGGGCGATAGCTAGACGCTGCTGTTCTCCTCCAGACAATTGATTAGGAAAAGAATTATGCTTATCAGCAAGCCCCACTAACTCTAAAACCTCTGGAACCCGCCTTTTTATTTGTTTTTTGGGAGCTTCGGTTACCTCCATTGCAAAGGCAATATTTTCGTAGACATTCAAATTAGATAATAGACGGTAGTCCTGAAACACCACACCGATATTTCTTCTAATATAAGGAATTTTTCTTTCCTTTAAGCGTTCAACATTATAACCATTTAAAAAGATTTGTCCTTTAGTAGGCCGCTCCTCACGGTACATCAGTTTAATAAATGTCGATTTTCCTGCTCCACTTGGACCAACCACGTAAACGAAATCTCCTTTATTAATTTGGATATTAACTCCCCTTAAGGCAAAAACTCCGTTTGGATATGTCTTCCACACATCGAACATTTCTATCAAGATTTTCACTTCGCTTTCGTTTGTCGTATCTTGCTGGTATTTAGAGAATCAGTAGTACTCACTTCGACAAAGTTCTAACAATTCCTTCATGATAAAACTCGTAAACTATTATTTTTCTTACTCAAAATTTTTTCCTGACAAACTTCTTCTATATTCTAGTTTATTTGAAAAATATGAATATTTCTAGGGAAAAAAATAGCCAATTTTTTGCAACATCTTCTTTTGTGAGACGTCTAAAAATTTGGAGGTGTTTTTTTGTGAATATTAATAAAAAAGCCATTATTTATCTTTTGCTAGTGTTCACGGTACTTTCAGGAGCTTTGATGCTAGCCAAACTTACTGATTCCACTGTTGTGAATAGTGATTTGCAGGAGACTCCTATTCGACAGATTGCTGAGTATTCCACGACTGGAAATTTAATAGAGTTTGAAAAAATTTACGCCCTAAACAAAGTTGCAGAAAACGAGCAACTCAGTAAAGATCTTCAAGAAACTTTTGAGCTTGAACGAAAAAAAAATGTTCACTATGTCCAATATCAAGGACCAATTGAACATCTTTTCTTCCACCCCTTAATCGCCTTTCCGGAATTAGCTTTTGATAATGATTATATGACAAAGGGCTACGACGATTATTTTGTAACGGTTTCGGAATTTACTAAAATTATCGAAGCACTGTATAAAAATAATTATATTTTGGTAAATATCCAGGACATTTATGATCCACAGCTAATTGACGGGAATTTGATGATTCGCCAAAAGGAGCTTTTCCTCCCAGAAGGAAAAAAGCCGCTAATTTTATCAATCGACGACCTCAATTACTATGAATATATGCGAGAAAACGGGAATGTCTATAAGCTAATACTTGATCCCTATAACCGAATAGCTACTTATGCTATTTCACCAACAGGGGAAGAAGTTATTTCGCGAACAAATGAAATCATCCCGCTTCTTGACGATTTTGTTAATGCCCATGAGGATTTCTCATTTCAAGGAGCTAAGGGAATTATTGCTTTAACGGGATATGAAGGGATCTTGGGATATCGAACTAATGAGTTGGGCTCGCCCAATTATTCTGACGATAAGGAGGCGGCACTAAAGGTGGTGAACCGTTTAAAAGAAACAGGATGGACCTTTGCATCTCACGGCTACGGTCATCTGGACGTCAAGAAAATTAGCTATAATCTGCTGGTAAAAGATACCAAACGTTGGCAAGCCGAAGTAGGTTCGCTGATTGGCGAAACCGACGTATATATCTATCCGTTTGGGAGCAGTGTTCTCCCACCCAGCGAGAAATTTAATTATTTGGTTGAGACAGGATTTCCGGTATTATGCTCGGTTGGACCAAACCCTTATTTGCAACTTACGGAAGATTACCTAATGATGGACAGAAGACATATTGACGGGATCGCCCTGAAAACGCAAAGAGAAAGGCTATTATCTTTATTTGATAGTCTGGAGATTATTGACCCGATAAGACCATAGCAAGGCTTGGCAATTTCCGCTGTTCCACTAAAGAACTAACTGTGATCCTCTAAACCTTTATCAGGAGCATTGAAAGAGAGGTTTAGAGGAATTTTATATTATTTAAGGCTAAAGACCACCTTGCCAACTATGTGGGAAAAAGGAATACTGCCAATATATCGGCTATCTGTACTATGATTCCTGTTATCCCCCATTACAAAAATATGATCTTCAGGTACGACCACAACAAAATCAGCGATGTTTCTCATCTCTTCACTTATATAAGACTCATCGAGCAATTCACCGTTTCGAAAAAGTCGATTATCTTTAAACTCCAGGCGATCACCCGGCTGGCCAATAACCCGCTTTATCCAGAGATAATGCTCATCACCTTTGTAAAAACCAGCCAAAAGCGGATTTTCTAAAAATTTATCAACTAGCGTTCTATCCTGTTTTAACCGGCTGTCAATTACAACGACATCCTCATAATCAAAATCACCATTCAATTTGAAAACAAGCGTATAGTCCCGTTCATCAAACGAAGGAAGCATTGATTGCCCCTCTACTCTATACGATTGCATAATAAAGGCGTTAATCAATAAGGCAATTAGGATCGAAACAATTAGCACTTTTGTCCAAGATATCAACTCTTTTACGAAAAACACGTTAAGATTTCTCCTCTCTTTGGCTACTTATCCTTTTCTATCTAAAAAATATTATACACCTTTTTCGGAGATATAATTAAGTTAAATAAAAAAAAGACAAAGAGCGCAAAAGAGAAAGATGCGGGGACGCGGGGACGTTTCGCTTGTCTTTTCCTCTGCCCGCGTCCTTTTGAAAAGACAGGAGAAACGTCCCCGTGTCTTCCTGTGACATCTCGCCCCTCGCCTCTAAAAAGACAGGAGAAACGTCCCTGTGTCTTCTGTGTCTTTTAGTTCTT
>Ga0209347_1002202_pt1 | contig 26787 bp, 9 predicted proteins | sample AutmiccommuBRH23_FD_187382 | JGI IMG/M metagenome (GOLD analysis project Ga0209347, IMG submission 187382) | Deep subsurface microbial communities from Mt. Terri, Switzerland - Autotrophic microbial communities BRH/23 (SPAdes) (version 2) | ecosystem: Environmental > Aquatic > Deep subsurface >...
CTGCTCGACCAGCGGGCAGATGATCGAGCAGTAGATGACCTGATTGCCCAGGAAACCGGTGATGAGCCCCCCAGGTGGAACCCCCGCGGCCGCAAGCCGGACCTCCGCCGTCACGGTCGGTGGTGACTGCGCCGGAGCTGCCGGAACGAGAGGCACTGCAGCGATCGCGGCGACGGCGGCGACGGCGATCCCCCTTCTTGCGACGCCTGAACGCGGGCTGGTTCGTCGCATCATTGCGCCCCTTTTCGACGGTGTTGTCGAGGACACGGCTGCGGGGTGAATCGGGTTCAATCCCACTGCCAGGTCCCACGAGAGGCCAGTTATGCGCGCAGCGAACGGACCTCCCGCTGCCGGCTGAGCCGTGGAAATGTCTGCGACGTGACTGTGCAGACCACTTCCCTGCGGCACGACGTCGACGGCGCGACGTTCGACGCCGTCCTGGTTCACGACGACACCGTGGAGCGAGCGCCCACCGTGCTGGTCTTCCACGGGATGGAAGGCCGCAGCGACGCGCAGCTGCAGTTCGCGACCCGGCTCACCGAGTGGGGTTACCAGGCGATCGCGGTGGACCTGTTCGGCGAGGACGTCAGCCGCGGCGGTATCGAGGCAACCACCGCCACGATGAGCGGGTTCGTCGCCGACCGCGCCGCGCTCGCCGGGCGCCTCGCGGCGGTGCTGACCGCCCTGACCGCCGCACCGCAGGTCGACGTCTCCCGTGTCGCCGCGATCGGGTTCTGCTTCGGCGGCCTGTGCGTGCTCGATCTCGCTCGGGCAGGCCATCCGCTCGCCGGCGTCGCCAGTTTCCACGGGTTGCTCACCGCCCCGCCCGACCACGACGGCGACGTGACGGCCAAGGTGATGGTGTTCCACGGTTGGGACGATCCGTACGCACCACCCGATGACGTCGTCGCGCTGGGCCGGGAGTTCTCGGGACGAGGCATCGACTGGCAGCTGCACGCGTACGGCAACACGATGCACGCATTCATGGCGCCGTGGGCCGATGATCCGGCACGCGGCATCCTGCACAGCGAATCCGCGGCCCGGCGCGCCTGGACATCGCTCGAGTTCTTCCTCGGCGAGTGCTTCGACACCGACGCCGCAGCACACCCACCCCAACCCTCGCGCTGACCGTCCCCGTCGGTATACGGTGCTAGCCGTAGTACCGGGGAGGGATGGCGGAATGAGCAAAGTCCGCGAGAACAAGTTCACCAGGGCGGCCGTCAGCGTCGCCACGCTGGGTGTCGCGGTCGCCGTCGGGGGTGTCGCGGCCACTCAGCCTGCATCGATATCGGCATCGCTGGTCGACCTGACCGCACTGATCGTCGTCGGCAGCTCCACCCATCCCGACGGGACGGGCAACGAGAATTTCTTCGGCGGGAAGTTCAACCAGGCGCCCTACAACCCCGGCGGCCAGCCGGGGCCGGACTTGATCGGCGTCGACTTTCGCGGCGGGCCCGCCGCGATCAACGATGCTCTGCAGGCGAACTCGGGTGAGGACAACGCCGTGCTGACGTCCGGCTGGGGCGCTGCAAACGCCAGCCTGCTGCTCATGCGCCTCGACAAGGACCACGACCCGGTGCTCCCGAAGACGGTGTTCATCCTCGACAACAACGTCTCGCGCCCCGACGGTGGATTCGGCACGCGCTATCCGTGGTTCGCGCTGATCGGGGTGAATCCGTTCCCCTCGCCGACGGACACCACCGCCAAGGCCGTCGTCGATATCGCCTATCAGTACAACTACAACTCGAACGCGCCGGCGGACCTGTTCAACCTCGTGGCCCACGTCAATTCGCTGGTGGCCTACCTGTACGGATACCGCAACCAGGACGAGATCGATCTTCCCGTGAACGTCGACGGCACGTCGTCGGTGTCGTGCGGTGATGCCAACACCTGCGCCGTGCTGGCCAGTGGTAGTGACGCATTTCCGTGCGACGACGCCCGCTGCGCGACACCCGCCGGGGACCGGGTCGTCGCGTACGTGACCACCCGCGGGAACACCACCCACGTCACCTACACGACCGACGAGCTTCCGCTGGCGCGGTTGATCCGCGACGTCGTCCCCTTCGGAGGGGCCATCGCCGACCTCACCGAACCGCTGCTCACGCTGATCGTCGACTCGGCGTACTACGACGGCAACCCGATACCGTCGGACCCCAGCCGCTACCGGCCTGCCCGCCTGATGCCGTCGCTGGGTGAACTCGTCACCACGGTGTCGAAGGTTCCCGGGGCCATTCACGAAGGCTTCGAAGCGTTGTCCGACAACTCTTCTGAGGCCACATTTGTCAGCGATCTGAAACCGGCGCCCCAGCGGGGAGTGCGGTCGGCATCCAGGACCGAGCGCACGTGGGACGAGGGTGCGACCTCCGAGGATATTGACGAGACCGACGATGAGGTCACCGTTCGTTCCGAGGCGAAATCTGATGTGGTGAGTGAAGACTCGGATACCCCGGACACCGAGGACACCGAGGACACCGAGGACACCGAGGACACGGCGGACGTCGATGACAACGCCGACTCCAGCGAGGCGAGCGACGCAGCCGGAGGAGACGACGACGGTGGAGCTGCCGAGTAAACCTGTTGTGCGAGAAGGCCTCAGCGCTGACATCCCCCACCACGGTCAGGAGTGTCTCTCGATCCAATCCGCCGTGAAGCGCTGCAGCATGGAGAACTGAGGACCCAGAAGGCGTCCGATCAAGCTCTCGATCTTTCCGCCGACCAGTGGGACTTTGAACTCAACGGTCGCGGTGCACTTCAGGCGCGAACCGTTCTGCGCCGGCGCCAGCACAGCGGTGCCGTGTCCGCGTCCCGGCGCGCCGTGCGTCGCGATGCCGACCTCTCCGAGTACCAGGCCACCGCCGACGGGGCGCCACGTCTCGTCTTGTACCACCTGCCAATCCCGGGGAAAGAACTTGGCGACCGGCCCGGGCAGGCCGTCGGGGTGCAGGTCATGAACGATCATCACGGTCACGTCGCCATCAGGCCCGACGAGCAGCGAGTCCAACCTGCCAAAACCGCCGGCGGCCGCAAGCCGCGCCTGCCAGTAACCCTGTTCGGAGAAGGCCCAATGGATCTGCTCGACGCGGGCGGGAGAATCGACGCAGAAGTCGACCGACCGTGGCATGGCAGTTTCACCGCCGCCCGAATCGACGACGATCCGCGCCGCCCGGGGTGGCGGCGGCCGTCTCGCAGTGGCTGTGTGCGGCGGCCGCGGGGTGGGTCGGTCCAGGGTCGGAATCCAGCAACACCTCGACCGGGCTCACTCCCGCCTGGGCGCTCCGCGACACGCTTTCGGTGAATCTGCTCACCACACACCCCAAGACTCTGAGAATCAGACGCGGCGAGTTCGAAACCGCGAACAAACGGTACACCAAAAGCAGGATTCGTGACACCTCCGTCAAAAAACGGGTTACGCTAGCTGCACAAACAAGGACGTCGCAGCTGGACGTGACCTGATAATGGACAGCGCCGCGAAGGGCCCAGGAAAGCCCGCTCTCGCAACAGTTTTCAACCAAGCTTCTTGCCCTTGATTCTGAAAAGAGGCGACGGGGGTGGGTGGAGCACGCTTTATTGATGTTGTTGTGATCTCAGTGGCGCGCGATTCTTGCGGTCGCCGCGGACGCCGGGCGCCCGCGCCCCCGGAGGGCTGCGCCGGGCGCAGTCGTCCCCACTCTCTTCACGTCCCGGGCTGCTGATGCATTGGCTGCAGAGGGCACAGGCGACGGCCCGGGCGGACCCGACGAGTACCGCGGGTCCTCGTGGCTTCTTCCCACGACTCGGCGACGTCGTCGTGCGGTGGCCGTGGGCTGTCATCGGGTTGTGGGTGGCGCTCGCGATCGTCCTGCCGCCGTTGTTCCCCACGCTGGCAGAGGCGACGCAGAGGCAGCCGGTTTCGCCATTGCCGGCCGACGCTCCGTCCATCGTCGCAACCCAGGAGATGGCTGCGGCGTTCGGCGAAGCCGGTTCGGAGAATGTGCTCCTGGTCCTCTTGACGAACGACGAGGGGTTGGGAGAGGCCGATGAGAGGGTCTACGCAGTTCTCGTCGAACGCCTGCGCCGCGATATCGAAGACGTGGTCATGCTGGAGGATTTCGTCACCACACCGCAGCTACGCGAGACCCTCAGCAGCGAGGACGGCAAGGCCTGGCTCATGCCGGTCGGCCTGTCCGGTGAGCTGGGCTCGCCCGAGTCCTACGAGGCGTACAAGCGGGTTGCCGACATCGTCCGGCATACCGTTGCGGGAACGACGCTGACCGCGAACCTGACTGGGCCCGCGGCCACGTTCGCCGACTCTCTTGACGTCGGAACGCGGGATCAGATCAAGATCGAAGTCGCGATCATCACACTGCTGCTTCTGATCCTGCTGATCATCTATCGAAAACCGGCGACGATCCTGCTGCCGTTGCTCACGATCGGCGTCTCCCTCGGGATCGCGCAGGCCGCGGTGTCCGGAGCCGCTCAGTTGGGCCTGGGCGTCTCCACTCAGACCATCACCCTCCTCAGCGGGCTGATGGCCGGCGCTGGAACGGATTACGCCGTGTTCCTCATCAGCCGCTATCACGATTTCGTGCGGCAAGGCGAGGCCTCCGATCAAGCCATCAAGAATGCCCTGAACTCCATCGGCAAGGTCATCGCCGCATCCGCGGCGACGGTTGGCGTCACATTTCTCGGGATGACGTTCGCCCGGCTGGAACTGTTCGCAACCATCGGCCCCGCGCTCGCGATCGCGATCGGGGTGGCATTCCTTGCCGCGGTGACGCTGTTGCCTGCCATCATCGTGCTGACGGGGCGCCGCGGGTGGATCACGCCCCGCCGCGACCTCACCACTCGTTTCTGGCGCCGAGCCGGAATCCGCATCGTGCGACGGCCCGTGGCGAATCTCGTAGCGAGCCTTGTGGTGCTGGTCCTTCTTGCCGGCTGCATGCTCGCGGTCCGATACAACTACGACGACCGCAAGGCTCTGCCGGATTCCGTCGAGAGCTCGCTCGGATACCAGGCGTTGGATCGCCATATCCCGGTCAACTCGACCATCCCTCAGTACCTCCTCATCCAAACGCCCCGGGACCTGCGGACGCCGGAGGCGCTTGCCGACATGGAGCAGACGGCGCAGCGGATCAGCCAACTACCCGATATCGCAGCGGTCCGCGGGATCACCCGGCCCAGCGGTGAACCGTTGGAAGCCGCGAGCACGACGCGCCAGGCCGGCGAAGTGGGCGCCAAACTCAACGACGCGGTGACCGTGATCCGTGGCCGCACCGACGACCTCAATCGGCTCGCTTCGGGAGCCGACCAACTGGCCGACGGCGTCAGCACCCTGCGCGATCAGCTTCTCAAGCTCATGAACGGCCTGTCCGGCATCATCAACACCCTGCAGTCCGTGCAGAACCAATTCGGCGGCAGCGGTACGACCTTCGGCCAGATGGGTGACGCCACCCGCCTCATCAGCGGGATACAGACGCTCGGAGACACGCTGCAGAAGACGTTCGGCGACCTCAACAAACTGGAGTGGATTGATCCCGTCGTGATCGCGCTCGACGGCAGTCCCTACTGCAGCGGCAACCCCGTGTGCGTCGCCGCGCGGGACCAGTTCCGTCAGCTCCAGATCGCCCGCAATGACGGCACCATCCAGAAGCTGGCGGATCAGCTGCAGTCCACCGGGCCGCTGTCGAATCTCTCACAGACGGTCACCAAGCTGACCCAGTCGATGCAGTCGCTCACCGGCCCCTTGGGCGCGATGGGGCTTGGTGGCCTGGGCGGCGGTGGCAGTGGTTCCTCCCTGAGTGGAATGCAAGATGGGCTCGATTCCCTCGCCGAGGGCGGTCGACAGGTCGCCGACGGCGTGCAGGAACTGGTGAGCCAGACCCTGCGGATGACGGGCGATCTCGGCGATGCATCGGAGTTCTTGTTGGCGATGAAGAACGACGCGACGTCCCCGTCGATGGCGGGGTTCTACATTCCCTCGCCAGTACTGACTTCGGACGATTTCAAGAAAGCCGCCGAGTTCTTCATCTCGGCCGACGGGCACTCGGCGCGGTACCTGATACAGACGGAACTCAATCCGTTCAGCACCGCCGCGATGGATCAGATCATCGCGATCACCGACACGGCCCGGGAATCTCAACCGAACACGGCGCTCGCCGATGGCTCGATAGCGATGACGGGATATCCAGCCACCCTTCGGGACGCGCGTGACTACTACGACCACGACATCCGGTTCATCATCGTCGTGACGATCGCCGTGGTGCTCCTGATATTGATCGCCCTGCTGCGCGCCGTCGTGGCGCCGCTCTACCTCATCGCGTCGGTGGTTCTCTCGTACCTTGCGGCGCTCGGTCTCGGGGTGCTGACATTCCAGTTCATCCTCGGTGAGGAATTGCATTGGAGCGTACCGGGTTTGACGTTCATCATCTTGGTCGCCATGGGTGCGGACTACAACATGTTGCTCATTTCCCGGATTCGTGACGAGTCCCCGCGCGGCATCCGCTCGGGTGTCATCCGGACCGTCGGCGCCACCGGGGGCGTGATCACAGCGGCGGGTCTCATCTTCGCCGCGTCGATGTTCGGACTGCTGTTCGCCAGCATCAGCACCATCATCCAGGCCGGCTTCGTGGTCGGGACGGGAATTCTGCTCGACACGTTCTTGGTGCGCACCGTCACGGTGCCGGCGGTGGCGGTACTGGTGGGGCGGGGTAACTGGTGGCCCTCGCGGTGGACACCACGGCCACCCCCGACGCCGAAGCCCGCGGACCTCTCGCCGGTGCCGAGTGCCGGATGAGAAGTGACCCACTACCCATGACCCGAAACGCGGCAATGGTCGACCACAACAGTCGGCACCGCGACGACGAGGAGGACGCAGTGACGGATTTCGGGCTGCCGGTCGACCCGGCGAACGGTCACCGAGACAAAGTGGACTTCACCGGTGTGCGGTGGAAATCCGTCGAGTGGACGAATGTCTGTCTGCTCTACCTGCGGGCCTGCGAGAGTCGATTGCCCGAATCCATTCTCGGCGATGACTTGGCAGCGCGCGACGTCGCGCGCATCGAGTACGACTTCGAGCGTGTCCATCGAACTGTGCGCCCGGAGATCAATCAATTCATGGTGGCCCTGCGAAGCGCACAGTTCGATGCCCTGACCACCCAGTACCTGAACACGCATCCGGATGCGGTCGTCCTTCATCTGGGTTGTGGGTTGCACAGCCGCGCATTCCGTGTGGCGGCACGAGACGGGGCGCCGTGGTTCGATGTCGACCTGCCCGACGTCATCGCACTGCGTCGGCAGTTGTACTCCGAGTCCGAGACCTATCGCATGGTCGGGTCGTCGGTGACCGACCCCGCGTGGATCGATGAGTTGCCCACTGGCGGTCCCGTCCTGGTCGTTGCCGAAGGTCTGCTGATGTATCTGACCCCGTCCGAGGTCACTGAATTGCTCCACCGGGTGATCGACCGTTTCGACGCCGGAGAGGTGCACGCCGACCTGTTGTCGAAATGGGGCCCACGGATGTCGCGAATTCTCACCTCGGGCCTGATCAAGTGGGGCACCAGCGACGGTCGGGAGCCGACACGCTGGGATGGCAGGCTCCGGCTCGTCGATGACAGCCCCATCATGGCCGGGGTCGACAAGATCCCCCTCGCTCCACAGCGCTTGCTTTATCGAATCCAGTACGGCATTCCGGCGGTTCGCAATTATGACCGAATCTTTCGATACGCGTTCTAGTCAGCAACACTGCCGGTGCTGTAGCGAGAACCGGCGTCGTCGGTCCGCGGACTTAGCCGTCACACCCTCATGGCGCAACGACGAACGGTTCACACGCCCGCTCCCTCGTCCTCCGTCGGCTGACCAGCCACGCACCGCACAACGCGAGTTCGAGTCCTCCCGCAGGGAGCCGCGTGCTCACCTCTCACGAACGCAGTTCGCACAGCCGAGATCCCGCGCACGTGCAGTTCGGCGCATGACGGTGCGGTCGGTCACGCGACTCGGAGGTCACGGTTGCCGAGGTCCCCCGACGCCGCGAGAAGCACCCGCTCGCCGCCCTGTACTTGCAGACAGAACCACCGGTCAAGCGTCGCTGCAGCCTGGCGGCAGCCGAGAAAATCTACGGAAGCATGCAATATCGGCAAATATCACCTCGGTGCGTCGCGCAATACAATCGCGCTTCGCGCGTTCTGGACCGAGTTGCCTTGCGACCGGCATGGTTCAAGAATCATCACGGCGATCCGATGATGAGACACCCTTACGATCGGGTTCTGATACAGCGAACGATCGATGTCTTTCCGCGAAAACCCGGAACGGCATCTCCGCCTGCAGTAACGTTCGCGTCAATTCACACCTTCGTGAAGGCGCGTGGAGGAAAGATGAGCGTCAATCCGTTCGACGACGACAGTGCCCAGTTCCTCGTCTTGGTCAACGACGAAGATCAGCACAGCCTGTGGCCGGTCTTCGCCGAAGTTCCCGCCGGCTGGCGAGTGGTGTTCGGCGAAGCCGACCGCGCGGCCTGCATGGACTACATAGAACAGAACTGGACCGACATCCGACCACGGACTCTTCGCGAGAGGCTCGCAGAGACCAACGGCTGACGGGCTCAACCGACTGCGTGGGGGGTCGGATGGACTTGGACAAGGCGGCGCTCGCGCCGACGCGGCGACGTGATGTTCCGACCGCACACACCCTCCCCCATCCGGTGGACGGAAGAGGGTGAGCGGCCGTGGGCGAATCGGATACGAGCGCCATTGCTGTGATCGGTATGGCCTGTCGGCTACCCGGGGGGATCGACTCTCCTGAGCGTTTGTGGCAGGCGTTGCTGCGCGGCGACGATCTGGTCACCGAGATTCCACCGGACCGCTGGGATGCCGACGATTACTACGACCCCCAACCCGGGGTACCGGGCCGGTCGGTGACGAAGTGGGGTGGGTTCCTCGATGACGTCGCCGGCTTCGATCACGAGTTCTTCGGGATCAACGAGCGGGAGGCCATCGCGATCGATCCGCAGCACCGCCTGCTGCTGGAAACCTCCTGGGAGGCAATGGAGCACGGCGGCCTCACTCCCGACGCGATGGAAGGCTCCCTGACGGGTGTCTTCGTGGGCCTGACGCATGGCGACTACCAGCTGTTGGCCGCCGATGCGCACGCTGTCGAGGCGCCGTACGGGTTCACAGGGAGCAGCTTCAGCCTGGCCTCCGGCCGGATCGCCTACGCGCTGGGAGTTCACGGGCCCGCGATGACCGTGGACACCGCGTGCTCGTCGGGTCTGACCGCCGTACACCTTGCCTGCCACAGCCTGATCGACGGTGAAAGCGATCTTGCCTTCGCGGGTGGTGCCGCCGTGATCCTGGATCCGCGGAAGTTCGTGGCGGGATCGGCGGAGGGCATGCTCTCCCCCACCGGGCGGTGTCACGCGTTCGACATCGCCGCCGACGGCTTCGTGTCATCCGAAGGCTGCGCGGTGGTGCTGTTGAAACGGCTGCCCGATGCACGCCGCGACGGGGATCGAATCATGGCCGTGATCCGCGGCACCGCGGCCAACCACGACGGCCACACCGTGAACATCGCCACGCCGTCGGTCACGGCGCAGACCGCGGTGTACAAGTCCGCGCTGGACGCCGCGGGCGTCGACGCGGGGACCATCGGGATGGTGGAGGCGCACGGGCCGGGCACGCCGGTCGGCGACCCTATCGAATACGCCAGCCTCGCCAACGTCTACGGCACAGAGAACCCCTGCGCATTGGCGACGTTGAAGACCAACTTCGGCCACGCCCAGTCCGCAGCCGGAACGCTGGGGCTGATGAAGGTGATCCTGGCGCTGCAGCACGGCGTAGTCCCGCGCAACCTGCATTTCACCCGGCTGCCCGACGAGATGGCCAAGATCGACACCAAACTTTTTGTGCCTCAGGAAGCGACACCTTGGCCAGTCCGTTCCGACCATCCCCGACGGGCGGCGACGTCGTCGTACGGCCTGTCGGGAACCAACGCCCACGCCATCGTGGAGCAGGCACCAGAAGACGTTGAACCCCTTGCATCCGAGATCAGTTCGGCGTCGGCGGGGGGACCACTCCTGTTTCCGGTGTCGTCCACCTCAGCGGTCGAACTGCGCCACACCGCACGCCGGCTCGCCGACTGGCTGGCAGCGCATCAGGACGTGACGTTGCCGGCTCTGGGCTACACCCTGGCGCGTCGCCGCGTGCACCGGCCGGTGCGCACCGCCGTCATCGCGGGCACCCACGCCGAATTGGCCGCTGCGCTGCGGGACGTTGCGGACAGCGATGCGCCCCGTCCGCCCGCGGTGGGACAAGACGACCGCGGCCCGGTGTGGGTCTTCTCCGGGCAAGGTTCGCAGTGGGCTGGGATGGGGGCCGCGCTGCTGGCGACCGAACCGGCATTCGCCGCCGCCGTCGCGGCGGCCGAACCCTTGATCGCCCGCGAATCCGGATTCTCGGTTACCGAGGCGATGACCGCGCCTCAGACCGTGACCGGCATCGACCGAGTCCAGCCGACGCTGTTCGCCATGCAGGTCGCTTTGGCCGCCGCCATGCGCTCCCACGGGGTGTACCCGGGTGCGGTCATCGGGCATTCCCTGGGCGAGGCCGCGGCCGCCGTCGTCGCCGGCGCGCTGTCGCTCGAAGACGGCGTGCGGGTCATCTGCCGACGCTCACGGCTGCTGACGCGCATCGCCGGCGCAGGTGCCATGGCATCGGTGGAACTGCCTGCCCAGCAGGTCCTTTCAGAGTTGATCACCCGCGGTGTCGACGATGCCGTGGTGGCGGTCGTGGCATCCCCGCAGTCGACGGTGATCGGCGGTGCGACGGGCACGGTGCGCGATCTGGTCGCGGCCTGGGAGCAACGCGAGGTGATGGCTCGTGAGATCGCCGTCGATGTCGCCTCACATTCACCGCAGGTCGATCCCATCCTCGACGAACTGACCGCGGCCCTCGCAGAACTGCATCCGATGACACCGGACGTCCCCTACTACTCGGCCACCGAATACGACCCGCGCGAACAGCCTGTGTGCGGCGCCGACTATTGGGTGAACAACCTTCGTCACATGGTGCGGTTCGCCCCAGCCGTTCAGGCCGCCTTGGAGGACGGCTACCGGATCTTCGCCGAGCTTGCCCCGCACCCCCTGCTCACGCACGCGATCGAGCAGACCGCACACGGTCTCGACACGCCGGTGGCCGCGCTGAGCAGCATGCGCCGCGATCAAGCCTTGCCCGACGGGCTGCGCGGCCTGCTGGTGGACCTGTACAGCGCGGGGGCCGCGGTGGACTTCTCCGTGACCTTTCCGACGGGGAAGCTGGTGGACCCGCCGCTGCCGACGTGGACCCACCAGCGGCTGATGTTCAGCCGCGGTGGTCAGGAGTCTCCGACACACGGCGGTTGCACCGTGTCAGTGCATCCGCTGCTGGGCGCCCACGTGCGACTGCAGGAGGAGCCGGAGCGTCACGTCTGGCAGGCAGAGATCGGCACGATCGCCCAGCCGTGGCTGGGCGATCACCAGGTCCGCAATGTCGCACTGCTCCCGGGGGCCGCCTACTGCGAGATGGCGCTGGCCGCCGCGCGGGCCGTCCTGGGCGGGGCCGCAGAGATCCGTGACATCCGGTTCGAGCAGGCGCTGCTGCTCGACGAGACGTCGACGGTCGGCGCCTCGGCCGTCCTCAAAGCGCCGGGAGTCTTCGACTTCACCGTCGAGACCAGTCAGGGCGACCTGCATGCACGCCACGCGTGCGCGGTTCTCCGCGCCGTCGAGGAGGAGCCGCCGGAAGCGCAGGACATGCCCGCTCTGCTCGCCTCCCATCCGCTCCGCGAAGACGGCGCCGAGGTCCGCACGCGGCTGAATCAGCGCGGTGTGCAGTACGGCCCGGTGTTCGCCGGACTCATCGCGGTCCACACCGCCGAGGCGGCGGCCCGCACGGTGGTGGCCGAGGTGGCGCTGCCCCGCGACATCCGCTCCCAACAAGATGCCTACGACGTGCATCCGGCGCTCCTGGACGCCTGTTTCCAGTCCGTTGCCGCCCACCCCGATGTCCAGGCGCTCGGCGAGGACGTCCTGGCGTTGCCGCTGGGCATCCAGCGGCTGCGCTCCTACGGAGCTGCCCGCAGCGCCCGCTACTGCTGCACGAGTTTGACGAAGGCCGACACCGCCGGGGTCGAGGCCGACCTCCAGGTGCTCGACGAGCACGGAACGGTGTTGCTCACCGTGCACGGGTTACGTTTGGGCACGGGCGCATCCGAGAACGGTCACAACGATCGGCTGCTGGCCAAGCGGCTGCTGACCATCGAATGGCGGCAGCGGGAGCTGCCCGAGGTGGGCCATTCCGTCGCCGGATCCTGGCTGCTGATCAGCACCTCGGTCACCGACGTGCTGTCCACGTCGCTGGCCGAAGCCCTGGAAAACTCTGGTGGGCGGTGCATCTCGATGCACTGGCCGCCGTCTGCGGACCACGCCGCCACCGCCGAGCAGCTCGGTGGTCATCTGCGCGCCGGAGGAATCGCGGGCATCGTGATCGTCGAGGGACCCGCCAACGGGGCCTACGACGCACAGTCCCCTCTACATGGCTGCGAGTACGTGCAGCACCTGGTGCACATCACCCGGGAACTGCCGGAGATCCGTTCCGAGCTTCCGAGTCTGTATGTGGTCACCCGCACTGCCGAATCCGTGACGGCCAGTGACGTCCCCAATCTCGAGCAGGCCGGCCTGCGCGGCCTGATCAGAGTCATCGGAAACGAACACCCGCACTTGCATGTCACCCAGATCGACGTCGACGAATCCGTCGACCCCGCCTCAGTGGCGCGGCAACTTCTCGCGGGGTCGAAGGAGGACGAGACCGCCTGGCGAGACGGCGCGTGGTACACCGCCCGATTGTCCGCGGCTCCGCTACGACCGGACGAGCGGCACACCACGCTCGCCGACCAGGAGCGCGACGGGATGCGTCTGCAGATCCGGACACCCGGCGATCTGGAGACGATGGAACTCGTTTCCTGCGAACGGATTCCGCCGGGACCGGGCCAAATCGAAGTCGCGGTCAGCGCGTCCAGCATCAACTTCGCCGATGTGCTGGTCGCGTTCGGCCGCTACCCCGCGTTCGATGGGCGGCTCCCAGAGCTCGGGACGGACTTTACCGGGGTGGTCACCGCGGTCGGTCCGGACGTGGCCGACCTCGAGGTGGGCGATCGGGTCGGCGGAGTGTGCGCCGACGGCTGCTGGGCCACCTTCATCACGTGCGACGCGCAGCGTGCCGTGCGCCTGCCCGCGGCTCTGAGCGACCTGCAGGCCGCGGCGGTCACCACCGCGCATGCCACCGCCTGGTACGGCCTCCACGAGCTTGCCCGCATCAGCGGCCGCGACAAGGTGTTGATCCATTCCGGTACCGGTGGTGTGGGACAGGCGGCAATCGCCATCGCCCACGCTGCAGGAGCCGAGGTCTTCGCCACCGCCGGTAGTGAACAACGCCGCCGACTGTTGCGCGACATGGGCATTCGCCATGTCTATGACTCGCGCAGCCTGGAGTTCGCCGATCGGATACGCCAGGACACCGGCGGGTACGGCGTCGATATCGTGCTCAACTCGGTGGCCGGCGCCGCCCAGCGGGCGGGGCTCGAACTGCTCGCCACGGGGGGACGTTTCGTCGAGATCGGCAAGCGGGACATCTACGGCGACACCCGGCTCGGACTCTTCCCGTTCCGGCGCAACCTCGCGTTCCACGCCGTCGACCTGGGGCTGCTGGCGTACAGCGACCCCGACCGGCTCCGCGACTTGTTGACGACGGTGTACCGACTCACCGCCGAGGGTGTCCTTCCGGTACCGGAGAGCACGCACTATCCCCTTGCCGACGCCGCGAGAGCCATCCGGCTGATGAGCGGAGCGCAGCACACCGGCAAGCTCGTTCTCGAGGTACCGCACAGCGGCCGCCGCCGGGTGGCGGTGCCGCCCACACAGGCCCGGGTCTTCCGTCCCGACGGCTCCTATGTCATCACCGGGGGCCTGGGCGGCCTCGGGCTGTTCCTGGCCGAGAAGATGGCCGAGGCCGGGTGCGGACGCATCGTGCTGTCCTCACGGTCGCAGCCGACCCCCGAGGCGCTGGAGACGATCCAGCTGATCCGCGCGATGGGAGCCGACGTGGTCGCGGAATGCGGCGACATCGCCCGACCGGACACCGCGCACCGCTTGATGTCCGTGGCGACCGCGACCGGTCTTCCGGTCCGAGGGATATTGCACGCCGCGGCAGTGGTCGAAGACGCCACACTCACCAACATCACCGATGAGGTCATCGAACACGACTGGGCGCCAAAGGCATACGGTGCCTGGAACCTGCACACCGCCACGGCAGACCAACCACTGGACTGGTTCTGCTCGTTCTCCTCGGCGGCAGCGCTCGTCGGGTCGCCCGGTCAGGGCGCCTACGCCGCGGCGAACAGCTGGCTGGATGCCTTCACCCATTGGCGTCGCTCCCAGGGACTACCCGCTTCGGCGATCGCCTGGGGGGCCTGGGCCCGGATCGGTCGCGCAACGGCGTTGGCGGAGAGCTCCGACGTCGCGATCACTCCCGACGAAGGCGCCTACGCGCTGGAGGAGTTGCTGCGCCACAACCGCGCGTACTGCGGCTACGCGCCGATGACGGAGACCCCATGGTTGACCGTCTTCGCCGAGCGCACCCCATTCGCCGAGGCGTTCCGCTCCACCGCGCAGAGCTCCACCACCGGAAGCAGACTGCGTGCGGAACTCGACGAGCTGCCACAGGAGGAGTGGCCGGCCCGACTGCGGCGTCTGATCTCCGATCAGGTCAGCCTCATTCTGCGTCGCAGCGTCGATCCCGACCGGCCACTGTCCGGATACGGCGTGGACTCCTTGGGCGCCCTCGAACTCCGCACCCGAATCGAAACCGAAACGGGGATACGGATCTCGTCCACCGACATCACCACCATCACTATTCGCGGTCTGGCGGAGTTGCTCAGCGAAAAGCTGGCGCTCACGGATGCCGCCTGACGCAAGGGGGGTCCGATGCAGCTCGATGACCGGACACTTCCGCTGACACGCGGCCAATTGGACATCTGGCTTGCGCAACAGACAGGCCGCTTCGGAACGGACTGGCAGATCGGTCTTTTCGTGAAGATCGAGGGTCCGGTCCAGCGCGAACCGCTGGAATGGGCGATCCGCCGCGTGATGAAGGAAGCCGAACCCGTCAGGGCCGCGTTCTTCGAGCAGGACGGCAAGGTTCACCAGAAGGCGATCGACCACCCGAAGATCGACCTCCCCTATCACGACCTGACCGGGTCACCCGATCCCGTACACGAGGCCTACGGAATCGCATCGACGATCCAACGCACGCCGATGCCACTCACGGGGCCGTTGTTCAGATTCGCCTTGTTCCGAACGCGCCCCGATGAATTCTTCTGGTTCGCCTGCTGCCATCACCTGGTGATAGACGGGTTCGGCATTTCGCTGGTCGGCCATCGGATCGCGTCCGTGTACTCGGCGGTGGTTTCCGGGGCACCCGTACCTCCCGCGTTCTTCGGCACGCTGAAGGATCTGGTGGGCAGCGAACTGGAATATGAAGCGTCGAGAGACTATTCGGACGACGAGGACTACTGGACCGGGAATCTTCCCTCGGAGAGTGCGACGGATCATGTCCTTCCCGACACCGTGGGTGACCGCCGTCCGGATTCGCCGTCCGTGCCGGTTCGGTTGGACCCCGCGGTCCTTCGCCGAGTTCAAGAATGGTCCGACCGGTGGAACCTACCTCGATCATCGGTCATCACCGCGGCGTGCGCGCTCCTGGTCGGCGGATGGCGCGCTGAAGGCTGCGAGGTCGTGCTCGACTTCCCGGTCAGCAGGCGAGTCGGCCCGATGTCGAAGACACTGCCCGGGATGTTCTCCGGGATCGTCCCGCTGGTGTTGACCGTCTCGCCGGGTGCCACTGTGACCGAGTTCTGTCGGCATGTCGACACTCGGGTGCGAGAGGCCCTGCAACATCAGCGGTTCCCCGTGCAAGGCCTGGAACGCAAGGTTCACCCCCGTGACCCGGGTCAGCCGTCCGGCCGGGTGGACGTCAATTTCATTCCGTCGGTGTTCGCGCTTGACTTCGGCGGCGCCACCGGGTCGGCGTCCTACACCAGTTCGGGTCAGGTGAGCGGCTTCGGGATGTTCTTCTCCGGCATCGGGGACGATCTCTTCCTCAGCACCGCCGGTACCGGACACCAGTTTTCGACTCTCGAAGTCCCCGAACTGGCCCGGAGATTGGAGCATGTGCTGGCGGCGATGGCCGCCGACCCCGGGAGGCGACTCTCGTCGATCGAGTTGCCGGCCGGCGGCGAGCAGAACGATCTCGACCGGTGGGCCAATCGAGCGGTGCTCGGCAAACCCACCGCGCCGGTGTCGATTCCGGCGGCATTCGCCGCCCAGGTGCGGCGCAGACCCGACGCGATCGCGCTCACCTTCGAGGACCACGCGGTGACCTACCGCGAACTGGACGAGGCATCGAATCGGTTGGCGCACCTACTGTCCGGGTGCGGCGCCGAACCTGGCCAGTCTGTGGCGCTGATGGTGGAACGTTCGCACCAGGCCGTGGTCGCGATCTTGGCGACGCTCAAGACCGGCGCAGCCTACCTGCCGATCGACCCCGCCCACCCCCAGGCCCGTGTCGAGTTCATGGTGGATGATGCGGCGCCGATCGCCGCGGTCGTCACTCCCGGATTCGCCGACCGGTTCCTCGGGTGCGACCTGCCGATCATCGACGTCGACGACAGCCGCATCGCCGCGCAGCCCAGTACCGCTCTGCCCGAGCCTGCGCCCGACGACCTCGCCCACATCATCTACACCTCCGGAACCACCGGAACCCCCAAGGGGGTGGCCGTCACCCACCACCACGTCACCCGGCTCTACGACGCTTTGGATCTCGGCATGGAACTGTCGTCGAAACAGGTTTGGTCGCAGTTCTTCTCGTACGCCTTCGACTTCTCCGTGTGGGAGATCTGGGGTGCACTGCTCCACGGCGGACGGCTGGTGGTGGTGCCCGAGTCGGTGACCCGCTCGCCACAGGACTTCCACGACGTGTTGGTCCGCGAACGGGTGACCGTGTTGAGCCAGACGCCGGCCGCGTTGGGGGCGCTCTCCCCCGAGGGTTTGGATTCGGTGGCGGTGCTGGTCGGCGGTGAGGCCTGCCCGGCCGAGGTGGTGGACCGGTGGGCGCCCGGGCGCGTCATGGTCAATGTCTACGGCCCCACCGAGACGACCATCTTCGCCTCCGGCAGTGTGCCGCTGACTGCGGGATCCGGGATACCGCCGATCGGCGTGCCGGTCTCGACCGCCGCGTTGTTCGTGCTGGACGGGTGGCTGCGGCCAGTGCCGGCCGGCGTGGTCGGCGAGTTGTACGTCGCAGGCCACGGCGTCGGCTGCGGTTATGTGCGGCGCCCGGGCCTGACTGCGTCGCGGTTCGTTCCCTGCCCGTTCGGGCAGCCCGGCACCCGGATGTACCGCACCGGCGACCTCGTGTGGTGGGGCCCCGACGGGCAGCTCCAGTACATCGGGCGCGCCGACGAGCAGGTCAAGATCCGCGGCTACCGAATCGAGCTCGGTGACGTGCAAGCTGCGCTGACAGCAGTGGACGGCGTCCGGTATGCAGCGGTGATCGCCCGCGAAGACCGTCCCGGCGACAAACGCCTGGTCGGGTACGTCACCGAATCATCGACGGGAACAGTCGATCCCACCGCGGCGCGGACCGCTCTGGCTGACCGGCTACCTCCGTACATGGTGCCGGCGTCGGTGGTGGTGCTGGATGCGTTACCCCTGACAGTGAACGGCAAGCTGGACATCCGCGCTTTACCTGCGCCGGAGTACACCGATGGGAATCGCTACCGCGCACCGGCCTGCGCGGTCGAGGAGATTCTAGCTGCCATCTACGCCGAGGTTCTCGACGTCGAGCGGGTCGGGGTCGACGACTCGTTCTTCGATCTGGGCGGCGACAGCATCCTGGCGATGCGCTTGGTCGCCGCGATCAACACGTCCCTGGATGCCGACCTCTCGGTGCGTACCCTGTTCGATGCACCCACCGTCGCCCAGCTGGCGCGTTGTCTGGACGGCGAGGCTGGGGGCCGTGAGCCCTTGGTTGCCCTGCAGCGCCCGGAGGTGGTTCCCCTGTCGTTCGCCCAGAGCCGGTTGTGGTTCCTCAACCGGTTCGAGAACGGCGACGCAACCTACAACATGCCGGTGTCGCTCCGGATCAGCGGAGCGCTCGACGACGTGGCGCTGCACGCCGCCCTCGGTGACGTAGTGGCTCGCCACGAATCGCTCCGGACGATCTTCCCCGACGTCGACGGCGTGCCGCGTCAGGAAGTGGTGGCACCGGAGCGGGCGGAGTTTCGCTGGGAGGTGGTCGATGCGCGGGACTGGTCTGCGGACCGGCTCAACGACGCCATCGAGGAGACAGCACGGCACCGGTTCGACCTGACACGCGACATCCCCCTGCGGGCAGCGCTTTTCCGCGTCGCCGATGACGATCATGTGCTGGCGGGTGTGGTCCACCATATCGCTGCCGACGGTTGGTCGATCACTCCGCTGATGGCGGATCTGAGTACGGCGTATGCCTGCCGGAGTGCGGGTCAGGCCCCGGCCTGGGCGCCGCTGCCGGTGCAGTATGTGGACTACACGCTGTGGCAGCGCGCGAAGTTCGGTGACCTCCACGACAGTGACAGCCCGATCGCCGCGCAGTTGGAGTACTGGCAGGGTGCGTTGGCCGGGATGCCCGACTGCCTGCAGTTGCCTACTGATAGACCCTATCCCCCGGTCGCAGACCTGCGCGGCGCGAGCGTGACGGTGGACTGGCCGGCCGAACTGCAGCAGCGGATACGGGCAGTGGCCGTCGAGAACAGCTCCACCAGCTTCATGGTGGTGCAGGCCGCGTTGGCACTACTGTTGTCGAGGTTGAGCGCGAGTTCTGCTGTGGCGGTGGGATTCCCGATCGCCGGGCGGAACGATCCCGCACTCGACGAGCTCGTGGGCTTCTTCGTCAACACACTGGTGTTGCGTGTCGATGTCGGCGGTGATCCCACGGTCGCCGAGTTGCTGCGTCAGGTGCGGCAGCGCAGCCTGGCCGCCTACGAGCACCAGGACGTACCCTTCGAGGTTCTGGTCGAGCGGCTCAATCCCACCCGGAACCTGACCCATCACCCACTGGTGCAGGTTGCGCTGGCGTGGCAGAACCTTCCCGGCCTCGGCGATGGGCCCGCCACCGCACTGGCTTTGGGCGATCTACAGGTCACGCAACTGCCGGTGGACACCCACACGGCACGGATGGACCTGTCGTTCTCCTTGACGGAGCGTTTCGATGGGGACGGTGCGCCCGCCGGCATCAGCGGATCCGTGGAGTTCCGCACCGACGTGTTCGACACCGCGACCATCGAGACACTTCTCGAGCGGCTGCTGCGGGTTCTGCTGGCGATCACCACCACCGACTCGACTCAGCGGGTGTCGGTGATCGACGTGCTCGGCGCCGATGAGCACACCCGGTTGGCGGAGGCCGGCAACCACGCTGTGCTGACCGCTCCGTCCGCGGCGCCGGTGTCGATTCCCGAGTTGTTCACCGCGCACGTAGCCCGCACCCCTGATGCGGTCGCGGTGACCTCTGCGGAACACCGCTTGACCTTCCGAGAGCTGGATGAGGCCGCGAACCGGTTGGCGCACCTGCTCTCTGATCACGGGGTGGCTGCAGGAATGTGCGTGGCGCTGCTGTTGGAGCGCTCCGCGGAGGCGGTCGCCGCGATGCTGGCGGTGCTCAAGACCGGCGCCGCCTACGTGCCGATCGACCTCGCGCATCCTGACGCCCGGATCGAGTTCATGCTCCTCGACGCCGGACCGGTTGCCGCGGTCACAACCGCCGATCTTCGGCCGCGACTGCGCGGATTCGACCTGCTCGTCGTCGAGGTCGACGATCCGGCGGTCGACAGCCAGCCCGCCACCGCGTTGCCGGCGCCTGCGGCCGACGACATCGCCTACCTCATCTACACCTCGGGCACGACGGGCGTGCCCAAGGGGGTGGCCATCACCCATCGGAATCTGGCTCACCTGGCCGCCTCCACACCTGCGGCGCTGCCTGCCCAACAGGTGTGGACCCAGTGCCATTCCTACGGCTTCGACTTCTCGGTGTGGGAGATCTGGGCCGCACTGCTCGGTGGCGGGCGCCTGGTGATCGTCCCAGAGGAAGTGGCGGGTTCACCGGCGGAGTTCCATGCCTTGCTGATCTCCGAAGGTGTCACGGTGCTCACCCAGACTCCCTCAGCGGTCACGGCGCTGTCACCCGACGGGCTGGAATCGATGGCTGTGCTGCTCGGTGGAGAGGCCTGCCCCGGCGACGTCGTCGACCAATGGGCGCCGGGCCGTGTCGTCATCAACGCCTACGGTCCCACCGAAGCCACGGTGTACGCGACGATGAGCGCAGCTCTGACGGCGGGATCGGGCCCGGCGCCGATGGGCGCGCCGGTATCGACTGCGGCGACGTTCGTGCTCGACGAGTGGCTTCGACCGGTGCCAGAAGGCGTGATCGGTGAGCTGTACGTGGCAGGTCGCGGCGTGGGGGTCGGGTATGTCGGCCGTCCCGGCCTGACCGGCTCACGGTTCGTCGCCTGCCCATTCGGCGCTCCAGGGGCGCGGATGTATCGCACCGGCGATGTGGTGTCGTGGCGGGTCGACGGACAACTGCAGTATCTGGGTCGCGCCGACGAGCAGGTCAAGATCCGGGGCTACCGAATCGAACTGGGTGAGATCCAGTCGGCGCTCGCCGGCGTCGACGGAGTCGAGCAGGCGGTCGTCATCGTCCGCGAGGATCAGCCCGGCACGAAGCGCCTCGTCGGCTATGTCACCGAAACGACCACCGGTGCAGTCGATTCGGCGCGCGTACGCCGCCTGCTGGCCGAGAGGCTCCCGGCCTACATGGTGCCCGCCGTGATCGCGGTGATCGATGCGTTGCCGTTGACGGTCAACGGCAAACTCGACGTTCGCGCGCTACCCGCACCGGACTATCAGAACCGCGATCAGTACCGCGCTCCGGCCGACGTGGTCGAGGAGGTCCTGGCCGGCATCTACGCCCAGGTCCTGGGGCTCGAGAGGGTCGGCGTCGACGACTCGTTCTTCGATCTGGGCGGCGACAGTATCTCGTCGATGCAAGTGGTGGCGCGGGCCCGGGCAGCCGGGGTGCTGTGCCGACCCCGTGACGTGTTCGTCGAGCAGACCGTGGCCCGGCTGGCGAGGGTGGTCGGAGTCGTGGGCGATGCGGGCCCGGCCGACGAAGGCATCGGGGCCGTGGCGCCCACCCCGATCATGCAGTGGCTGAGGACCGTCGAGGGACCGACGGACGGATTCAATCAGACCATCGTCGTCCAGGCGCCGCCCGGCGCCACACAGGCCGACGTCGTCGTCCTGCTGCAAGCGCTGCTGGATCGACACGCGATGTTGCGAGCGCGTACGCAGGGTTCGGCGCTGCATGTGCCCGAAGCGGGTGCGGTCGATGCGGGCGACTGCGTGCATGCGGTGGACGCACTGTCCACCGAGGCGCTGGTGGCCGCGCGCTCCCGACTGGACCCGGCAGCGGGAATCATGGTCAGCGCGCTGTGGGTGCCCGCCACGGGACAGCTTGCACTCATCGTTCATCACCTGGCTGTCGACGCCGTCTCCTGGCGCATCCTGCTTGAAGACCTCAATATCGCTTGGGCACAACATCACAACGGGCAGGCCATCACGCTGCCGGTCACAGGGACGTCGTTCGCCACGTGGGCGACCCGGTTGGCCGAACATTGCAAGGACCAGGCGGTGGTCGATCGCGCCGACGCGTGGAGACAAATGCTGTCGATCCCGGCCGCGCTGCCCGCTCCACAACCCGGGATCGACACCTACGCCACCGCCGGACACCTCACCACGACGCTGGATGCGGCCACCACCGGCCGACTGCTCGGTGATGTGGCCGCGGCATTCCACGCCGGGATCAACGACATCCTGCTGATCGCCTTTGCGTTGGCGTGCTCGGAACTCCTCGGCCGCCAAGCCACCCCGGTCGGCATCGACGTCGAAGGACACGGCCGCGACGAGGACATCTCGCCCGATGTCGACCTGTCCCGGACCGTCGGTTGGTTCACCACGAAGTACCCGGTGGCGTTGACGGTCGGCGGCGTGCGCTGGGCGCAGGTCATCGCCGGTGACGCTGCGCTGGGCAGTGTGATCAAAGACGCCAAGGAGCAACTCCGCGCCCATCCCGACGGCGTGACCTATGGATTGCTGCGCTACCTCAACCCCGACGTCGACCTCACCAGATCGGATCCGACGATCGGATTCAACTACCTCGGACGCACAGGCACAGGCTCAGATGCTTCCGGTGACCTGTGGCGGCCCAGCCACGACAGCCTTTCGGTCGCCGATGCCGCCGCCGCGATTCCAATGCCGCTGAGCCATACCGTCGAGGTCAACGCAGCCATCGTCGATGCCGACGCAGGCCCACAGCTCAACGCGACCTGGATCTGGGCACAATCGACTCTCGACCATGACCAGGTCCGCCGGCTCAGCGGGCTGTGGTTCGCCGCTCTCGCCGGGGTCTGCGCCCACGCCGCGAACGGCGGCGGCGGTCTCACCCCGTCGGACATCGCCCCGGCCCGGCTCACCCAACATCAGATCGACGACCTCGAGCGGAGGTGCCGCATCGCCGACATCCTGCCTCTCACCCCGATGCAGCAGGGAATGCTCTTCCACGCCAACACCGCCCGTGCTGACCACGACGTGTACGCCATGCAACTGAGCCTGACGGTGAAGGGCCCGCTGGATCCACACCGATTGCGCGAGGCGGTGCGCGCCGTGATCAGCCGCCACCCGAACCTGGCCGCGCACTTCTGCTCGACGTTCGACCAACCGATACAGATCATCCCCGCCGACGCCGACGTGCCCTGGCAGTACGTCGACCTGAGCGGGAAAGAGCCGAATCCCGGCCATGCGCTCGCGGGGGTCTGTCCCACCGAACCCGACGGAGGCGACGGCACCTTCGGGCCGATGCAGACCATGACCGCTGATCCTGTCACACCACGGCGGCTTGTCGAGGTCGATACCGGCGGCTTCGATGTCGACGAGGAGATTCAGCGCATGTGCGCGGCCGAGCGCGCCGCGGTCTGCGATCTCGCCGACAGTCCGGTGTTCCGGGTCACGTTGATCCGCACTGCATCTGAGCAACACCGGATTGTGCTCACCAATCACCACATCGTGCTCGACGGCTGGTCGCTCCCGATTCTGGCGCGGGACATCTTCGCCAGCTATTACGGACGGAGGCCACCCCCCGCGGGGTCCTATCGCAGGTTCGTTTGCTGGTTGGCCGATCGAGACCTTGATACCGCCCGGGCGGTCTGGCGCGACGTCTTGGCCGACTTCGACACCCCGACCCTGGTGGGCCCTTCGGGATGGTTGGGGGGAGGGCCTCGAGGTACTTCGTCGATTCGGGTGTCGTCCGACATCACCCAATCCCTCGGAGAATTGGCGCGCTCCTGCCATACCACCATCAACACCGTGCTGCACGCCGCCTGGGCACAGTTACTGATGCGATTGACGGGTCGTCACGACGTCGTGTTCGGCACCGCGGTCTCGGGGCGACCGACCGAGGTGGCCGGTGCGGAATCCATGGTCGGCTTGTTGATCAACACGGTGCCGGTGCGTGCCAGCGTCTCCCCGACCACCACCGTCGCGGGCCTGCTCGATCAGCTGCAGAGCGCTCACGCGCACACCCTGGATCACCAGCACCTGGCGCTCAGCGAAATTCATCGGATCACCGGCCACAAGCAGCTGTTCGACACCATATTCGTATACGAGAACTACCCGCTCGACACCGGCGCGCTGTTCGGCAACGGGTTGGCGATCACCGAGATAGCCGGCCGCGAATTCAACCACTTCCCGCTGGCGGTGGTGGCGCAACCCGGTGAGGAACTCGGACTTCGCATCGAATACGACACTGAGTTGTTCGACTCGGCAGGCATCGAGGCAATCACCAAACGGTTCAAACGGGTCCTGGCGGCGATGACCGCCCCGTCGGGACGACAGTCATGACGGCTGATCCCGCCCGTCGGCTGCTCTCCATCGATCTGCTCGACGAGGACGAGTGCGCCGACCTGGATGAGTGGGGCAACCGTGCCGTATTGACCCAGCCCGTCACCCCGGTCTCGATTCCGGACGTATTCGCCGCGCAGGTGGACCTCCATCCGGACGCGGTGGCTCTGGTAGCCGGCGAGAATCGCTGGACGTATCGGGAACTCGACGAATCCTCGAATCGTTTGGCGCACCTGCTGTCCGACCATGGCGCCAGAGCGGGGCAGTCTGTGGCACTGCTGGTGGAGCGGTCCGCCCAGGCGATCGTCGCGATCTTGGCGGTGCTCAAGACAGGCGCGGCTTATCTGCCGATCGACCCCGCGCACCCCCAGGCGCGGATCGAGTTCATGGTGGCCGACTCCCGCCCGGTGGCCGCGATCGCCACTGCCGGGCTTGCCGACCGACTCGACGGGTGCGCCCTTCCGATCCTCGATGTCGACAACCTCGACACCGGTACCCAGCCCGGCACGGCCCTGCCGTCACCCGCGCCCGATGACCTCGCCCACATCATCTACACCTCGGGAACCACCGGAGTGCCCAAAGGTGTCGCAGTCACTCACCACAACGTCACCCGCTTGTTCGACTCGATGGACGTCGGACTGGAGCTGTCGGTGGAACAGGTATGGACACAGTGCCACTCCTACGCGTTCGACTACTCGGTATGGGAGATCTGGGGCGCGCTGCTGCACGGTGGGCGCCTGGTGGTGGTGCCGCCGTCCGTGGCGGCTTCATCAGAAGAATTTCACGCTCTGCTGGTTCGCGAACAGGTGACCGTACTGAGCCAGACTCCTACGGCGCTGACGGCGCTCCCGCCCGACGGTCTGGAATCGGCCGCGCTGATGGTGGCAGGCGAGGCCTGCCCTGCCGAGGTTGTCGACCGGTGGTCGCCGGGGCGCGTGATGATCAACGGCTATGGGCCCACCGAGACCACGGTCTATGCCACGATCAGCCGGCCGATGAGCCCGGGGGCGAACGTGCCGATCGGTACACCGGTGCCTGGAACGGCGTTGTTCGTGCTGGACGGATGGTTGCGTCCGGTACCCGCGGGGGTGGTCGGCGAACTGTACATCGCCGGGCGGGGTGTCGGCTGCGGCTATGTGAGCCGGTCCGGACTCACCGCATCACGGTTCATCGCCTGTCCCTTCGGTGCACCCGGCGACCGGATGTACCGCACCGGAGATCTCGTCAGGTGGGGCGTCGATGGGCAGCTGCAGTATCTGGGCCGCGCCGACGAGCAGGTCAAGATCCGCGGGTATCGCATTGAACTCGGCGAAGTGCGTGCGGCTTTGGCCGGGTTGGAAGGGGTCGACCACGCGGTCGTCGTCGCCCGCGAGGACCAGCCCGGAACCAAGCGGCTCGTCGGCTATGTGACCGAATCACGTTCCAGGAAAATCGATCCCGCCGCCGCGCGGAACTCCCTGGCCGACCGGTTGCCGCCCTACATGGTGCCTGCGGCCGTGGTGGTGCTGGACGCTCTGCCGCTGACGGTCAACGGCAAACTCGATACTCGCGCACTACCGGACCCCGAATACCTCAACGGCCAGACGTACCGCGCGCCCATTACACAGGTCGAGGAGATCCTCGCCGAGATGTTCTCGCGGGTACTGGATGTCGAGCGGGTGGGGGTCGACGACTCGTTCTTCGACCTGGGCGGCGACAGCATCCTCGCGATGCGACTCGTCGCTGCGATCAACAGCGGTTTCGATGCCGCCCTCTCGGTGCGCGCCTTGTTCGACACACCCACGATCGCTCAACTGGTGCCGGTGCTCGATGGGGAGGCCCGTGGGCGTGAGCCCCTGCTGCCGGCCGAGCGACCTGCAGTCATTCCGCTGTCTTTCGCGCAGAACCGATTGTGGTTCATCGACCAGTTGCAGGGGCCCTCGCCGGTATACAACATGGCGGTTGCGCTACGACTGCGGGGAAGGCTCGACGCTGATGCTTTGGGCGCCGCACTCGCCGATGTGATCGCCCGGCACGAATCGTTGCGGACCATATTTCCGGACACTGACGGTGTGCCGCGGCAGGAGGTGCTCGCTCCCGAGTCCGCCAACCTCGGGTGGAATGTCGTCGACGCCACGGCATGGTCGGCAGCCCGCCTGAGCGACGCCATCGATATCATTGCGCACCACACGTTCGACGTGACCACCGACATTCCGCTGCGGGCCATCCTTTTCCGCGTCACCGACGACGAGCACATGTTGGTCGGGGTGGTGCACCACATCGCCGCCGACGGCTGGTCGATCACTCCCCTCGTGACCGATCTTTCCACGGCGTATGTCAGTCGGTGCGCCGGTCACGCGCCGGATTGGGCTGAACTGCCGGTGCAGTACGTCGACTACACGCTGTGGCAGCGGGCGCGACTGGGCGATCTCCGCAACGGCGAGAGTTTGATCTCCGCACAGCTGGCGTATTGGCGGGAAGCGCTGGCCGGGATGCCCGAGCGGCTGCAGTTACCGACGGATCGGCCCTATCCGCCGGTGGCCGACCAGCGTGGCGCCAGCGTGCCGGTGGACTGGCCGGCGCAGTTGCGGCAGCGGATACGGGAAGTGGCCGGCGAGCACAATGCCACCAGTTTCATGGTCGTGCAGGCCGCCCTGGCAGTCCTGTTGTCCAAGATCAGCGCGAGCAACGATGTGGCGGTGGGCTTCCCGATCGCCGGCCGTAACGATCCCGCGCTCGACGAGCTGGTCGGATTCTTC
>Ga0209347_1002203_pt1 | contig 26787 bp, 14 predicted proteins | sample AutmiccommuBRH23_FD_187382 | JGI IMG/M metagenome (GOLD analysis project Ga0209347, IMG submission 187382) | Deep subsurface microbial communities from Mt. Terri, Switzerland - Autotrophic microbial communities BRH/23 (SPAdes) (version 2) | ecosystem: Environmental > Aquatic > Deep subsurface >...
TCGCTTCCACGCTCCCACGCTTCCACGCTTCCACGATTTGACACGACTCCGCGTTCTCATAACGGCGCCTCCGAAACAGGTTAGAGGTAAGCGCACTATCCGCACGATTACGGTCTCTCGCATGAAAAGACGCTGTTCTCACCGCAATGTTACAGAATTCTTCACCGCGTGGGCAAGAGTTTTCCAAGAAAAGTGACTCATCCGGCTTTCGGGGGCCAAGGCAAGGGCTTTGTGGGGTGTGTTGTTCAGGCCGATTCCGGTTGAGCCGCCGCGGGGATCGGCGTATAGTGTGTATGGCGTTCAAAGGACTGACGTGGCTGTGGTGTGCAGGACACACCCCTGCAGGAAAGAGCGGTGGACATGAGATCGTCATGCGGGAAGAGGGCAGGTCTGTGCGGCCTTGCCATACTGGTTTTCCTCTCGGGCTGCAAGCAGGACGAAGGCCCGGCGTCATCGGCAGCACCCCTGGTCATCACGACCCAAAGCGGCATCGAGATGGCGCTCATTCCGGGCGGCTCGTTCGAGATGGGCAGCGCGAGGGGCTCGGCCGACGAGAAGCCGGTACACAAGGTGCAGGTGAGCCCCTTCTGGATGGATCGGTTCGAGGTCGTGCAGGAGGAATTCCGCAAGCACCAGATCTCCGATCCGTCGCACTTCAAGGGCGCCCGCCAGCCGCTGGAGCAGATCAACTGGACCGATGCGACCCTCTATTGCAACGAGCGGTCGCTGGCCGAGGGGCTCGAGCCGTGCTATGACGAGGACACCTGGACGTGCAATTTCGACGCCAACGGATACCGCCTGCCGACGGAGGCCGAGTGGGAGTTCGCCTGCCGGGCGGGCTCCGACTCCGAATACAGCTTCGGCAATAGCGCCGGGCCGTTGTCGGCCCATGCCTGGCACACGGGCAATTCCGGCGGGACCACGCATCCCGTGGGCCAGAAGAAGCCCAACGCCTGGGGCCTGTACGACATGCACGGCAACGTCGCCGAGTGGTGCAACGACCGCTACGGGGCAGAGTATTACGCCGAGAGCCCGGTCGAGAATCCGCGCGGGCCCGCCGAGGGACAGGAGCGAGTCATTCGCGGCGGGGGCTGGAATTCGAGCGCCGAGAGCTGCCGATCCGCGTATCGGGCCGGCGACCCCGCCATCGACGACACGTGCCTGGCCAACGACGCCATCGGGTTTCGTTGCGTGAGAAATGGGCCCACGCCCACCAGCATGGGCGTTCCGCCCATGAATAGCACGGCCGTCCCGGCCGTGAGTGGCACGGGCATCCCGCCCGTGGAGGCTGTTGGTGTTCATGGGCGGGACGCCCATGCTACTCGCGGGCAGGATGCCCGTGCCACGAATGGAGGTGCCGTCATGCCGTTCGATCCAAAACCGAAGACCGGATTCGTCTACCATGACATCTATCTGGAACACAAGACCACGCCGGGCCATCCCGAAAAGCCGCAGCGGCTCACCGCGATTGTCGAGCGGCTCAAGGACAGCGGACTCGACACCGAGCTGGTCCCTCTGACGCCTCGGCCCGCGGACGCGAAGTGGCTCGAGACGATCCACGCCCCGCGCTACATCGAGCGGGCCCGCAGAGCGTGCGCCGAGGGCGACGAGTTCCTCGATGTCGGTGATGTCCCGATCTCTACGAGGTCCTATGAGGCCGCGGTAATGGCCGCCGGCGGCGTGCTCACAGCGGTGGACGCGGTCATGGGGGGACGGGTCGCCAACGCCTTCTGCGCGGTCCGGCCGCCGGGCCATCATGCGCTGGAAGACCAGGCGATGGGTTTCTGCATCTTCAATAACGTGGCCATCGGCGCGCGGTACGTCCAGCAGCAATACAATCTGGCCAAGGTCCTGATTGTGGACTGGGACGTCCACCACGGCAACGGCACGCAGGCCGCGTTCTACGACGATCCGAGCGTGCTGTACTTCAGCGTTCATCAGTACCCGTTCTATCCAGGCTCGGGCACCGAGGCCGAGACCGGACGAGGCGAAGGCGTCAATACCACGATCAACGTCCCGCTGCCCGTCCGTTCGGACGACGGCGACTACCTGGCGGCTTTCGAGAAGAAGCTGCGTCCGGCCGCGACAGCGTTCGTCCCGGACTTCGTCTTCATCTCGGCCGGCTTCGATGCCCACGAGAACGACACGCTCGGCGGCATGCGAGTGACCACGGAGTGCTTCGGCAAGCTCACCCGGATCGTCAAAGACATCGCCGAGCAATCGTGCAAAGGCCGGCTGGTGTCCGTGCTGGAAGGCGGCTACGGCCTCGACGGGCTGGCCACGTCGGTCCAGACCCATATCCGCGTGCTGATGGATTGACAACCGAATGCTTTTTCAAACGTGGCCTTTCTTCATATTCTTCGCGATCGTCTACGGCGTATACCTGCTCGTCCAGAGGACCCGCCTGCGACTGCCCTTGCTGCTGGCAAGCTCCTACGTCTTTTACGCGTGGCTCAGTCCGCTGTACCTGATCCCGCTGGCTTACGCGACCATCGTGGACTATTTCGTCGCCGGCCGGATCGAGAAGAGCCCGCGAAAAGGCGCGTGGCTCTTCGTCAGCATCGCGAATGACCTGGCCGTGCTGGGTTTCTTCAAGTACGCCGGCTTCGTGGCGGAGAACGTCAATCTCCTGCTGTCGTCGCTGCACGTGCCGTACGCGATTCCGTCGCCGAGCTTTCTCCTGCCGGCGGGCCTGTCGTTCTTCCTCCTGCAATCCATCGGTTACACAATCGACGTCTATCGCGGGGTCACGAAACGCGAGAAGAGCTTCCTCGCGTACGCGGCGTTCGTATCGTTCTTCCCGCGGCTGCTGGCCGGGCCGATCGAGCGGGCCAACCACCTCCTGCCCCAACTGCACGCCGGCGACCGGGTGACTCGGCGGGATTTCACAGATGGCCTGTCCATCTTCGTCGTGGGATATTTCAAGAAGGTCGCCCTCGCCGATTACCTGGCGCTCTACGTCGCGCAGGTCTATGCCTCGCCGGAGCAGTATCAGTCCCCCGCCCTGCTGCTGGCGACGTTCCTGTTCGCCTGGCAGATCTACTTCGACTTCAGCGGCTACACGGACATGGCGCGGGGCATCGCCCGGATGATGGGCATCGGCCTGATGCTCAACTTCAACAACCCGTACCTGGCGGTCAGCATGGGCGACTTCTGGAGCCGCTGGCACATCAGCCTGTCCCTGTGGTTCCGCGACTACGTGTACATCCCGCTCGGCGGAAACCGCCGGGGCAAAACGAGGACGTATCGCAACGTCTTTCTCACGATGGTCCTCTCGGGCCTCTGGCACGGGGCCGCCTGGACCTTCGTGCTCTGGGGCGCGGTGCACGCCTTGGGCAACATCGCCACGCGCGAGCTGGAGCGGACGCCGTTCTACGTTCGCAGGCTGCCGACGATCGTCAAGCAGTTGTTCGTGTTCGCGCTGGTCGGGTTCGCCTGGATCTTCTTCCGCGCCGGGAGCCTCGGCGACGCCTGGACGATTGTCGCGAGGATCTTCACCTCCGGCCTGGTGAATCCCAACTGCCCGCTGCTGGCAATCCTGCTGATCGCGGCGGTGTGGACTTATCAATACCTTTTCGAATCACGGCTCCGCTCGATCCTGGAGATCCGGCTCGTGCGGATCGTGCTGATGATCCTGTTGCTGGCGTACATGCTCCTGACCGTGCCGGCCGAGGGCCAGCCGTTCATTTATATGCAGTTTTGACGTAGCACGGGCGTCCCGCCCGTGAAAAAACGTAGTACGCCGTCCACTCGAATCTGGTGAGTGGGGTGCCACGGCCAAACTTGTTTGGCTGTGTCCCTCGGATGGGCAGGACGATTCGAGAGAGCACGGTCAAACGAGTTTGACCGTGGCACCCAAAGCCGGCACTTTGCTGGAATGGCTCATCATTTTAGGATGGACGGCGTAGTAGGGTGGGGCTTGCCCCCACCAATTTCAGGATTACGGTGGGACAAGTCCCACCTTACAACCGATTATGACACAGATGCATGATAAGAATCCGATACCCGAGAACGACGCCACGCCGTTCGACTGCTCGCACGCGCTGCGGCTCTCGGCGGCGGATTGGGTCCTCGTCGGCGTGGCCCTGCTGCTGCTGACGGGATTCGCGCCGATGGCCTGGGAGCGATTCGAAAGATTCGAGCCCGGCCCCGACTACCGCATGCCCTACGAGCTCAGTAGCGATTACTGGCTCTACGGCCGCTACTGCCGTGAGCGGTGCAGCCGCAGGAAGGTGCTCGTGGTCGGCGACTCGGTCGTCTGGGGTCACTACGTGCCGCCGGACGAAACGCTCACGCACTACCTCAACGAATTCTCCGGCCGCCAGCGATTCGCCAATCTCGGCCTGGACGGCACCCATCCTGCGGCACTGGAAGGCTTGCTCCGTTATTACGGCCCGCACCTCTGCGGCAGGATCGTCCTGCTGCACTTCAACCCCCTCTGGATGAGTTCCGCCAAGCACGACCTCCAGACCGACAAGGAATTCCACTTCAACCACCCGGACCTGGTCTCGCAGTTCACCGTGCCGATCCCCTGCTACAAAGCCTCCTTCGCCAAACGGGCTCGGATCGCCCTGCGGCGCACGATCCCGTTCTCGAACTGGATCACGCACGTGCGGACCACATACTACGAGGGCACAGACGTCCAGAACTGGACCCTCCGGCACCCGTACCGCAATCCGCTCTCGCCGCTTGCCCGCGGCCTGCCCGAACCGGCCGGTGTTCCGGAACCGGCCGGCGGCACCTGGGTCGAAAAAGGCGCCAGGAAGCAGGACCTCGCCTGGGTCGATCTCGACACGTCCCTGCAATGGCGGTTCTTCCGCCGCTCGATCGATCTGCTGCACAAGCAGGGCAACCTGGTCTTCGTCCTCGTCGGCCCGTTCAACGAGCACATGCTCAACGACGCCGATGCGGCCTCCTACGACGCGATCAAAAGCCAGGTGGCCGAATGGCTCGAGAAGAACAACATTCCGCATTTTGTCCCGCCGCCCCTGCCGGCGGAGCACTACGTGGACGCCAGCCACCCCATCGCCGCGGGCTACGCATTGTGGGCTCAACAGATCCTCACGCAATCCGCCTTCGCCGCCCTCGCCAAATAGCGGAGCGGCGCGTAGTCACCCTACTACTCCGTCAACGCCAATTCGGTGACGACGGTTGCCGGGGCCAGTCCGTTTGGAGTACCGCGTTTACGCAGGTTAGAACGGTCCGAACAGCCTCCAGTCACCGCCAAGGCGGCGGCTGTGCCGCAAGACTCTCGAACCCGCCTGAAGGCGGAACTCCGAACCATCGCGCCTTGGCTTTGGCCCACCAGTATAGCGTGGACGGCGTACTACGGAATGCTCCGGAGACCTCGCCACGTCTTACGGTTTCTTCTCTATGAGCTTGGAATCGAGCTCGCCGACGGCGAATCCCTCGGCCAGGACCGTGTGCCGGGCATCCGTCAGGATCAGCCACGGCACCGCCTTGATACCCCAGGCGAAACGGGTCTCGTCCTCCTCGCCTTGGACGATCCCAATGGGTATGGAGAGACGGTTCTCTTTCCGCCAGGCGTCCACCGCGTCCCGATCCGTCTTCACCGCCTGGACGGCGATCACGGCAACGCCCTGCTGCTTCAGCGAATCGGCCTTTCCCGCCAGTTGCAGGACGGCATTCCGCGACGGTCGCTGCTGGAAATCAAAGAAGCAGATCAGCATGGCGACACCTTCCGCGCGGGCCTCCGACGGGTCGATGAGAATGCCGTCGAAGGCGGGCACGGGACGCCCCGCCAGCGGAGCAGCGGTTTGCGGGTCGGGCCGGATCAGGAATTCGAAATCGTCGAGCCTGCCGCTGTCGGGGAACACAACAGACTTCGTCGCGCCGCCGTACACAATTTGCCAGACGCGAGGGTCCGGCTGCCAATCCTTCTGTGACCTGGACGCGCTGGGGCGGATCTTCGTCTGGATGTGCTCGAAGCGGAACTTGCCCTGCGGGTCCGTGGTCGTCGTGCGGTCGCGGTCGAAACCCAGGTGCGTATAGGCCGCACGGTCCGTCTGCTCGATCTTCACCTCCGCGTTGGGGACAGGGACCTTCTGCCCTTTCTCCAGCCGGAGCAGACGGCCCTCGATGGTTCCGCCCTTCTCCAGGACCATCTTGAGGTCCTTCGTGTTGCAAGGAATGTCATAGGCGATTGTCGCGGCGTGTTTGTCGGGCGATAACAGGAGATTGAACTCGCCATCTTCCAGCACGATCGCGAACCGGCCTTGGTTGTCCGTCGTCGCCTTCCAGTTGGAAAACGACGAGAACATCCAGCTCATCCTGCCGTCGCGATCCTTCTTATGGCAGCACACGCCCACGGGCACGCCCGCAACGGGCTTGCCGCTCTCGTCCACGACGACGCCGGCGACGACTTTCTCGCCGGAGGCGACGATCTGATCGTAGCCCTTGCCCCCCACGCGTTGCACGGGGGAGTTGCCTTCGCGCAGGACGATCCGGACGTCGCTGGCGCCGCCGTCGGTCACGACGCTAGCCGTGAGCCGCCTGCCGCCGCGACTGGCCTCGGCCTGAATATTGAGCGGGGCTTCACAGACGCCGGGGAGGACGAACTTGCCCTCGGCGTCCGTCTGCGTCGATACCCGGCTGGGCTGGCCTTCGCCGTAGCCGTCGAGCCTCGCCCCCGAGACCGGATTGCCTTCCATGTCCACGACCTGGCCCGAGATGGTCAGATTGGCCCGGGCCAGCGTGAAGGGCTCCAGGTCGAGACTGTCGCCGCCCTGAACGCTGACGCGCCGGCTGCCGTACCCGTCGGCGGAGGCCTCGACGGTGTATCGTCGGTCGCCGACAAGGCCGCCGATCCGGAAGTTGCCGTCGGCGTCGGTCCGGATCGGGTCCTGGGTGAATGGAGATCCCCAGTTCGACATGTTGAGCATCGCGGTCATGCGGGCCCCGACGATCCCTTTGCCGTCGGGATCGACGACCTTGCCGGTCATCATCACGGCGGGGGCCAGCGTCACGTCGAGCGTCTTCGCGTCCTTGCCCAGTTCCACGGCCGCGGCCAGATTGCGTTGCGGATGCCGCACGACCAGACAGAACGTCGAGTCTCGCTCGCCCCAGAAGCTGGGGTCCCATGTGACGGCGTATCGTCCGTCCGAGTCGGAGACGGTTTCGCTGCGGCTCGAAACGCCCGGCAGCACCGAGAGGCTTGCTCCGGCGACGGGCGCGCCGTTGGGGTCGCGTACGACGCCGCTGACTCTCGGCAGTTCCTGGACCGTCACGTTCATGCGGTGCGTCTGGCCCTCAGCGACGGTGACCGACTGCTCGCTGCGCTGGCTCGTGTAGCCCGGCGCGTTGGCGCTCTGTATGCGATAGGTCCCCGGCACGAGACGGACGCGGGCCAGGCCGTTCGCGTCGGATTCGGCGCCGCTCCAGAGGCTCCTGCCCTCATACTGAAGGCCCACGGAGGCGTTGGGAACGGGCTTGCCGTCCGCGGCGCTGGTGACCAGGATTTCCACGATGCCGCCTTTGCCGATTTCCATCTTGACGTCCTTGAGGGCCTGGCCCTGGTCGAGGGTCACGGCCTGGGGCAGGGCCACCCACTCGGCCATTCGCTCCGTCGAAGGCAAAGTCACGAGCGCCAGCTCATAGCTCCCCGCCGGGAGAGAGCCGATCTGGAACGTCCCATCCTGTCCGGCGGTGACGGCCCCATGCGTGAAAAGCTGTATGCCGCCTTGCTGCATCGGCCGTAGCGTCACTCCAGGGACCGGGCGGCCCGAATCCTTGTCCACGACGACGCCTTCGACTTTCGCTTCGACGGGCTGGATCAGTTTGATGTCCGTCCGGCCCGCGGCGTACTGGAAGCCCGTCCCTCGCTGGACCTGCGGAGCGAGCGTGTCGATCGTGGCCCGACCGGCTTTCTTGACCGTGAGTTCGACCGTCGCGCCGGCCGGGAGATTCGTGAACGCGAATCGCCCGTCGGCGTCCGTGCCGACAGTAAGGATCTTCGGCGCAAGGGTCCGCGACAGGCCGCGGTCCAGTTGACCGCCGACCGACAGGGCGGAGACGCTCACCGCCGCCTGGGCGATCGGTTTGCCGTCTTCATCGACGACGACCCCCGCCAGCGTCTTGGGCTCGCCCAGGACGATGTCGGATTGTTGATCGGCCTCCATCTGCCAACCGGCAAAGCCCATCGCGAATCCGCTCTTCTCGGCAATGACGTATCCGTACCGATAGCCGCGATGCTCGGCGCCGGCGCGGAAAGTGAAGGCGCCGTCCGCCTGCGTGACGAGCTCGCCGACAACCGTGCTGTTGTAGCCCCGGGTCGCTTCGCTGTACGCATCTTCATAGCACGTCACCTTGGCCCGGGCCACGGGCTGCCCCGTCTCATCGATCACCCGTCCCGATATCGTGATCGACCGGCTCTGGTCCGCTCCGAGGACTCCCGCCAACAGGATCGCGCCCATCACCCCTGCAACACAACCGCCCTTCACTCGCGTCATGATTCTGCTCCCTTTCGTTCAAGAGTCATTGCTACGGCCGCTGCGCCGTATCCCCGCCGATCATCTCATCCAGTTCATTCACGTCGAATCCCTCCGCCGCCACTTTATGGTCTCGATCGGTCAGGATCAACCAGGGCAGCGATCGGACAGCCCAGGCGAATTTCACTTCGGCGGGGTCGCCGGCCATGATTCCCACCGGGAACGCCACGCCCGCCTCCTTGGCCCAGGCACCGAGCTTGGCAGCTTCGGTGCTCTTCTCGTGAACCAGAAGGACCGTCACGCCTCGTTCCTTGAGCGAAACCGCCCGCCTGGCCAATTCCTCGACGCAATTCCGCGCGGGCCGCTGCTCCATGTCGAAGAAGCACAACAGCAGCTTGCGATCTGTGATGTCTTCGGCCGCGATGTCGAGACCCAGTCCCTTCAATTCGGGCAACGGCCTGCCAACGAGCGGGGCCGCGGCGCAGATGTCTGACCTGAGCAGAATCTCGATTTCACAACGGTCCCCGTCTCCCTTGAAGAGAACATTCTCGGAAGTCGATCCGCAGCAAATCCGCCAGGGGAGCGGAATATACCGGGGTGGCTCCGATGTGGCGATGGAGCGGTCCCGCATCTGCGTGGGCAGGCACTTGAACTCGAATCGCCCCTGCTCGTCCGTGCTGGTCTCCCTCCTTGCGTAACGCATACGTCCCTCGATCAGACTGTCACCGGCCCGGGCGCTGACGGAGGCGCCGGCAACGAGAAGCTTCCGGCCGCCCGACACGAAGAACACGCGGCCCGTCACCGCCCCGCCCTTTTCGACGACGACCCTCAGATCGGGCTCGCCCAGCGGGACGTCGCGCAGTTGCTCGTCCACGAATTCGGCCGAATAGAACTCAAGGTCATAACGACCCTCCTCTTCGAGTTCGAGCGCGAAGCGGCCCTGTGCATCCGTCACCGCGCAACACCGCTCATAGGGTTGAATGAGCTTCCATTTCTGCGACGTCTTGATGCTGAAGGGCGCCACAACGGTCCCGGAGACCGGCGAGCCGCTCGCATCGACGACAGTACCGCTGACGAACGTGCCGTCGCCGGCGACAATTCGCTCGTAGGTCCTCGTCTCGCGGCCCCGTGTAGTCGTCAAGCCGGTAAAGGCATTGTACGCCGTGCCGCCTTCGGGGGGGACGAGGCGGAACAGCGAATCGGGAATCTCCTCCGGTCGGATCGTGATGCTGTTGACGTCCACCGTGATGTGGTCGCATCCGGTGAATTCCGTGAAATGGACGGCGCGAGTCCCCGAGATGGGAATCCAGCCTCCGTTCGGCAGCCGATAGGGGGTGACGTCGTTGACCTCCAGGCTCAACCTGGATTGGGGAGCGTCGGGATGGCCGGTGTAGACGCGGGCACGCAGCGGGATGCCGGAGTCCTGGTCGATCCAGAGTCGTGTAATGGACGCGCCGAATTCCGCCCGGGTGAGGTCAACGACGCAGGCGGAGCGCCCGTCGATGGTCTCTGTCCTGTCCAGAAGCGTCGCGTAAGACGGTACGAGCATCTCGCTCAACCAGCGTTGATCCTCAAAGGGCCGTAGTCGCAGCTTCGCCGTGAGGTTGTCATACCAGTCCGTCCTGCCCACGGGTTCAATCGAGACGTGCTCCGGACGACTCGCCTGGGTTCGCAGATTCCCATCGAGGATCTTCACCTCGTTCCTGGCCGGCTCGTTGGGACCGTAGAAGTACTCCTGTTGGACGTACTGCCTGCTCCCGCTCTGGGCCCAGACGACATCGTAATGCGAGTATGAACGTCCCAACCCGCGTCCGCCTCTCGGTGATTGCGGCAGCTCACCGGTTCGACTGAGCTTGACCGTGTAGTTCAGCTTGATCGGGTCGATCAACTTCTCATTATTCGCGACCCGCCGGCGCAGCGTCTCCAATGTGATCGGTCCGCCCGCCGCGACGCATGCGGTCCATACCAGAATCGACAATCCCACGACAGTGAAGCACCTTGTCATGTTCATTCGTCTCCCCTCTCATTGGTTCGCGCCGGCAAGGCTCTTGACCTTTGTATCCAGCTCATCGACGCCAAAGCCCTCGGCCATGACGGTGTGCTTGCCGTCAGTCAGAATCAGCCATGGCAGGGATTGGACGCCCCAGGCGAAGGTTGTTTTCTTGACGTCCGCCCCGATCGAGCCAACGGGTACGGCAATGCCCTGCTCCTCGAGCCATGCCGCCAAGGCGCCGGTCTCCGCCTCGCCGGCCTGAGCCGCGACCACGACTACACCCTCGTTCCGCAGTGCATCCGCCTGCCCGGCTATCTGCGTCAGACAGTGTCGCGAGGGCCGCTGGTTCATGTCGAAAAAGCACAGCAGGATACTCCGGTCCTTGGTTGCATCGGCCGCCGATTCAAGGCACAGGTCCGCCAAGTCGGGCAGAGTCTTGCCGACCAGCGACGGCGGCTTGGCCGGCACGTACTGACCGCGCGAGCCCGTGGGACTGATCACGATCTTGACGTCGATGGCGCCGCCTTCGGTCTGGATGTCGCCGAACTGACGGGCCTGGCCCGAGACGCTGGCCTGGATTCGGGCGGGACCGGCGCAGACGCCGCGAAGCTGGAACCGGCCTTGGGCGTCGGTCTTGACCCGTTGATTGGATTGCCCCCGGCCGTAGAGCGAGACGTTGGCGGCGGGGACGGGTTTGTCCTCCGTGTCGACCACCACGCCGCCGATCTCCATGTTCGCCGGCTTGAGCACGATCGTCTCCAGTTCCATGCGATCGCCCTCCGTTTCGCCGGCGAGGGCCTGGACCTGGTCCCGGCCGTAGCCTTCGGCGGACGCATCCACGGAGTAGCGATACCCCGCGGGGATGGCGCGGATCTCATAGCGGCCGTTCGGGTCGGGCCCGTCGGGCTCCTCGCGCATGCCGTATCCCATCTGTCCCGGCCAGAAGATCAGGGACAGCTTCGTGCCGGCGATCCCCTTGCCCTGCTCGTCCACGATCTTGCCCGACAGGATGATCGCGGGGTCCAACTTGACCGCGACGTTCTCCGTGACCTTCGGGTCGAACTCCATGACGACGGCCAGGTTGCGCTCCCGGGTCCGGACAAGGAAATACGGCGGCGTCCTCTCCATGGACATCCCCATCCGGCCGGGGCATCGCAGCTTGAATCGGCCGTTGGCGTCGCTGGTCGCCTCCAGGCCGCCCAAAGGAAAGAGGTTGACCAATGCGCCGGGGACCGGCTGGCCGTTGGGGTCCATTACGGTTCCCGTGACGACAAGGGGCTCCGAACGCTCCGGCCCGCCAAGCTCCTGTTGCAGGGCCCGAGCGTCGAAGGAGGGGTCCGCATCCAGCTTGAACTCCAGCACGCGCGTGCCCTCCAGGCGGATGGACTGCGACGTCAGGGGCTTGTAGCCCGCGGCCAGAATCCTCAATTGCAGCGTCTCCGGCGTGCCCTCGCTGAATGCCATCTCGAACCGGCCTCCTTTGAATCGGACCGGCTCACCGCTCCGCGCTCGACCGCCGGTCATGTTCACAGCGCCCACGGCGAAGTCCCCGATCAACTCGCCGGTCCGAGCGTCGCGGACCATGCCTTGAATCCTCGGTGCGGGCCGCATCTTGACCACGTGCTGATCGCTGGAGGCGGGCAGGGCGTTGTCCCTGACGGTGACGTAGCCGGACTTGAACGCAGTGAAGAGAATCTCGCCATCGGGGGCATTCGGGATCAGAACCCGGCCCTGCTCGTCCGTGTTGGGCAGCCAGAATCCATATCGCCGGTCTTCCGTCAACGCATTGGCCACTGTGTCGGCCCCTGCGATCGGGCGGTCGTTGCCATCGATCACGCGAACGGTCACGGAGCGTCCCGGACTCAGACGGAACTCCAGCGGCGCAAGGTTCGGCTCGACAATCACCCGCTTCAGCGCCGGCACATAGCCCGGGATCTCCACGAGCACGCCCGTCGAGCCGCCTTCAGGGTTGTCCTCGGTCAAATCGTTTCGGGCGCACCCGAACCGGAATTCTCCGGAGGCGTCCGTCAGTGTGCAGGCATAATCATAGTCGAAGCTCGCACCGTCGGCCGGGGCCAGGACCACAGCCGCGCTCGGCACCGGTCGGCCCCGGTCATCCAACACGCGCCCCTTCACCGTCAGACCTTTCTTCAGGGTCATGACGTGCCTGAGATCGTGCAGCGCATCGGATTCCTCCGGCGTGGCATGTCTCTCACTCCACTGATCGTTGATGTACCCAAGGTGTCTGAAACGCAGAGAGACCGTATCGGCCTCGCACGGAATTCGACCGATCTGCCAGCGGCCCTGCTCGTCTGTCTGGACGCATCGGTTGACCCACGCGGCGCCGCTGGTCTCCTGCAGATGGGCTTCCACCCTGAGCATGGCCGCGGCAACCGGCCGGCCGGCCTGGTCCTGCACGATCCCGCCGATCGTCTGCGAAGGCGGCATCTTCATCGCGTGCCGCTCGGGCAGTTCCACCAGCGGCACGCCGGAAACGCCGGCTGAATAGGGAGCGGACCAGCTCTTGGCGAGTGTCGCGTATCCCTGTTTCTGAATCGTGACGGAGACTCCTCGCAGGGCCGCCTTCGCCGAACCGATCCGGCACTCACCCCGGGCGTCGGTCTGTTGCAGGAATATCTGCGCGCGGTACTGTCCATCATCGTAGCTTGCCCTGGCGACCACAGCGGCGTCCGCCAGGGGTTTGTCGCTCTTGCCGTCGGCCGCGAAGACCACCAATCCGAAGTTCGCGGACGGGTCCGATGACGCGATAGCCGTCGGGTCTTCCGCGGACTCCAGAATGACGCGGACCTTGGCGGCGTGCCTTCGCATCTCCCAGTGCATCGCGCCCAGCTCGATCTCGGCGTATTGCATCCCATTCGGATTCGCCGCCGCCTTGGCGGTGAAGGTCGTGGGCAGGTCCCGCGAGTGCCGCAGGACGCCGCCCTTGTCATCCAGCAACTCGACCCGGACCTGCCAGGTCGCATCGACGACCGGCAACCAGCCGATGCGAGCCGTGAGTACCCAGGCGTTGCCGTAGACCGGCTCGATCCGCGCCCATGGGATCTCGACCAGCTTGGGATGCTCGGCCGTCCCCGCGGCGAGATTCACCGGGATCTCCCGGTTCAGGATGAAGTCCCCCATATACTCCCGGCTCGTCGGAGCCTCGGCGCCGAGGGCATGCGTTGTCAAACAGGCGCAGCACAGTCCCGCCAGTAGCCATCCCATCACGTGGTTCCTCATGGTTTCCTCCCTTGTAGGTTCGAGTCGAGTTCACTGAGGGCAAATCCTTCCGCGATCACTTCATGCTTCGCATCGGTCAGAATCAACCACGGCAGGGACTGGACGCCCCAGGCGTAATGTTGCCTGTCGAAGCCGCCTTCGAGCATCCGGGCCTTGAACAATGCCTTCTGATCCGCGAGCCATTTGTCGAAATCCGCGCGATCCATCGGGGCGACCTGGACGACCACGACCTCGATTCCCTTCTCCTTGAGCAGGTCCGTTCGTTTGACCAGTTCGAGGACCATCGCGCGGGATGGCCGCTGCTGCTGGTCCATGAACAGGATCAACAGCGGTTTGCCCACGGCGTCGGCCGGTACGAGGGATTCGAGACCCTTCACCTGGCTCAGTTGCTTGCCCGTCAGACGTGCGTATTGCGGCTGGCCTTGAGAAAGCGCACTCGCGATGCGGGCGTTCTCGACGTCTCTGCCGGGTTGCAGCGTGATCCGGATGTCCTGCTGGCCGCTCTCGGTCTTGAGGCTGGCCCAGCCTTCGGGACTGTTGGAGAAGCCGGCCTGGAGGTGGGCCGGGCCCTTGCAGATGCGATGGAAACGGAATCGGCCCGCCTCGTCCGTGGCCGCGGATCTCTCGGGTTGGGACACGTCGCGAGAGGCCCGGCGCAGGAAGATCGGGATGTTGGCGACCGGCCGGTCGTTGGCGTCCACCACCACACCACCAAGCGATTGATCGGCCGCAGGGAGAACGATCCTGCCCAAGTCGGTCGTTGCCCCCGCCCGGTCCGAGACCTCGATCTCCACGTAGGATTTCGCGCCGTAGCCGGAGGCATCGACGCAGAGTCTGTGTGTGACGGCGGCGTCGGTCGGCAGCACGGCCGGGACGGAGAAGCCCCCGCCGGCATCGCAAAGGGTCTCGGTCTCAATGCTCGACACCATTCCGCTGATATGCGTCAACACTCTCACGCGGGCCGCAGGAATCCCGGCGCCATCCTCGGTTGCAGCGATCCCTGTGACAGTTACGCCAGGGCCAAGTGCAATCCTCGCCGGCTGATCGAGGCTGGTGACCTCCGCGATGCCGGCCCAACCTCGCTCCTGGCAACAAGCCGTCACATACCAGCCCACGGGGTCCGCCTCGCCGCAGGCCAGCTCGAACCGGCCCTGCGAATCCGTGCGGAGCGTGTCCCCCACGTTGGAGATGATCCGGCTTCCCGTGCCCAGCGGGTGGATCTTGACTGTGGTGCCGGCTATCGCCTTGGCGTTGGGGTCCACAACGAGCCCGCGGATTCTGTTGGCCGGCTCCAGATCGACCTCCAGTCGGGTCGTCTCGCCTCGTATCACGAAGAACCGGTCGTTGACGCCGTGAATGCCCCAGCTTTGGTACTGGCGATTTCTTCCCGCACCGCTTGAAATCAAGGCCCTCGACTCCCCCGGCCGAACGCAAGCGCGGGCCACGCCGTGGCTGTCCGTGTATGGCAGGCGGGAGACGGAGAAATTGGGCAGGGACACGCAGATGCCGGGAATGGGCTGCCGGGTCTTCGCGTCGCGCACGAGGATCTCGACGACGCCCCCTTTCACGGCCTCGACAGTCAGGCCTTCGACGGACTTCGTCCCGACCACAACACGGGTTGATTCGATGATCCACGTGGGCACTCCGCGCTCGGGATACGCCAGATCGATCTCGTGCTCGCCCTCGGGCACGCCCGGGAACACGAAGACGCCGTTGGCATCGGAGCGGACCGGATAGCCCAGGTACTGGTCCTTGATGTCCTCCCGACGACTGTCCGGCGGGGAGATTTGCAGGTCCACGTTGGGCACGGGATTGTCCGTGCCCTGCTCCACGACCCGGCCCTGAACCCGATGCTCGAGAGGCAGCGTCAGGCGAATATCCGAACGGCCCACCTCGTAGCCCAGGCCAGGCAGGTGGTTCGTCGTGAAGGTGTGTACGCAGGCGTACCCTTCGGCGCGGACCCAGAAATCGCAGATGACGTCCGCGGAGAAGGCGTCGAATCGGAATCGGCCCTCCGCGTCGGTCATCGTGGACAGCCAGGGCTCGGGCAGCGAGATCGGGCTTTGGGCCAGCGTCGAGAGGTAGCCGGTCTTTGGCACGGCCCGCACCGTCGCCCCGACCATGGCCCGGCCGGAACTGTCCACAACCACGCCCGACAAGGACTGCGGCTTCTCCATGACGAGGTGGAACTCGATCTGGGGCGCACTGGCCACGTCCATCGGAGCTTTGTCCCATGCGAACGCCAAGCCCGGCTTCCTGGCGACGACGAACATTTCGCGCTTGAACTCGACCCGTGCCTCGGCTTCGAACAGGCCTTGGTCGTCGGTCCGCGCGATTGGTCCACATACTCGCGCGTCCTGGAGCTGGGTCCGCCAGTCCAGACCATTCTCTACGACCGCGATCTCGGCGTCGGCGACCGGCCTGGCCTGGAAATCGACCACTCTTCCCGTGACGGTGACAGTCCCGCCGAAACAGATCCCGGCCCACAGAAGGACCACGCAACCACTCGCCATCATTCTCCGCATGCGATATCGTCCTTTCTCGATTCAACCCATCATTCGCGTTATTGCGCACGTGACAAGTCACACTCCTCCGGGTGGCAGCGGCAAGCGGAGTCTTCGCAGCTTGCCGATGGTTCACTGTATTCGAAAAACCATCGGCAAACTCCGTTTGCCGCTGCCACCCGGAATCGAGTTCCTGCTGTTCCTTGAAATCGTGGCTCGTTGGCGGCAGTCAGCTCATCACTTCTCGCCAATGCTCTCGGACGGCCTACGGTTCCTTCGTCTGAGACAGACGCGAATCCAGTTCCTGCACGGAGATCCCTTCGGCGACGACCACGTGCTTGTCGTCCGTCAGGATCAACCACGGCAGGGACTGCACGCCCCAGGGCATTCTCTTCTCCTGGAACGGGCCTTTCAGCACGCCGGCGGCAAACGGCACATTCGATTGCTTCATCCATGCGTCGAGCGACTCGCGCCCGGCGCCCGAGACATCCACGGTCAGCGCGACGATCTGCCTGTCCTTCATCGCCTCGGCCTGCTTCGCCAACTGCATGAGGATGCTCCGCGACGGCCGCTGCTGCATGTCCCAGAAGAACAGGAGTACCGCCTTTCCTTCGGTGCTCGCGGCGTCCGGGGGGATTCCCAGGTCCGACAAGTCCGGCAGCGCCTTGCCCGTCAGCGAGGCGAATCGCTGATGGACGACGTCCTGGCCCAGGACGGCCTTGAGGTCCTGGTCGCCCGCCTCAGCCCGGAGGTTGCCCGACCCGGCGGGACTATTGGAGAAGTTGACTTGGACACGGATCGCGCCTTTGGAGATCCGCGTGAATCGAAAGCGGCCCTGCTCGTCGGTGGCCGTGGACTTTCGGGGCTGTTCGCTGCCGCCGTCGCCGCTGAGAAACAGGATAACCCGCGGGGCAGGCGCTCCGTTGGCATCGACGACCACGCCGGAAACAGACTGGTCGGCGGGCGGAAGCTCGATGGCTCCGGCGTCCGCAGTCGAGCCCGGCTCGCCCTCGAAGGCGATTCGCTTGTACGTCCTCGGCGCGTAACCCGCCGCATGCACGGAGATGCGATACTCGAACGGGTCCTGCGCGGGCGGAATCGCCCGAAACTCGAAACGGCCCTCGGCATCGGTCAGCACTTCCTCGCCCATATCCGACAGGCAGTTCCACAGGATAGCACACAGGGACGCCCTCGCGGCTGGGATTCCCCGCCCGTTGGGATCGGTGACCCTGCCCGACACGATCAGCCCAGGACGCAGGGACAACTCGATGGGCTCCTTCAGTTGCGTGGCGTGCGCGACCCCGACGAGCGAGCGAGCCCGGTCGCGGGCGATGACGCACAGCCCCCGGTCCGCCCGCCGCTCGTCGTACTTCGCGGTGAAGCGGCCGTCGGCCTGCGTGTAGGCGTGGTCGCCAAAGGGATGGGCCGTGACCAGGATGTCCTCAACGGAGTTGCCATTCGGATCGGTCACACGGCCTTGGATCGTGGGCGCGCGGTCCAGCGCGATGTCCACGTGCGCGGTCTCGCCTGCCTTGATCACCGTGGGCTCGCTGACGTGCCACGAGGCGTATAGTTCTCCGCTGGCATAGAGGCTGTATTCCCCCGGCAGGACTCGCAGCGTCGCTCGGCCCGCCTCGTTCGTCATCGAGTTCGCATAACCCTGTTGGCCGTGGGCCCCAACGTGGATTCCGCCCACCGGCTGCTCGGATGCCTGCTCGCGCACCGCCGCCTTGATGATGCCCCCTTTGCTGAGGACCACGCGGACGTCCCCAACGGCCTGACCGGCAGCAACATCCACAACCACGGGCTCGGCCACCCACGCGGGCATCTCGTTCTCCACTACGGCCGGCTCGATCCTGTTCTTGCCCACGGGCAGGCCCGGACACGTGAACGTCCCATCGTCGCCGGTCACCACGCTCGTGGCCAGGTAGCGATTGAGGATGTCCTCGGTCTCCCTCTCGGCCCGGATCGCCAGCTTGACTCCCGCCACGCCCCGGTCCGTCCCCTCCTCGACGGCGCGGCCCTGCACGCGGTGTTCCGCAGGCAGCGTGAGCCGGATGTCCGGCCGGCCCACGTCGAAGCCGCAGGAGTTCTGGTAATGCGTGGTGAATACGTAGGTGCAGTTGCAGCCGGGGGCTTCGACCCGAAAATCGCAGTTCACGTCGGCGGAGAAGGCGTTGCAACGAAACACACCCTGTTCGTCGGCCTTGGTCGTGAACCACTCGGCCGGCGCGTAGATCGGCCGCTGGTACAGGCGGGACATGTAGCTGGTCTTGGGCAGCGCCTGCACTTTCGCCCCGGCCGCAGGCTTGCCGTCTGCGTCCACGATCACGCCCGTCAGCGTGCAGGGCTCCTCCAGGACGAGCAGGAAATGCCCCTTTCCCAGCGTGTTGCCGCCGTAGTTCAGGCCGTCCCACGCCATCGCCAGACCCTCCTTGCGGGCCACGATGAACGTACCGTATTGCGAGGTGGTCGTGGCCTCCAGCGAGAACTCCCCCTGCTCGTTCGTCTTGACCACCGGCCCGATCAGCCGGCCGTAGGAGTCGCGGGCCACGTCGTACGTCTCGTAGACCGCGACCTCGGCCACCGCCACCGACCGGGCCCGCGAGTCCACCACGCGCCCGCTCACGGACAGCGCACGAGCGGACCCAGCCCCCACGCACACCAACAGCAGAATCGATCCAACGATTTGCATGTCCCGTCTCATGACAACCTCCCAACTCACTCACCGCACACTTGTTTGATTCGCTCGTCCAACTCGTCCAGGGAGAACCCCTCGGCCTGCACAATGTGGTCTCGATCCGCCAGGATCAGCCAGGGCAGCGACTTCGCTCCCCAGGACCAGCGGATCGTGTCCGGGTCGCTCGTGATGGTGGCGATCTCCCAGGGAAGCGACAATGTCTTGCGCCATTCGCCCAGCTTCTCCGAAGCTGCCTGGGCCATCTGAACCGGAATCACCTCGACACGTTCCCGCAGAGAGGACCTTTCCGGAGCGGCAAGCTCCTGGAGGGCGTGGCGGGAGGGACGGTTCTCCATATCCACAAAGACGATCAACAGCGGCTTTCCCTTTGCAGGCGGCACGGACGCCAGACGGATACCCGTGAAGTCGGGCACTTCCTTTCCCAGCAGACTCGGCCAGACCTTGTCGAGTTTGTAGCGCTTCAGTTTCCCCGAGCGATTGTCCGCCACCTCGACGCCCGGCTCGATCGGCAGGACGAACAATTCATCCGCCAGGGGTTCATCGAGATGGAACTCGGTCACCTCCAGGTTGCACGTGGATTCGATCTGCATCCGTCCGGCCCCGTCCGGCCTGCGGAGGCACCAGCTCGATTTGCGGGGGAACCAGCCGCCGGGCATGACCTCGCAGTACTCAGACCACCAATGCTCGGAGCTCGGCCGACCCTCTCGCAGCGTTTGGATTCCATACAGCAATCCATCCGACCGGCCCACGAACCACCGCCAGCCCAGATCGGCGACCCCGGAATCCGGCACCTGGCATTCCAATACGTAGCACGGCGTCTCACGATAGGTTTCCCGGCCGACCAGCTTGAAACGCTCGGCCCGTCCATAGATGCCCATCGTATTATTGACATCCCGCGGGTCGTACCAGAACGAGTGCGGCTGCGAGCGCGGCCAGCCGTAGAAGCAGGGAAGCAACTCGTGGAACATCCTCGCCGGGATCTCCTTGTAGAGGATGTACTGCTCCTGGGTGCGATGGAAGTACTTCTCGTGAATCCGAAGCTCGTTGCCGTCCCAGACCTTGAGTTGTCGCCAGTAGCCGGGATCGTGCGTGAGGTAGCGGACGCGCCGGCGGTCCACCGCGAACTCCAGGCTCTGCTCCGACGTGGCGCGCACGTTGGGGAATAGCTTCGGGTCGGGATCGCGAACTCCATATTCCTTTTCTACTTCGGCGCGTCGCTTCGCAACGGTCTCAGGCGTCGTGGTCCAGCGGCCCCGCACGCGAATGTGGAGACTCTCGCATTGGTGCAGCCACATCTCCCCTTTGCGGGCAGCGAGGACCAACTCCGCCGCGTTCGGCTCCGGGCCCGCATCCTCCAGGCCGGACACAGGCGAATTCCAGGAACCACCGCCATGGACCCGTGTGGACAGGCAGGTGAGGACGACGGCCAATGGAACCAACGTACGGCAATTCATAAGCTCTCCCCGCTCAGAGTTCCGGACAAGATCACGACATCGCCGGCCGCGCAGACTTCTCCCCTGCGACCGGTCTGCATTATAGACGCGGCTGGAGAGGACTTGTTACAGAAAAAGCCCCCGCGTTTGGAGTCCCGCGTTTACGCGGTCTTGGCGACTTGAGGCTCCTTGTTTCCGCTACCGGTCCGAAGCAAGCGGCCGGGCGAGAGGCAGATTGCGTTGCAGGAAAGGCTCCGGGGCGGTCAACGACCCGTGGCACACTTCGGCCGCCGCCTTGCAGCCGCCCCGGCACGTGTCCCGAAGTTTGCAGGGGCGGCACAAATCCGGAGCGGCTTCCACGAACGAGGTCATACGCTCGGAGAACACCAGGTCGGCAAACGACTCCTCGAACAGGTTGCCCAGGATCGTGGGCGTGTGATTGCAGGGCCGCAGGTTGCCCAAGGAATCGAGCGTGAAGTAAGCCCGCTCCGTACCGGCCCCGCAGAAGCCGAATTGCAGATTCGGATAGGCGCCGATGTCAATCAGGCAGGGCTGAATCGCGATCGAACAGGAAATCCCAAGACGGAACTCGTCTACGGCCGCATTGGCCACGGCCAGCATCGCGCGGACTTCGGCTACCGAAGGCAGAAGCTCGTCAACGTGGGCACAGCCGCGCCCGCCGACGTTCATGCGGTTGAGCATCAGGCCGCTTGCGCCAAACGCAAAGGCCATCTGGATGGTGTCGTGCAGGTCCGCGCCATTGAGCCTGGTTCCCACAAACACGGATACGAACCGTCCCTGATGGTACCGGATGGAGGCCATCGCTGCGAGCACGGCGTCAAAGGCCCCCGGCGAGCCGGATAGGCGATCGTGCATCTGGCGACGATGACTGAGCAGTGGCAGCTCGAACAAGGTCACCCCCCGCTCGATCAGGTCCACGACGGTCTGGTCCGTCAGCAGGCGGCCATTGCTGATGAGCGTGACCCGAACGTTCCTCTCGGCGAGCAAATCGAGGATTTGCGTCAGGTCCGACCGCAGCAGCGGTTCCCCGCCGGTAAGCGTGACGTGATCGCAGCGGGTCTCGTTGAGGGCTTTGTTCAGCAGGGCCAGGGTGCGCCGCGTGTCGGATTCGCCCCGGGGATACGGGCCTTGGGGCCCCCTGCTCTCCGCGTGCCAGACATTGTAGCAGTGCGGGCAGGTGTGGTTGCACCGTTGCGTGACCTCAAAGATCAACGTCTGGAGATACGGCCGCTTGTCGCTCAATCCGGTGTCCCCGCGAACAACAGGGTCAGCAGGCGAGCCGCTTCCAGAGCCTCGGGACTGGCTTTCAAGTTGCCGGCCTCGTAGTCACCGTGAAGCTGGGCGTGGTTGCTCGGACGGACCGTGAGCGTCGTGACGGTCTTGAAGGTCGAGAAAGTCTCGAAGGTTTCAAAGAAGGCTATGTCCTGGGCAATGGCGGCCTGGGCTTTGGCGACAGTTTCGGGATCCAGATCGGCGGAAATCCTGCTCAGCACATCGGCCTGCTGGAGTAGATCCCTGCGAGGTGCATGCTCAAGGGGAAGTCCCATGTAACATGTCGCCCTGGAACGAACCAGATGATAGGTCGCTTCCTCAAACGCTACCTGCACGTCCCTGGCAACAGGTGCATCTATCTGAGCTGTCGCCACCAGGGTATCAAGCGCCGCTTGATGGTTGCGAATTCGCTTCCGAGGTATTGTGTCTTGCAGTGCGATCAATTCCTCTGTAGTCATTGCGCCTTTCACGCGCCGATCCACATTCGATCTGAGAGCCTCATGGACATCCTCATTCAGGGTCTTGAGGCTGAGCCAGCACTGACGTACCTGTTTCCACTCTGGAGCGGAGAGCGTTTGTGTATTGGGCGACGGCTCGCTTTGTGTTGTGACCTCGCGCTTCGCACCAGACAGGTCTCCCTCTTTCCTGGGTCCGCACCCCGGAAGCGATCCGGAGACAATCAGCGAGCCCAACATTGCACCGAATTTCTTGATGAAGTTCCGACGGTCATCCGCCATGCCGATTCCCTTTCAGCCGACATTTCGCATTCTGCGATACCCCGCGCGCCACAAGACCTCTTGACGGTCATGATAGTGCAGAGGTCGTAGGGTTTCAAGCCCGAATGCCTGCATGTCATGGGGATCGAAGTCCATTTGGAGCCGCGGCGCGAGCAACGGGGGGGTGATCCTGCCTTTTGGAGTGGGCCCCGAGGTGGCCGCTCATTCGGGGTCTTTCTGCTTGCCACGGGATGGCGGGGGCGGTAGCATTCGGGCGTGGCGGGACCGCGGATGGTCACGAATCGCGGTTGTTTGAGCGGGGTGTCGGCTTTCGTTTTGGGCCGTTTCCCGGAGGGCTGGGAGATGAGCTGTGGGACCCGATTGACCTTATTGACGTGATTGACTTTGTTGACGGGGCGAGTTGGGGGGATGCGAAAGGAGCGGAGAAGAGATGGTTGAGCTGTTCGACAAGCACGGCGGATTCCGGAGACTGCACTCCTTCACGTTGGCGACGATCGTTCAGATCGAGACGCTGCGGTTCTGCCGGCGGTTTCTCACGCACGACGCGCGCGAGGCGGGGGCAAAGTTCTACGATCCGAAGGGCCGGCAGTACGATCAGATGATCCAGGCCGCCCGTAGCGGGCGACAGAACATCATCGAAGGGTCCGAGCGGGCCGCGACGAGCAAGGACACCGAGATGAAGCTCACGGACGTGGCGAGGGCGAGTCTGAGCGAGCTGCGCGGCGACTACGAGATCGTGATTCTCGACCGGGGCCAGGTTCCGTGGTCGGTGCATTCGGCCCAGGCGAAGGCCGTCAACGCCGTCTCGCTGGATCCGGCGCCGTTTGAGGATGATATGGTGCATGAATCCGCGAAGCATGCCCTGGAGCAGAGGAAGAAGTACGCCCCGTGGCTGGACGGCGACGACGCGGCGGTCGCGGCCAACGCCATGCTCATCATCATCGGGCGGGCCCTGAACATGCTCAAGAGCCAGGTCGAATCGCAGGGCAAGGCCTTCGAGGAGACCGGCGGGTTCAGGAAGCGGCTGACTGCCAAGCGGGTCGAAGCCAGGGAGAAGGACAAGCCCCCCGCGCCCGAGTGCCCGCTGTGCGGCAAGCCGATGCGCCGGCGCAAGTCCGCGAAGGGCGAATTCTGGGGCTGCTCCGGTTTCCCGGAGTGCAAGGGAACGCGGCCGATAGGAAGAGGAGGGGACTGACTTCATTGACCTTATTGATCCCATTGTCAATGAGGTCAATCCGGTCAATAAGGTCAATCCGGTCAAGAAGAGGCGTTCTGCTGCCGTGGGCGAGAATAGAGGCAAGCGCCGACGACGGCTGTTCCTGACGGCCGTCACTCGTGCCGGAGGGCTTCGATCGGGTCCAGGCGGGCCGCCTTGAGGGCGGGGAAGTAGCCGAAGACCATGCCCACCGCCGCCGAGAAGAGGAAGGCGATCATGACGATGGTCGGATCGAAGACAAAGGGGACCATTACCACGTTCTTGAGGGCCAGCGACGCCCCCAGTCCCAGGAGAATGCCGAACATCCCGCCGGAGGAGGACAGCACCACCGCCTCGACCAGAAACTGCATCAGGACCTCCCGCTCCAGGGCTCCGATGGCCAGTCGCGTGCCGACCTCGCGCGTCCGCTCGGTGACCGAGACCAGCATGATGTTCATGATGCCGATGCCGCCGACCAGCAGGCTCACCGCCGCGACCGCCCCGAGCAGGCCGGTGAGCATCGTGGTGGTTCCGGTGAGCATGCGGGAGATTTCCTTGGTGTCCATGACGTTGAAGTTGTCTTCCTCGCTGGGAGCCAGCCGGCGGCGATCCCGCATCAGCAGGCGGATGTCCCGCTGGGCCTTCTCCGTGGACTCGCCTTCGCGAATCTGGACCTGGAGCATGCTGACGTCCTGGTTGCCCGAGATCCGCCGCTGAAAGGCGCGCAGAGGCAGCAGCACGATGTCATCCTGGTCCATGCCCATGCTGTTCTGGCCCTTGGGCTCGATCAATCCGATGACTTGGAACGACAGGGCCCCCAGGCGAATCCGGCTGTTCAGCGGGTCCTGGCTGCCGAAGAGCGTCTCGCGAACGGTCTGGCCGATGATGGCGACGGATGCTCCGGCCCGAGCCTCGCTGTCGCTGAAAGTGCGTCCGCTGTGCAGACTCATGTTGCGGAGCGTCAGAAACTCGCTGGTGGAGCCCGTCACCGTGGTGGAGGAGTTCTGATTGCCGTAGATGGCGGCCATGGATCGGCTCGCCACGGGGGCTACGAGCGAGGCGGACCCGATCTCCCGGGCGATGGCTTCGCCGTCCTCGACCTTGAAGGCCGGCGCCGAGCCGGCCGAACCCGGACCCATCCGCCGGCCGGGCGTGACCATCAGCAGATTGCTGCCGAGGCTGGCGATCGAGGTGGCCACCTGCTGCGTGGCTCCTTTGCCCAGGGTCACCATGGTGATGACCGACGCGACGCCGATGACGATGCCCAGCACCGTCAGGAACGACCGCATGACGTTGCGCCGGATCTCGCGCAAGGATAGCAGGAGCGTATTCCAGAACATCAGTGTGCCCTTCCATTCTGCTCGTCGGATTCGATTCTGCCGTCCTTGAAGCGGACGATTCGCTTGGCGTAGGCCGCCATGTCCGACTCGTGCGTGACCATGACGACGGTGATCCCCTGGTCGCGGTTGAGCGAGCAGAGCAATTCCATGATCTCTTCGCTGCGGGCGGTGTCCAGGTTGCCCGTGGGCTCGTCGGCCATGAGGACCGATGGGCCTGTGACGATGGCCCGCGCGATCGCCACCCGCTGCTGCTGGCCGCCGGATAATTCGTTGGGATTGTGCGATTCCCAGTCCTGAAGACCCACCGACGCCAGGGCATGCCGGGCCGCCTGGCGGCGCTGCCGGGCGGGCACGTGGCGATAGATCAGGGGTAGCTCGACGTTCTCGATGGCGGAGGTGCGTTTCAGGAGGTTATAGCCCTGGAATACGAAGCCCAGGTAGTAGCGGCGCAGCCTGGCTCGCTGGTCGCGGGTCAACTGCGACACCTCGACGTCCCGGAATCGATAGGAGCCGCTCGTGGGTGAATCCAGGCACCCGAGGATGTTCAGGCATGTGGACTTGCCCGATCCGCTGTGGCCCATGATCGCCACGAAGTCGCCCTCCTCGATCCGCAGGTCGATCCCGGCCAGCGCCTGCATGGCGGCCTGACCCGTCCCATAGACCTTGGTCACGCCTCGCAGCTCGATCAGAGGCGCCCTACTCTCTTGGGTCGACGCAATCATCCTCACCTCCCCCGCCCCATGGTATCGAGAATCACCGGCGCGCCCGGATGGATGTCGCCCGACAGGATCTCGGTCCTGATGCCATCCGTGGCCCCGATGGTCACAGGGACCGCCGTCGGCTGGCCATTGTGCAGGACCCAAAGGGTCTGCTGTCGCTTGCTCGTATCCACGACCGGCTCCTGGGGCCTGTTGAACCGGCCGGGACCCGGGAGCATCATGCCCACCAGACCGCGGGAGGGTCCCTTGGGGCCCTGGGCCGGCGGCGAGAACCGCAAAGCCGCGTTGGGAACCAGCAGCGAGTCCTCGACCTTCTGCACCGTGATGTCGGCCGTCGCGGTCATCCCCGGGCGAAGCGACAGGCCCTTGTTGTCCACCTTCAGCACCGTCTCATAGGTGACCACGCCGTCTACCGTCTCGGAGCCGAAACGGGTCTGCACGATCTTGGCCTGGAAGGTCCGGTCCAGGTAAGCCGCCACGCTGAACTCGGCGTCCTGACCCTCCTTCACCTGGCCGATGTCCGCTTCGTCCACGTCCACGTGCAATTCCATCTGCGTCAGGTCCTCGGCCAGCGTGAAGAGGATCGGCGCCTGGAAGGCGGCCGCCACGGTCTGACCGGGCTCGACGCTGCGAGTCAGGACGATCCCGTTGATGGGCGAGTGAATCACCGCCTTGGCGATGTCCGTCTGCGTGGCCTGGAGAGTCGCCTGGGCCTGGGCGACGGCCGCGGCGGCGCTGGCGTCGTCGGCCTTGGCCCGCTCGAACGCCGCCTGGGCCGAGTCGAATTCCGTCTGCGAGGGCACCTTCCCGCCGCTGAGCTCCCGCACCCGCTGGAGTTGCGCGAACTTGGTCTGGGTCTCGTTGAGAGTCGCCTTGGCCTGCAGGACCCGGGCCTTGGCCGCTTCCAGGGCGGCCTTCAGTTGTGTCTCCTGGGCCTCGTACTTGGACGCGTCGATCCGGGCCAGGACCTGGCCGACCTTCACCTTGTCGTTGTAGTCCGCCTCGACGGTCTTGACGATGCCGGAGATTTCGCTGCCCACCTCGACCTGGTTGGTCGGTTCGAGAGTGCCTGTGGCCGTGACACGAACGACGAGATTCCCTCGCTGAGCTTCCTCAGTCTTGTACTGCACCACGTCGGCCCCGGCGGAGCCCTTGCGCAGCGAGAAGAAGCCCACCAGGCTGGCG
>Ga0209347_1002205_pt1 | contig 26778 bp, 19 predicted proteins | sample AutmiccommuBRH23_FD_187382 | JGI IMG/M metagenome (GOLD analysis project Ga0209347, IMG submission 187382) | Deep subsurface microbial communities from Mt. Terri, Switzerland - Autotrophic microbial communities BRH/23 (SPAdes) (version 2) | ecosystem: Environmental > Aquatic > Deep subsurface >...
GGCGGGGGAAACGACGGAAGTGAAAAGGCTGCCGGTCTGGCTGTTACAATAGACGAGGCGGCAGATTTAATAAAATCCGTAAAAAATACAACCTAATACTACAGCGTAAGTTCATTTTCTGAGCCTTTACAACACTCCATAATTACACATAATTACAGGGACACTAATTACAGGGACACCATACTGAATTATTTTGTAATTACAGGGACACCATACTGAATTATTTAATTTGATGGACGAGTTGCAAATTAGCGTATTGTTGAAGACTCGACTTTCACGATTCGTCGATAAGGACGTGTCCTGGGATCGGTTGGCAAAGGAGGCGGTCGGCTTGAACTATGCCGAGATCAACCGGGCGGCGGACGAGGTGCTGAAGGCTGCACTGATTGATGGACGCGAGTGTCCCAAAGAAGCCGATATTCGTGTCATGTTGAAGGAGCGCCAGAACGTTGCCCGGAAGCTGAAAGGGAATATTTAATCTTGTTTGCTGACCAGCCATTAAACCCGTTGGATCGTCCGCTGATTCCCTGCCGCCGGGTGGCCGGTGATGAGATTGTAAGAATGAGGTTTTCCAATCTGTGTTAAAATGTAATTACCAGCTGAAAATAAAATATGAATGCGTGATCAAATCAGCAGGGGCAAATTCCGGTAATACCATGAGACAATTCCCAAGAACATTGCAAAGGGGCAAAAAAATGAGAAAAATAAATTATGACAATCATATAAAAAACCTCCGCAGCAGGTCTTTGCGTCTATATACTAAATTGGAAGATGCGCCCAACAGATTAAAACGTTCCCGTAAATCCCGCGCTCCGGAGGAAGATCTGATTTTGTTTTTGCTTGATTGCCGTCGTTGGGCTGAAGCTTTTAAAAATCGCAGCATAGAAAAAATCAGCTCCCGGAGGTACCGTTGGAATGGATGAGCAGCTAAAACAAACACATATTCGGCTTTGTATTTATGTGGCAATGTACTAAGGCACTTCAGGCATAGAAAAATGCATCAGGAAGATTAACTTTGTGCCTGCTCTTCAATCTATTAAGTAAAGCATCCCCCATAATTGGTAATTAAGTATGGTGTCCCTCAAATTAAGTATGGTGTCCCTCAAATTCCCCTGTCCCTCAAATTCCATAAAAAGCAGGAAATAAAGAAGGAAAATACAAGAGCGCGGCGAAATGAACCGAATATTGAACTCTTTTCGCTGGAGGGGCTCTATGGAAGGCCGGGAAAACCGCTTGGAAGTGGAGATATTCGGTGAAACGTACACCGTTGTGGGCGACGCTTCAACGGATCACATTGTGCAGGTCGCCCAGTTTGTCAACCGCCGGATGAAGCAGTTGGCCGCCCGCAACCCCAAGCTATCGCGGGCGCATGTGGCGGTGTTGGCGGCCCTGAATGCGGCGGAGGAATTGCTCAAGCTGCGCGAGGAGCACGACAACCTGGTCAAGATGATCGAATCCGAAAACAAGACGGAGAATAAAAAGAAGAAAAACAACCCGTGAAGTTGCTTCATGGGTTGTTTTTTCCGCGCGGGGGAAAGCAGGGTCCGCAGTAAAATATTGCTGCGCCATGGCTTTCATAGTGGGTTTGTTTTGGGATATAATTTTGGTAAAGCGTGCTCAGGAGGGGCGGGTCGGCGGCGCGAAATTTTGAAGTGGCTGGTTTTTTACGAACCGGCCGGCTGCTTAAAGTCGAATGATCTGTGTGCCCGTGCTGCCGGAGATGATATTTCGCGTCAGCAAATGGTTTCTTTGCGGGAGGGTATCCTTGAAGACTGCAGAAACAACCGGGAAACGCCCCGGCGGAGAATGGTCCGGTTGCAATTCGATCTTGCCGCGGTCATTTTATGACCGGGAAACGGTGGCGGTGGCCCGCGGCCTTTTGGGCGCCTGCCTGGTGCACGTTGCGCCCGAGGGGGTGACGGCCGGGCGAATCGTCGAGACCGAGGCGTACCTGCAGGGGGACCCGGCCTGCCACGCCTCGCGGGGGATGACGGCGCGCAACCGGGTGATGTTTGGCCCGCCCGGCCACGCCTATGTTTACTTCATCTACGGGATGTATCACTGTTTCAACGCTGTTTCCGCGGCCGAGGGGGTGGGGGAGGCGGTGCTGATCCGGGCGCTTGAGCCGCTGCAGGGGATCGACTTGATGCGCCGCCGGCGCGGGCGGGAGCGGCTGTTCGAACTGTGCGGCGGCCCGGCCCGGCTGGTCCAGGCCATGGGTATCGAAAAGAGCCACAACGGCGCCGACCTGACCGGCGGGACGCTGGCCATCTGCTCCGGCGGGTACGTGCGGGACCGGATCGTCCGGACAACCCGGATCGGCATTAAAGAAGGGGCTGAACTGCCCCTCCGCTTTTACCTGGAGAAGAATCCCTATGTTTCGCGAAAATAGTGAGTTCATTTCAAAGGAGGAGCAGAAATGAAAATCAAGGACATTTACGAACTGGCCGTTCGCCTGGGCATCCAAAACGACCCCCGGGGAGAGGAAGCTGTCCGGAACTACCTGGCAAAGCAAAAAAAGGCCCTTGACGAAATGAAAGAAGATGAAAAGAAAGAGTTCGACCCGGACCGCCTGTTCAACCCGTACGCCGATACCCGCGTCCTTTGCGGTGACCCGGAAAAAGAGGTAAAACGCGCTCTGGTTGGGGTGGATATGGAAATCGGCGAGGTGTTGCTGGCCGATCGCCTTTCGGAGCGGGGCCAACCGGTCGATTTGATCGTCTCCCACCACCCGGAGGGCAAGGCCCTGGCGGCGCTGCACAAAGTGATGAATATCCATGAGGACATCATGGCCAAATTCGGGGTGCCGATCAACGTCGCCGAGGGAATCATGGCTTCCCGGATCAGCGAGGTGAAGCGGGGGATGATGCCCCTCAACCACAACCGGGCGGTTGATGCCGCGTGCATCCTCGATATCCCGCTGATGTGCGTGCATACCCCGGCCGACAACATGGTCACCAACTTTTTGCAAAAGCTCTTCGATGAGCAGAAGCCGGAAACCCTGGGCGATGTGGTTAAGATTTTGAAGGAAATTCCCGAGTTCGCCGGGGCGGTCAAGAACAACGCCGGGCCGAACATTGTTATGGGCGGCAAGGAGAAACGCGCCGGCCGGATCATGGTGGACATGACCGGCGGCACCAGCGGTTCAGAAGACGCTTACAGAAAGCTGAGCGTAGCCGGGGTAGGCACCCTGGTGGTGATGCACATAGTGGAAAAGCACCGCAAGGAAGCTGAGAAAAACCACATCAACGTTGTCAATGCCGGACACATGGCCAGCGATTCGCTGGGGATGAACCTGATCCTCGATGAAATGGCCCGGCAGGGTGTTGAGATCATTCCTGCCGCCGGGCTGATCCGCGTCACCCGGTAGGGCCGGTTTCAACTTGTGCTTTTGGCGGGAGGAGCGAAATTATGCCCGAAAAGCCGGAACTGCTGGCTCCGGCCGGCAGTTGGGAATCTTTTGTGGCGGCTGTGGAAAACGGCGCCGACGCTGTCTACCTGGGCGGCAAATCCTTCAGCGCCAGGCAGCAGGCCGGCAACTTCGATGACGAGGAACTGGCCCGCGCGGTGGATTACGCCCACGCGCGGGGAGTTAAGGTTTACGTTGCCGTGAACATTCTCCTCGGCGACGGGGAGCTGTCCGGGGCGGCCCATTTTTTGCATTTTCTGCAAAAGACAGGCGCCGACGCGGCTATCGTCCAGGACCTGGGCCTGCTTCGCCTGGCGCGGCGGGTTATCCCGGAACTTCCCCTCCACGCCAGCACCCAGATGACGGCGCACAGCCTGCCGGCGGTGCGGTTCCTGAAAGAAGCCGGGGCGGAGCGGGTTGTTCTGGCCAGGGAGCTGTCTCTGGCTGCCATATCCAACATCGTCCAGCGGGGCGGCGCTGCTATCGAAGTGTTTGTGCACGGGGCGCTCTGCATCTGCTACTCGGGACAGTGCCTGATGTCCAGCCTGATCGGCGGGCGCAGCGGCAATCGCGGCCGCTGTGCCCAGCCCTGCCGGCTGAACTATGCCCTGGTCGACGAACAGGGGCGGGCGCTGGCCGATCCGGCCGATACCGGGGACTACCTCCTGAGCCCCCGTGACCTGAACATGAGCGCCCGGCTGCCCGACCTGATCCGGGCGGGCATCGCCTCTCTCAAAATCGAGGGCCGGATGAAGCGCCCGGAGTACGTGGCGACGGTGATCCGGGTTTACCGCGATCTGATTGACCGGGCGATGCGGGAGGAGTTTGCCGTGACGCCCGGTGAGGCGAGAGATCTGGCCCAGATTTTCAACCGCGATTTTACCACCGGCTACTTTTACGGGCGGCCGGGGCGTGATTTGATGAGCTGCAAGCGGCCGAACAACCGGGGCGTGCGCCTCGGCCGGGTGAAGGGCCTGGATTGGGCCGGGAAACTCGTTCGGATTGCTCTGGAAGAACCACTCCGCGTGGGGGACGGGATCGAGGTCTGGGTTACCGAGGGAGGCCGCAGCGGTACCGAGGTGAACCGGATGACCATGGATGGCCGGGCGGTGGATCGGGCGCCGGCCGGGGTGGAAGTGCTGCTGGAGATCCCGGGCAAGGCGCGTCCCGGCGACCGGGTTTTCAAGACCCACGACGCCGCCCTGATCGAGCGGGCGCGGGCGACCTACACCTCATCCCGCGCCACCCGCAAAATACCGGTCCATTTTGTAGTCCGGGCGGCTCCCGGCCAAAAAATGGAGATTGAAGCGCGGGACCCCGGCGGTCTTGCCGCGTCGGCAAAGACCAGGGTCGTGGGACAAGTAGCCGAAAAGAGGCCGCTCACCGGCGAATTCCTGCGTGATCAGCTCGACCGCCTGGGCAACACCCCTTACGGTCTGGCCGGGCTTGCCTGCGAGATTGAAGGCGCGGTGATGGTGCCGGTCAGTGAAATCAACGAGGCCCGCCGGGTAGTGCTGGAAAAACTGACGGAAAAGCGGCGGCAGGCTGCCCGGCGGGGCGAAGCGGTGCCCGACGAGCTGTTCCGGGAGCGAATGGGACGCGGTGAAAACGGCCGGGGGACTGCGGAAGAGCGGCGCAGCAATCGCCCGGCGCTGGCCGTCGCCGTTGCCGATCCGGCCTCGGTACGGGCTGCTGTGCGGGCCGGCGCGGACATCGTTTATTTCGGGGGAGAGCACTTTCGCTCAAAAGAGGCCTTTTCTGCGGACGACATCCGTACTGCGGCCGAAGCGTGCGCCGGGCGCGGTGTGCAGATGGTGCTCTCGTCTCCCCGCATCCAGCAGGACGACGAACTGGACTCCTTTTGCCGCTTTTTGGCAGAGACCGGGGATTGGCCCCTGGCAGGGCTGCAGGTGGGGAACCTGGGGCTGCTTCACAGGGCCGGAGAAATATCGGCCCTGCCGGTAACGGCCGATTTCTCCCTGAACGTGTTTAACCATGAGGCGGCTGCTTTTCTGGCCGCAACCGGGGTGGCGCGGGTGACTCTCTCGCCGGAGCTGACCCTGGAGCAAGTGCGAAGCCTGGCGCCCTCACTGCCGGTGCCGGCCGAGGCGCTGGCCCACGGGGCGGTCGAGCTGATGGTGTCGGAGTACTGCGCCGTCGGCGGCCTGCTCGGAGACGCGCCCGGCCGGTGCGCCGCCCCGTGCCGCGGCCGGCGCTGCGCCCTGAAAGACCGGAAGGGGGTGGTGTTTCCCGTGGAGGTGGACCGCCATTGCCGTATGCACATTTTTAACTCGGTGGACCTGTGCATGCTGCATGAAGTGGATTCCCTCGCCGGGGCCGGCCTGAGCGTCCTGCGCATCGAAGCGCGGCGGGAAGGGCCGGAGTACGCAGAGGCTGTCGTGAGGGCATACCGCGCCGCCCTGGACCAGCTCCATGGCCGGAACCGCAATTCACTTCCCGCCTGTGATGCCCTGGCCCGCCTCAGCCCGGCCGGCTTTACCCGGGGCCACTACTTCCGCGGCGTGTTGTAAGAGTCGTCAAGGGCCTGAGGCCGAGAAACAGACTCGCATTCGGATACCCCCCAGGCGACGGCCGGTATTCGATTTGCAAGTACCGGCCTTTCAGAACCGGAAGCCGGACAGGGAATGGTTTGAGATGGAAAAGCTACTCGTCGCAGGAATTGGACCAAAAGGGACTTATGCGCATTGTAAAAGTTTAAGGGGGATTGTCCAGACATGTTCCATTATACCGTGAGCACTGAAAAAGATACTGAGACTGCATTGGAAAGCCTGGTCGGGGCGTTGGCCGAAAAGAATTTCGGCGTTCTTTGGAAACTGGATTTCAAAGAAAAACTGGCGGAAAAAGGCCTGGATTTTAACGGGAAATTTATCATCTTGGAGGTGTGCAATCCGGTTAAGGCGAAGGAAGCGCTGGAGGGCAGCGTGCTGGCCGGCTATTTTCTCCCCTGTAAAATCGTAGTGTACGAACAAAATGGCCAGACTAAAATCGGAACGGTGCGGCCTTCCGCCCTCATGGACATGATCGAAGGCGGTTTCCCTTCCGAATTACCCCTGGCAGTAGAAAAAATTCTGATCGATGTCATCAATGCCGCAAAATGATGCTGCGACTATCGTCATAACCAGGATTAAAAGCTTCACAAAAAAGGCAGAATTCCACTGCAGGGGAGTTCTGCCTTTTTTGTGCCGGTGAGCTGCATCGCGGGCATTCCCGGGGTTGTTGTTAAACCCGGTTATAGCCGGGTCGGCGAAGGCCTTCAACCCGGTATTCACTTATGTTTCAGGAAGGTCTTTTTTGGGGGATAAGCGAAGGGGGTTAGGACCTTAAGTAGCAAAATTGCCTGCCAATACATAATTTAATGTAATAGATAATAAAAAATGATAAATAAAATTTATGGAGGAGGCGAAACATGGAGTTGGCGGTAGTTTATGCAATTCTATCGCCAGTAAACGCAGGGCTGCCTATTGAAAAATTTAAAAGATTAATGAGTTTGTCACAGGAAGAAAACACTTGGAGGGATTAAATATGTCTTTAATTACACTGCCTTTTAGATTTGACATTACAGCCGGTGGGAAAATTAATTATGGTTTCTTTATTTTTACAAATGACAAGGTGAGCACGAATCTATCATCTAATGATAACTCTTTTAATGCAGGCGATGCTTGTGTTCTGATAAGCAGCTCTTTTGAACCAGCTTTTTCATTAGGTACTTTAGGTAATTCGATTTTAGACAGTGATCTTGTAGATTAGGCATTTATAGCCAGTTAAGCCATATTTAAGCAGGTTTGCCATTTTTCTTGTTTGCGTCAAGTTTTTGTCGATCACTTTGGGCAACTGAGGTTATGCCATCACCAGAGCAAAAAGAATTGCTTCCTGCGGATAACTCAATTTTGTTGGATGGAAGATTAAAAATTATGTCTCCAATATTTACAACTGCACCGGAATGAATGCAATTTATTTTTAGAGTGCCAATTACTATTTGTGCCACTAATTATCACCTTTTTCTAAAAAATATGCTTTGGTTAGCCAACTATGTATATTACCTTTTTAAAGCATTTGCAAAAATCACCTCAGTTTTAGTGAGTGCTTAAGATAATATATTGCAAAAAGTCTAAATTGGTGATAAAATCTAAAATAGCTCATTGCGTTTTATGACCGGTAAAAATGGCTTCTAACCGGAAGATAATATTTTACCAGCATAAAAGGAAGGTGTGAATAATTAATTTCTATACACACATAATTATTTGTAAAACATGTTAACCTTTGGTTTTGCCGGATCTGACTGCGCAAAGACATCATCTTTATTTTTTGTATATTTTTGTCCTAAGCTGGGATATATAGTTCCAATATTCATTGTTCCTGAAAGATTATCAGTATTAACAGAATCAATTTTATAATTGTGCTCAAGTTTTTCAAATGTTATTTTTTCAACAATAATACTTTCAATTTTTATTAACTGCGCATCTTTTATTTGCAATTTAATTTGTTCGATCTCATTCTCCAATTCTTGTATTCTATATAAAAGTCCTTTATGACCAAAATTTTGGGTTATAAATTTTTTAAATCTTAAAAACAGGGATTGTTTCATATTGTTCATATCCTTAATAAGAATTTTCCAGCCAAAAAAAATGGATTCCAGCGGCACAGATTTTATTGCAAAGTTATGAGGTTTTTGCCCGTTGCGCCCCACAGGGGCATGGGTGGAGGAAGGCCTGCCTGTCATTATGAGTATATTATAATTTTTTTCCGAAGGAAAATTCCTTTTTATAACGAAATACTTTACGACTGCCTGACCGGCAATATGCTTACTGATGTAATTTCCCTCGAAAAATGTTTGGGTAGGATAGATTACTGGAGGAATTTTTTCATGAGCAGATTTTGGAGTGACGTCAATAAAGGGCTGAGCCCGTACACACCCGGCGAACAACCCCGGAATGAAAAATGTATAAAGCTGAACACGAATGAAAACCCCTATCCTCCCTCTCCGGGAGTAATAGCCGCAATCGAAAAAAACCTCAACAAAAGCCTGAGGCTTTACCCGGACCCGTCCAGTGAAGAAATCCGGACGGCCATTGCGGAATATTACAACCTGAAAAAAGAACAGGTATACGCCGGAAATGGATCGGACGAATTGCTGGCTTTTGCCTTCCTGGCCTTTTTCAACCCCGGCGGTCCGCCCATCCTTTTTCCTGATATTACTTACAGTTTTTATAAGGTGTACGCCGCCCTTTTCAAAATAGATTACGAGCTGGTTCCTCTGGATGACGACTTTTCCATCCGCCCGGAGATGTTTTTCAAAAATAACGGCGGTGTGATAATCGCGAATCCGAACGCGCCCACCGGGAAATTTCTGCCTCTTGAATCTGTCATCGCCGTCCTGGAACACAATCCGGGCAAAGTGGTAATCATCGACGAGGCTTATATCGACTTCGGCGGAAATTCGGCGGTGGGGCTGATCGAGAAATATCCGAACCTCCTGGTAATCCAAACATTTTCCAAGTCCCGCGCGCTGGCCGGCCTGCGGGTGGGGTTTGCCCTCGCCCAGGAAGAATTGATCGAGGGGCTCGACCGGATCAAGAACTCCGTGAATTCTTACACCCTCGACCGGCTGTCTCTTGCCGGAGCCATCGCGGCTATTAAAGACGATGCTTATTTTCAGGAAGTCAGGCGAAAAATAACCGCCACCAGGGAACGGGTGTCCAGCCAATTAAGGGATATGGGATTTAAGGTGATTCCCTCCATGGCGAATTTCATCTTTATTACCCACCCGTTCATGCCGGCTGCTGAACTGTTCCTCAAGTTAAGGGGAAAAGGCATACTTGTCCGTTACTTTAAGGAGCCGGGAATTGACAACCACCTCCGGGTGTCCATCGGAACGGACGAGGAAATGGATTTATTCATCGGGGCGCTGAAAGAAATACCGGGCATTTAAACGGGGCCGCCCTGTCGGCCATGATTTTCTGGGCCAATGTCCAAAGCGTATCCGATAGCTCCAATAATGTTCTTTATATTTTTGGCATCGGCCCGGTTTCCCTCTCCAGATCTAAGCGGCAGCTTCACCCTGCTGAAATCCTATGCCCGGGGCAGGGCCGTCATGGCCAAAGTTCTGGGGCAAAACACGGGCAATGCTCCTTCCGGCAGCTTTAAAATGGCCTTTTACATCTCCGATGATACTAACATATGAGAAAAATTTTACTGCAAATAGCTCAGTAACACTCCCGCCGCTACGGCCGAGCCAATCACACCGGCCACGTTGGGTCCCATGGCGTGCATCAGCAGGTAGTTGGACGGGTTGTATTGTTGTCCGACTTTTTGGGAAACTCTGGCTGCCATCGGGACTGCTGAAACTCCGGCCGAGCCGATCAGAGGGTTGACTTTGCCTCTGGTCCACCAGTACATCACTTTTCCGAACAATACCCCTCCGGCGGTACCAATGGCGAAGGCCAACAGCCCCATTCCGATAATTTCAATGGTTTGCAGCCTCAGAAAACTTTCGCCTCTGGCCGTGGCGCCGACAGTGAGCGCCAGAAAGATTGTCACAATATTGATCAACTCGTTCTGGGCGGTTTTTGATAGACGGTCAACAACACCGCACTCCCGCATCAGGTTGCCCAGCATCAACATTCCCAGCAGTGAACCGGCCGCTGGAACGAAAAGAACGGCAATGATCGTTACAGTAATCGGGAAAACAATTTTCTCCGTTTTGCCCACGCTGCGGAGCTGCGCCATCACGACGGCGCGCTCCTTCTGAGTGGTCAGCGCCTTCATAATGGGCGGCTGAATGATCGGAACCAGCGCCATGTAGGAGTAAGCGGCGATGGCGATGGGGCCGAGCAGTTCCGGCGCCAGTTTGGATGTGAGGAAAATAGCCGTCGGGCCGTCCGCGCCGCCGATGATTCCGATGGAAGCGGCCTGCGCCGGAGTAAAGTCAAGGAAAAGGGCCATTGTCAGGGTAGTAAAGATGCCCAACTGCGCCGCCGCCCCCAGCAGGATGGTTTTCGGATTCGCCAGCAGCGGTCCGAAGTCGGTCATGGCCCCGATGCCGAGGAAAATCAGCGGGGGGTAAATCCCCAGTTTTACGCCTTGATACAGCCAGTACAGCAATCCGCCCTCATCCGTGATCTCGGTCAGGGGCAGATTGGCCAGAAGCACCCCAAAAGAAATGGGCAAGAGAAGAAGGGGCTCGTACTCTTTTTTTATGGCCAGATACAGAAGAAAGCAGGCAACCAAAATCATTATTGCCTCTCGCCAGGTCAGGTTCGCAAACCCGGTGCCCTGCCACAAATCTACCATGATTTCCAAAACCCTCAGCTCCTTTTGTTCAGGCCAGTGAAATCAACAGTTCCTCCGCCTGGACGCTTTGTCCGGCGGAAACATGTATTTCCTTGACAAGGCCATTATTTTCAGCCACCAGATCATTGATCATCTTCATTGCTTCCAGGGCAACCAGCACCTGGCCCTGTTTCACCGTTTCCCCCGGTTTGACTTTAATATCCATGACCGTGCCGGGCATAGGTGATTTTAAAGACTTCACACCCGCGCTGCAGGCCGGATCGCTTTTGGGTGGTGCTGAATCAGGTTTTCCGCCGTTTATTGACGTCAGGGGCTGTTTGGCGGAAGGGAACGCCGTCTTTTCGGCGCTGTTGCCTTCCTCTGCTCCTAAAACTTCCACCATCACTTCGTAGATCCGGCCGTTTACTGTAATCCTCAGTTTTTCCACTTATTTTTCCCTCCTTTAAGCTAGCCGGGAGTCGATAATTCCCCGTTTCCCGGCTTCCAGCCAGGAAGAGTGCTGTTTTTCATCCCAAGCCGGGGTGGCAACCTTGAGCAATACCGGCTGCTTCCACCTTAAGCTGGCGATGTAGGAGGCGGCGGCAAGCACAGCCACCAGTTCTTCCTGGTTTTCGCCCGGAAGCGTAATGGTTTCAGACGCATCAGGCCCGGGGTTGGCCTTGGCTTCCCTGTTGAAAATCAGTTTGAGACAGTGCATCAGCAATCCAAGTATTGACAAGATGGTAAAGACCATACCCATACCCATGACAGTTAGTTTTAAAGCCAACATCGCGGTGGACATTTTTGCAGCCTCCTTCTAAACTGGAATATTAGAGTTTTTCTTGCCGGGCCTGGTTTCCCTTTTACCCGGCAGCGCTTCAAAAGCATGGATCAAGGCGGGTCTGGTTTCCCATGGTTCGATGATCCTATCCACAAGCCCCCTTGCCGCTGCCGCGTAAGGGTTGGCAAATCGCTCCCGGTATTCCTCGATTTTTTCACTGCGCAAATGATCTGCGCGAGGGGACTCTGAAATCTCTCCGCGGAAAATAATATTCACCGCTCCCTCCGGACCCATAACGGCTACTTCCGCCGTGGGCCAGGCCAGAGTCATGTCGGTGCCCAGGGAGCGGGAACACATGGCGAGGTATGCTCCCCCGTAGGCTTTTCTCAGAATCAGGGTAACCTTGGGCACGCTGGCCTCCGAATAAGCAAAGAGCAATTTTGCTCCATGACGGATTATCCCTTCATGCTCCTGTTTTATTCCGGGCAGGTAGCCGGGGGTATCCACCAGGGTGAGGAGGGGGATGTTAAAGGCGTTGCAAAAACGGATGAACCGGGATGCTTTATCCGAGGCGTTGATATCCAGACAACCTGCCAGCACCCGCGGCTGGTTGGCGACGATTCCCACCGTTCTCCCATTCAGCCTTCCGTAGCCCACCACAATGTTGGGGGCGTATTGCTCCTGTACTTCAAAAAATGTTCCTTGATCCAAAACATGCTGCAGGGCTTCCCGTACTTCATATGGTTTATTGGGTTCATTGGGAATGATCTGAGCCAGCCCGTCGGCGCAACGCCCGACGGGGTCGCTGCAGGCGGTCCGGGGCGGGTTTTCCATGTTATTTTGGGGGAGGTAATGAAGCAGCTCTTTGAACTGCTCAATGCAGCGGCTTTCGCTGTCAGCGTAAAAATGGGCCACGCCGCTGATTTTATTATGGGTCTCAGCACCTCCCAATACCTCCTGGCTGACCTCTTCGCCGGTGACTGCCTTGATAACCTGGGGACCGGTAATAAACATCTTTGAAGTTCCTTTGACCATAAAAACAAAATCAGTCAGTGCCGGAGAGTAAACCGCTCCTCCCGCACACGGACCCATAATCAGCGAAAATTGAGGGATTACCCCGGAGGCGTGGGTATTACGCCTGAATATTTCTCCATAGCCGTTCAGCGCGTCAACGCCCTCCTGGATCCGGGCGCCGCCGGAGTCGTTTATTCCAACCAGCGGCGCTCCGCTTTTTAGTGCCAGATCCATGACCTTGCAAATTTTTTTGGCGTGCATCTCCCCCAGGGTTCCCCCCATGGCCGTAAAGTCCTGTGAAAAAACATAAACAAGCCTGCCTCCCACGGTACCGTAGCCGGTGACGACGCCCTCTCCAGGCACTTCTATGCCGTCCATGCCAAAATTATTGCAGCGGTGGGTGACAAATTGGTCGAGTTCTACAAAACTGTCTTTGTCCAAAAGCAAGTTCAACCGTTCCCGGGCGGTTAACTTTCCCGCCAGGTGTTGTTTTTGGGTTGCCTTATCTCCTCCTCCCATGAGCACCTGTTCTTTCTTTGATCTTAATTCCAGTGTTTTTTCTTCAATTCCCGCCATTATCGAATCATCCCCCCGGTTTCTGTTCAGGTTAAAAATACTCCGGCGTTAAAAGAGCGCCCAATGGAATAGCACGACTAAGTGTAATTCTCTGTTTATTTCAGTTTTCCTTCCATGGGTCCCATCTCAGCTTGCGACCTTCAAACTATTTTGCAATAAAGCTGGCAAAAATACATTAAGAAAAATAACATTAGCATTAATTCTAAAAATTCAGAATCTAAAGCAAGGGTAGTTGCTATTTTTATGCCTGTTGAACGCTTTAGCCAAATAATATCAGCGAATGGTAAGCGATCCGTCCCGAATGGTAATCTGTTTTGATGTAATGAGTTTTCCCGGCCGTATTATTAAGCTGGACAGGGGGAGAAGCAATGTTCTTGTGTTGCAAATGTTTTATTTTTGAAACACTTTGAGACACTTATAGTGCAATGGAAATAGGACAACCAATCCCATAGCAGCACCCTGATTCCTTGCCAATGACATTTCAGGGGAGAGGCGGCAGATTTTTTTGTTCAGAGTTGCCTCCTTCCTACATATAGATATAGGGGGGTGTAGACATGGTTAAGATTTCTGACCTGCGGGCGCGTGAAGTCGTTAATATCGTGGATGGGCGACGGCTCGGGCTGATTAAGGACATCGACATCGACCTGGAGGAAGGCCGGATCACTGCCATTATCCTGCCCGGAGGGGGCTGCGGCGCCGGGAAGTTCCTGAGCTTTTTTAGCAAAGAAGAGGAAATCATCGTGCCGTGGGATAAGATAAAAAAGATCGGGATGGACGTCATCCTGGTGGAGGTGAACAGCTTTACCGACCCCAGGCATGGCTTCAGATAACAATGCAAGTGGGGACGGTTTTTGCTTGCCAATCAACCTTTTGCCAAAATCCGGCTCACCCCTGCCCCCCTCAATATTTTACCCGGCAAGGCGGGAACTGTCCCCACTTGCATGTTTTTGTACGCTTTCGCTGACCGGTGGATCGAGGTTGTTGAAGTCAAACCGAAAAAAAGGCCGCTTCGGGAGCGGCCAAAAAAAGCATTTTTATTCTAATGTTTATTTTGGGCGGCGGCCGGCGTCTTTTCCTTCGTCAGCATCCGGTTGACCGGCTTTAAAAGCAGGGCCAGGATGATGCCGACGCCGAGGGTGACGCCCATGGCGGTCAGGGTATGGAAAATGTACCAGAACAGCAGGTAGGCGGTTGAAACCACAATCGACATCAGCATCAGCGGGAACGCCACTTTCATAAAACCGATGAAGCTGATGTGGGTACCTCTTTTTTCGGCCATGCCGATCACCACCACGTTGGCCGAGGCGCCGATGACTGTCCCGTTGCCGCCCAGGCAGGCGCCCAGTGACAGCGACCACCAGAGGAAGTTCAGGTCACTGAGCCCCCCCAGGCGGCCCATGTCCTGGATCAACGGGATCATGGTGGCCACAAAGGGGATGTTGTCGACAAAGGCCGAGGCGATGGCGGACAGCCACAAAATCAGCATAGCGGTGGGAATCATATTGCCGCCGGTCATCTCAAGCGCCCACTTGGCCACCGCTTCAATCACACCGACCTCTTCCAGCCCTCCGACCAGCACAAAGAGGCCGATAAAGAAAAAGATCACAGGCCATTCCACGGCCTGCAGGACGTGCTCGGGATCCTCCCTGGCGATCAGGAGCAGCAGGCTGGCTCCGGACAGGGCGATGACGGAGGATTCAAGGTGGACATACTGGTGCAGGATGAAGCCCAGCACGGTGAGGCAGAGCACAAACAAGCATTTGCGCAGGAGCGCGTGGTCTTTAATCTCGTCCTGCTCGTTCAACGTCATGATGTTCTTCTGCATTTCAGGCTTTGTGACCATCTGTTTTCGATAAATGATCTGGATGATGAAAATGGTCAGAACATAGATGACCACGACCACCGGCGTCAGGTTGAAGACGAAGTCCATGAAGCCGAGCCCGGTGGCGCTGCCGATCATGATGTTGGGCGGGTCGCCGATTAACGTGGCGGTGCCGCCGATGTTGGAGGCGATAATTTCGGTAATCAGAAACGGCAGCGGGCTGATCTTGAGCTGGCCGGCAATGGCAAAGGTAACCGGGACGATTAAGAGCACAGTCGTCACGTTGTCCAGAAGAGCGGACAGAACGGCGGTGATCAGGGAAAGGGCGGCCAGTATTTTTAATGGCTCGCCCTTGGAGCTTTTGGCCGCCTTAACGGCCAGATACTCAAAAACCCCGGTTTGCCTGGTGATGCCGACGATGAGCATCATGCCGACCAAAAGCCCGATGGTATTGAAGTCGATGGCTTCCACGGCTTTTTCCGGCTTCATGATGCCGAGGATCACCACCAGGGCCGCACCGGCAAAGGCTACAATGGTGCGGTGAATTTTTTCCGAAACGATGATTGCGTAGGTCAGTAAAAATACAGCCGTGGCAATAATCACCTGGGTCTGGTCATGCAAATGAATCTCCTCCTCTTTTGCAATAAAAACCTTTTTCAGGTAAAACGAAAAATAAAAAAGTGGGTATAGCCTGATTAGACTATACCCACCCCGATAAAGTCGTGTTTCCTTGCAGCCTGGCAATCATGGCCGAAAAAAACCGGCTTTAGACCCATAGCTTTAGCGTCGCCGGCTTTCGCGCGGCTTTGCCCAACCCGTGAAACGAATATTCAGTTGTCACCACGGCAACGAACCTTGTATTGCTGATTGAGAAATATTATACAACCAATCGACAGGCCTGACAAGACATATTTGTCATTGCCGCCTGATTAAATCATGGGTGTTTACTCATCAGTTAAAAAAAATGAGAGCTACGAATATTCCGATTAAGGCTCCCATGGAAACTTCTACCGGGGTATGACCCAAGTTTTCCAAAAGATCATCACCGGAAGGTCCCCCTTCCCGGCGGAAAATTAAATTAATGCGGCGGGCATGTTCACCTACCGCACGCCTCAAGGTTATGGCGTCATAGATTACGATAGCGCTAAAAACGGCTGCCAGTTGAAAGAAGGGAGATGTCCAACCGTAATAAAGGCCCATCGAGGTTGTCAAGGAGGTAACTATGGCGGCATGGGAACTCGGCATTCCCCCCGGTTGCAGGAGTCGATGCCAGGAAGTGGTTTTACACCTGCGTTTTGCCAGTAGAAATTTTAGCCCTTGACAGGCCGCCAGGCTGCTCCCGGCAACAGGCAGAAGCGTTTCAAAAACACTCACGCTGGACGGCATGAACATGCTCATGTTCTGGTTTCACCCCCGGAGTAATCGAAATAGCTTGGAGACTGGGTTTCCCACCAGAAGGATCGAATGGTTGGGTTTACTTCTTAATAATACCTGATTGCATGCAGTCTGACAATGCAATCAGGTAACCACACGCCGCCTGCGGCAAATCCGGCGGCAATATCACTGAGAAAAATGAAGTCATTGTAATGCTTCTGCTTCATAATAAATTATGGGCCCGGGGGCGGTTTTAAGTTCCGTCAAATGGGGCGCTAGAGCGAGTTTTTTCTCGTGTGAGGGATGTTTTTACAGCACGTGGGGTATTATGGCCGCCCATCGTTTTTGTCATTCTGATCAATATATAGTATATTATTGATGATTAAAATACAATATCCTGTGAATAAGTGTGCGTCCGCTGAAAAAGAACGGGAGTTGATTGCTGTGTTCTGCCCTTACTGCGGTTTTACAGAGACCCGGGTGAACGATTCGCGGCCTACCGTGGACGGCTGCGCCATTCGGCGCCGCCGGGAGTGCGGCGGGTGCGGCAAACGGTTTACCACTTACGAGCGGGTGGACGAGCTTCCCCTGACCGTGGTTAAAAAAGACGGCCGCCGGGAGCTGTTCGACCGCGGCAAGCTCCTGGCCGGCTTGCGAAAGGCTTTTCAAAAAAGGCCCGTTTCAGCCGGACAGATGGAAGGCCTCACCGACGAAATTGAGCGGGAGCTGCGTAACTCCATGGAGGCGGAGGTGGAGAGCCGCTTCATCGGCGAACTGGTGATGGAGCGTCTGCGCCGGATCGACGAGGTGGCCTACGTGCGTTTTGCCTCGGTCTACCGGGAGTTCCGCGACGCCGAAAGCTTCATGGAGGAGCTGAAAAATCTGATTGCCGGCGGCAAGGGCCGGTCCGGTTAAGTTCATCCGGTGATGTTGGAATAATTACAGCAGTGCCGCCATGGCGCAGCGAAATATGCAGCATTACGCTGTAGTACTAATTTAAAAGGAGGGATCAGCGACATGAAGTTATCCGACTCCGGTCAGAAGGTATTTGACGCGCGCTATGCGCAGCGGGACGACAGCGGAAATATCGTTGAGACATTCGAACAGGCGGTTTACCGCCTGGCTAAAGCAGCCGCGTCGGCGGAAAAAGAAAACCGGGAGCAGTGGGAGGAAGCCTTTGCCCAGATTATCGGCGACCTTTATTTCGTGCCAAGCACGCCCATCTGGGCCAACATGGGGAAATCGGACCGCGCCTGGCAGCCGGGGGCATGCTTCGTGCTGGCGGTGGAAGACAGCCTGGAATCGATGTACCAGACCCTCAGGGATACCGCCATGGTGTTCAAGTCGGGCGGCGGCGTGGGGTACAACTTCAGCGCCATCCGGCCGCGGGGTTCCCTGGTGCGCTCGACCAAGGGGAAAGCGTCGGGTGTGGTTGAGTTAGTCAAGCTGTACGATTCTTCGAGCAACATGGTCATGCAGGGCGGCGTACGCCGCGGCGCCTCCATGGGCATTTTAAATATCGATCACCCGGAGATTGAGGACTTTATCAACGCTAAATTAAACGGCTGCCTCACCAACTTCAACCTTTCCGTCGGCGTCACCGGCGCTTTTATAGATGTGCTGGCAGAAGACAAGGAGTGGCCCCTGGTGTTCGGCGGCCAGGTGCATCAAGTGGTCCAGGCGAGAGAGCTGTGGGACAAGATCGCCGGCGCGGCTCACGCCTGCGGCGATCCGGGAATGATTTTTATCGACCGTTTGCAGGAAACAAACCCGGTGCCCGGCAAATTGGTAAATTGTACTAATCCATGTGGAGAGCAACCTCTGAGCCCCGGTGAGTCCTGCCTCTTGGGCAGCGTCAACCTGGCCCGGATGGTGACGGGGTCCCGGATCGAGGGGTGCGTTCTGGACCGGGATCTTCTGCAAAAGACCGTCGAAACGGCCGTCCGTTTTCTGGACAACCTGATCGATGTCGCCGAGTACCCCCTGCCCCTCATCGCCCAGTCGACCCGGTCCACCCGCAAAATCGGCCTGGGCTTTACGGGGCTCCACGACGCATTGATCATGGCGGGCCTCCCCTATGATTCGGAAGAAGGACGGGCCTATGCCGGGATGATTACAAAAACGATGCAAGATGATGCCCGCGCCGCCTCAGGGGCGCTGGCGGAGGAGAAAGGCGTTTTCCCGGAATGGGAAAACAGCGTCTACTACCCGGGGGAAAAGCGGCGCAATGCCGCCTGTATCACCATCGCTCCCACTGGAAGTGTCACTACCATGGCCGGCTGCGAGGGATACGGTGTTGAGCCCATTTTTGCGGTGGCCTACACCAAGTCGACCAACGTGGCCGGGGACTTTGCGGTCTTCTCCCCGCTGTTCCTGGATGCCTGCAGGACATACGGCGTCTCCCAGGAGATCATGTCCGAAGTTGCCGGGCGGGGGAGCTGCCGGGGGGTCGAGGGGATTCCGGAAGAGATCGCCCGAATTTTCAAGGGCGCGCAGGATATCGCTACCGAAGATCACATTTTGATGCAGGCAGAAGTGCAGAAGTATGTGGAAAATGCAATTTCCAAAACCGTTAACCTGCCGGAAACGGCGGCCGCAGAAGACATTAAAGAGTGCTACCTGATGGCGCACAAGCTCGGGCTGAAGGGGATCACCGTCTTTCGGGACGGCTGCAAAAAGGGGACCATCGTGGTTGGGGATAAGAGCGGCGCTAAGAACGCGGAAGGGCCGGGAAGGATGAAACGTGGTGAAATCATGCCGCGTCCCTTGAGCGCCCACGGGATGACCCACCGCCTCGATACCGGCTGCGGGAAGATTTACCTGACCGTCAACTACCAGCCGAACAGCGGCGAGATACTGGAGACCTTTATCACCACCGGTTCGGACGGCGGCTGCCTGGTTTACACGGAAGCGGCGTCGAGGTTGATCAGCCTCTCTATTCGCGGCGGTATCCCGGTGAACGAAATCATCGAGCAGCTCGTCAGCACCCATGCCTGCCCGTCCTACATGATGGCCCGGGGCAAGGGGAAGGAGCTGTCGCCGGGCAAATCCTGCGCCTCGGCCATCGCCAAAAAACTCGCCGAAATCAAGGAAGAGCTGATCATCAGATGCAACGGGAACGGGAAATGCCCGGCGGAAGAACAGCCTGTTTGTGAGTGCGGTGAACCGCTCTACATGGCGGAAGGGTGCCTGGTGTGCCGGAACTGCGGCTATTCCAAGTGTTAGGAGACCACCGGCGAGGATACCCTTGACCACCTGTTGTTTCTCTCCGGTTTTGCCCACAATGTGCCGCCTGTCTGGCTGTGAAGCTGAAACCCTTGAGTATTCGAGTGGGAGTGACAGCAGGCAGTACTTCAAGTATTACAGCAGCGCCGATTATTTATTTATCCATTATACTTGCGAATCATGGCAGATTGTGTTAAAGTTGCATAATAATATTTGCAATAATTATTGAAGAGTAAATCAGCGAGTAACGAAAAAGGCAAACCCGTCCGAAAGGCGGGGGCGCAAAGCCACGGGTCTAAAGCTAAACAGGCTCAAAATACCAGTATCCACGCCTGAAAAGCGATGACAGCCGGGTTGCCGGGTTGCTGCATTATACCGTGCCACATCCTTGTTAGAGCAGCTTCGAGAAGGCAAACAGGCCCGTCACCGGTTAATCCGGCGGCGGGCCTGTTTTTTTTGCAATATCTTAACGGGGAGGGGCAGCGCTTGTTCAATTTAAAGAGAAATTCACTGTTCGTCAGGGTAGTTGTAGTCCTGCTGGTCATGGCCTTAAACCTGGGCGTCTTCGATAGACCGGCGACCGGCATTCCGACAGGCAGCCATCAAAGCACCGGTGCGACAACTATCAGCCGGGCGGACACCCACTTTACCTGCCTGGCCTACGACCTGCAGTTAAAGTGGAAAGCCCTGGCCGCCAGGGCCGGCCACCGCCTGCAACCAGCGGCGGGTGGCCTTGAAAGAAGCTCCTTCTACCGATCTGTCAAAAACATCGTTCAAGCCGGTTTAACCCTTCCAATGGCCTCCCTCCCGGCATCCCTGAAAGACAGCGCCTCATTCTCAATGAAAAGGGCCGCCGCCGACCCGGGGGCCGCCCTGGGAGCCAGCCCCAACCCCTTTTCCTCCGCCGGCGGCTCCACCACCATTAGCTGGCGTTACGATTTTGAGCACCACACCACTGTAAAAATTTACTCAGGCGAAGCACTCGTCTACACCCTGGTGTCTGACGAAGTATTCTCCGGCGGAGAAAACAGCGTTGTCTGGGACGGCCTGACCGACAGCGGCCCGGCCGGAAACGGAACATATAAAGTTGTTATAGAACCCCTGGACGAGTACGCCGTATACGCCATCGAAATAGATGTAACGGTGCGCAACGACGGAACGCCGCCACCGGACCCTCCGGCCATTGAAAAAATATATATTAAAGACTTCGATAAAGAAAAAGTTTTTCTCGCAGGCAGCGCCGACCCCGCAGGCACGGTGTACATTTACATTGACGGCGGCCTTGACGGCACCGTTTCCGGCGGAAGCTGGACTTATCAACTGAACAAGCCCCTTAATGAAGGGGAGCTATATGCCGTTTTGGCGATAGTCAAAAAGGATGACCTTGAAAGCGAACCGTCTCCGCAGAAAACTTTCCTGGTCTACACCGTCAAGTCCGGCGATACCCTGTCGGATATCGCCAACCATTACTACAGGGATATGTGGCGATATGAATCCATTAAAGAGGCCAGCCTTCTTCCCGACGACTTTATCATGGCCGGCTGGACCCTGCTGGTGCCCGAACCGGAGCAGGCCGGTATTTACACCAAGCCGGCGCCTCCCCTGACCCCGGAATTAGATAACAGCTTAGGCAATGACAAAAACAACATTTCCATATCCGAGCCCGTTCACGCCGGCACCGGCAGCTATATCGCGGCCCAAAACGACCTGACCATACCCGGCCGGGGATTTCCCGTGCAGATCATCCGCAGCTACGACTCCCGCTCCCGCTACCACGGCCCCTTCGGCTACGGCTGGGACTACAACTACAACCGGAAACTCTTTTTCTATCCCGACGGAAAAGTGGGCCTGATCCGGGGCGACGGAGGCAGAAACTACTTCACCCCCGCCGGCGACGGCGGCTATATCCCCCAGGCGGGCGTTTACGACATCCTCCAGGGCAGCCCGCACAGTCCCTGGACACTGACCACCAGGGATAAAACCCTCTATTCCTTCGACGTTGCCGGCATACTGCAGAGCATTACCGACCGCAACGGCAACCAGGTCGGGTTGCAGTACAGCCCCAGAGGACAGCTGACCAGCGTGGTTGACCCCGCCGGCCGCGCAACCCAAATCGAATACGACACCGAGAACCGGATTACCAGGATCACCGACCCCGCCGGGCGGGCGACAAGGTATTTCTACGACCAGAACGGCAACCTGGTAAAGGCGATCGACCCGAAGGGCGCCGAAACCAGCTACCAGTATGACGCCAGCCACCGGCTGACCAAATATATCGATCCCAACGGCAACACCGTCATCGAAAACACTTTCGACGCAGCGGGCCGGGTGGTCACCCAGAGAGACGCCGCCGGCAACACCGCTTATTTTTCCTATGACAACACCCGCCTGACCACCACCTACCGGAACAACCGCGGCAACACCACCGTATTTGCCAACGACGATCTTTACCAGCTGCTCGAACAGGTCGACGCCGAAGGCAACCGTAAGAAATACACTTACGACGGGCGCAACAGGACATCGTACACCGATCCGAACGGCAATGCCACCCGTTACACCTACGACAGCCGGGGCAACACCACCGGCCTGATCAGAGCCGACGGCAAATCAACACAGTACTTTTACGACAGCGCCGGCAACCCGGTTAAAACAGTCGACCCCGCCGGCAACACCACCGCCATGGAGTACGACGGCAGAGGAAACCTCACCGCCGTCACCGGCCCCCAGAACAACAAGATCACTTTAACCTATGACAGTCACGGCCAGGTTACCCGCCTGACCGACCCCCTGGGCAACAGCACACTTTTAGACTACGACAGCCAGGGCAATATCGTCAAACTCACCGATCCCAGGGGCAACAGTCATGCCTATACCTACGATAATGCCAGTCAGCGGCTCAGCGTCACCGGCCCCCGGGGCAACACCACCCGTTACCAGTACGACGCGGGCGGCAAACTGACCGGAATAACCGCCCCCCTGAACCAGACGCTGGCTTACGAATACGATTTAAACGGCAACCTCACCGCCGTCACCGACCCGAACGGCAACAACACCAGGTACAGCTACAACGCCAAAAACGAATTAACAGCCATTACCGACGCCCTGGGCCAGGTTGCCACCCTTATGTACGATCCCGACGGCAACCCGGTCAAGGTCACCGACCCTGCCGGCGCCGGCACCGTTTACGCCTACGACAAACTGAACCGGCTGATCCAGGCAACCGACCCCCTGGGTTACACCAGGAAAGTAACCCGGGACGCCGCAGGCAACCCGGCCCGGATCACCGACCCCAACGGCGGAGAATACAGTCTCCGGTACGACAACCTTTACCGCCTGACAGAGCGAATCAACCCGCTGGGCCAAAAGGAGACATTCAGCTACGACCTCCTGGGCAGCCTGATCCAGTATACCGATACCGGCGGCGCAGCCACCGCCTATCAGTACGACAGTTTGCGCCGGCTCATTAAAATAACCGGCCCCCTGGGCCACGAAACCAGCTTTGACTACGACGCCCTGGGCAACCGGGTGTCCATGACCGGCGCAGGCGGCCGCACCCACCGTTACCAGTACGACCCGGGCGGCAACATGACCAGGGTTATCGATCCCCTTGGGAATACAACGGCCCTGGAATACGACCCCGACAACAACCCGGCCGCCCTGACCGACGCCCTGGGCCAGGTAGCCCGTTTCGGCCACGACCAGGTCAACCGCCTGATCTCCCTCACCGACCAGGCCGGCAACCAGACCCGATACGAATACGACGGCAGCGGCAACCGGACCAAAGTCACAGACGCAAACGGCCACGCCACCCGGTACATTTACGACCCGCTGAACCGCCTGCACAAGGTACAGGACGCCCTGGGAGGCCTCACCAGCTACCACTACGATCCCGCGGGCAACCTGATCCGGGTAACCGACGCCAACAACAATGCCACCAGCTACCAGTTCGACCTCCGGAAAAAGCTTGTCGGCACAGCCGATCCCCTGGGTAATTCTACCGCCCTGCAGTACGACGGCATCGGCAACGTCACCGCCAAAACAGACGGCAACGGCAACAAAGTCTCTTACACCTATGACCCGTTAAGCCGCCTTACCGCCATCACCTACCCGGACGGCGCCGGTGTTAACTACGAATATGACGCCAGGGGCAACCGCACCAAAATGACCGACGCCTCCGGCGCCACAGAATATGCCTACGACCTCCTGGGCCGCATCCTGGCAGTCCAGGACGCGAACGGCCAGGCCGTAAACTACGACTACGACGCGGTGGGTCTGCGCACCGGGGTCACCTACCCCGACGGGAGAAAAGTCACCTACCGTTACGATGAGCTGAACCGGATGACGGAGGTCACCGACTGGTCCGGCATGCCCGTTAACTACCAATACGACGCCATTGGCCGCAGGACCCAGACCAGTCTGTCCAACGGCGCCGCGGTGACCTACCGGTACGACCCCGCCAACCGGCTCACCGACCTGTTGAACAGCGGCCCCGGCGGCAGCCTGTTCTCCAGCTACAGGTACGGCTACGACCCGGCGGGCAACCGCACCCGGGCGGAACAGATCCAGGGAGACGAGGCCGGGACTGTTCAATACAGCTACGATGCCTTAAACCGGCTGACTTCCGCCGCCTCCTCCAACGGGCCGAGTTTTAGCTACGGTTACGACCCCGTAGGCAACCGCCTGGCCATGACCAAAACCGGCGGGGACGACAGTTCCGCCGCCCAGTACCAGTACAACGCCGCCAACCAGTTGATCAGTCAGGCATTAACCGGCGAAGACCCGGCGGTGTTTGACTACGGCTACGACCAAAACGGCAACCTGACGCAAAAGATAAAAGACGGAGAACCCGACACCGACTACACCTACGACTACGAGAACCGCCTGGTGGAAGTATTGGGGCACCAGGGTAAAAGGGCCGCCTACACCTACGACGGCGACGGCAACCGGCTGGCCAAACTGCTGGAACTGCCCTCCGAAACTAAAGAGAAGCAAAAAGGCAAAGGCCTGGAAAAAAACAGTAACCATGGAGGCGGCAATAAGCAGGATAACGGCAAAGGATCTGGAAATGGAAAAGGCAAGGAACACAGCTTCAATATGGAAGGGCTTCCCCTGCTGGCCTCGCTGGACTGGCAGGACTACCTTACCGTTGCGGCCAAAGGCGGCGGAGGCTCCGGTGGCGGAAGCAGCGGTGGTGGTTCCGGTGGTGGCAATGGCGGCGGTAATGGCGGCGGGAACAGCGGCGGTGGCAGTCATGGCGGTGGAAACGGCAACGGGAACAGTGGTGGAAATACTGGCGGCAACGGAAACGGAAACAACGGCAACCGCGGCGACAGTGACAACTCCAGTAAAGGCCCCAACGGCAACGACAAAGAGCACGGCAACAAGCTGCACACCGACCACGGCAAACATTTAGGCTGGCTGAAAGGGAAACATCTGGGCTGGTACAAGAACGGCAAGCTGGGAGAGGAAATTATCCTGCCCCCCACCGTCGAACTGGTCAGCTACGTCAACGACGCGGCCCAGCCGGTCAGCCAGGTGCTGATGACCTGCGACGCCAACGGCAACTACAAAGCTGCCTACGCCTACGGCCTGGAGCGCACCAAGGTTGATTTCTTAGACAACAGCCGTCCCGAAAGCCAGGACCCGCTGTACTACCTCTACGACGGCCTGGGCAGCGTCGGCCAGCTGATGACGCCTTCGGGGAACGTCCGCGCCAGATACAACTACGACCCGTTCGGCGTGCCCCTCACCGGCGGGCAACTGCCCGCGGACAACAAGAACGTGCTGTACAACTCCTTCGGCTACACCGGGGAGCAGCATGATCACGAGACGGACTTTATTTACCTGCGGGCGAGGTATTATGATCCGGCTGTGGGGCGGTTCCTGAACAAAGATACCTACCCCGGCCAATTGACCGACCCGCTGTCGCAGCACCTGTATGTATACTGCAAGGCTAACCCGCTGAACCATATTGACCCGAGTGGGCATTGGAATGAAAAAGTTCATAAGGACTTAACAATTAGATGGGCGCGCGAAGCCGGCTTTTCTAATGAAGAAGCGAAAGTAATCGCAGATGCTTGTAATAATGTTGATTTTGCCCGAGAGACAAACCCTTTATTCCACCAAGACTGGCATTTCGATAGAAGCAGTTACGATAATACTACTATGGACACCAGGTTAATTCATAAAATGGAAGAATACAATCAAGCAATTCCACTTCTTAGGAACCCGGAAACAAGAACAGAGGGATTAAGACATTTAGGGAAAGGTTTACACCCATTGCAAGATATAGATGCTCATATGAATGCGGGTATTTATAGCGATCCAATTTTAAGTTATCATGATTTGCCATGGTTAAAAAAACTTCTTTGGAAGGAAGATTTTTATGATGATATTGATTTCGACTTTAGAAATGGTAAGTTTGAATATGTAGGCAGTGAATATAATCATAGATTATGGAATACTAAACAAAATACCATCGATTACTTAAAAATGGCATTATATAGTTCAGGAGGTTGTCTTAGACAATGAAAAAATTACTATATATACTAATTATTCTTATAACATTACTAACCTTGGGGTTTTATCGTTTGTTTGTAATGGAATTGAATTATAGACAGGATGTTTCCGTACAGCCAATGGCAGAGTTGAAAATGTTAAAACCATTAAATACTCTTGAAGGAATGCCATATGATCAAATCTATGTTTTAAATGGGTTCAACTACACTACAAATAGTTATAGAAATGATGCAATTAAGGATTGGGTAACAATAAAACATGGTTATGGTACTACGGTACATATATATCTTTTTAGTAATAGCAGTGATGCTTTAGAAGATTATTTTATCGAAAAAAAGTATAACAAGATTCAGTCAGAAGTAGTCAAAACAGAAAATGACCGATATTTTATAACTTATATTAAGCGAATTCGTAGCGCCGATCAATTATATCTGCCAACAGACAATTATACGTCAGGTGTTTATTTTTTAAAGGAAAATATTGTCGTCGAATTCCTTCAAACAAATGACAGTAAAGATATTAAAGAAAAAGAAAAAGCTATTAGCATTATTGCTCGTTATATCCGGGGACAGATAAGAAAACAGGAATAAGACGGGGACGGTTTCGCTGACACAAGGCAGGTATCGTCTATGGATGCGGCAATAAGCAGGATAACGGCAAAGGAAAACATCTGGGCTGGTACAAGAACGGCAAGCTGGGAGAGGAAATTATCCTGCCCCCCACCGTGGAACTGGTCAGCTACGTCAACGACGTGGCCCAGCCGGTCAG
>Ga0209347_1002206_pt1 | contig 26740 bp, 24 predicted proteins | sample AutmiccommuBRH23_FD_187382 | JGI IMG/M metagenome (GOLD analysis project Ga0209347, IMG submission 187382) | Deep subsurface microbial communities from Mt. Terri, Switzerland - Autotrophic microbial communities BRH/23 (SPAdes) (version 2) | ecosystem: Environmental > Aquatic > Deep subsurface >...
GCGTCGATGCCGAAGGTGGCGGCGCTGATGATCCTCGAAAACATCGGCTGGCGCCGACCAGCCGAGAAAGTCCCGAGCCGAGGGTACCTCGGAGGCGGAGAGAAGAAAAGGGGCAAGGGGCGAGGGACGAGGGCCGAGGGACGAGGGGCGAGGAGAGGCAAAGTCAGAAGCCGGAAGAGGAATCTAAGGAGGCAGGAGCCTCGCCCTCACCCCTCGCCCCTCGTCCTCGGTTTTCTGGAATTTTCCCGCCCCCGCAAATGATTATTTGGCATGAAACAGTAGCCGTTAATATTGACAAAATCCATGCAAATTTATCTAATGTCAGATGACAGACTCGAAGACTGGGATGGGTGAGGAGAGGATTGGCATGTCATTCGAGAAATGGGAGCCCCAGCCCGATACGTCGGTGCCCGCTTCCGCGACGATCGTTCAGTCGCGGCTGATCCGGCTCACCTCCGATGTGGCATCGGTCCTTCGCCTGCGCGGGCGGACGAGCGCTCATCTCTTCTACGATCGGAAACGCAAGCTCATCGGGATCCGTCCCTCCGACAAGATGGAAGAGGGGACGGCCAAGATCCGTCAGTCCGATAAATCGACGTCGATTCATATCCCGACATTCTTCCGGCACTACGAGATCGAGATCCCCGGGATCAAGCGGTTCCAGTGCTGGTACGACGAGAAGGAGCGGATGGCGATGATCGACATCTCGCGCCCCTCTCCCCGCGGCCGCCCGGCCGGAACCTGATCCTCCGATTGCGCAATCAGAAAAAAAGGCGAGCCTCGTGGCTCGCCTTTTTCTTCTTGTTCGTGTGGCGGAGGATCCTTTCCTCCGCCTCCTGATCGCAGATCCCGCTTCGTGGCGAGGGAGGCGGAGGAAAAGATCCTCCGCCACGCCGTGCCGTTGCTTTTCCTGGCCCCTGACCCTTGGTCCCTGGCCCCTCAGCGTCTTGCAGCACGCCGTCGCGCCACCGGCTTCTCGACCTCGCCATCCTCTGGCGTGCCGACCTGAAGCAGCGAGTTGAGCGCGGCTCCTCCGGTGAAGACGAACGAGTGGACGGGAGGCAGCAGTCCGTACTCCTCGCGTGGCGCGTTGTTCGCGAAGAACGGAACGATCGAAGCGAGAGGGATTCTCGTCTCGTACTCCTCGTTGATCGTCTCGATCATTTCGTTGGCGAACAGCGTGTAGCCGATGTCGGTCAGGTGGAGCCCGTCGAGGCTGAAGACGCCGCCGGTGATGAAGGAGGCGTCGAGCTCAATCCCCCCGAAGCTGATTCCGTCGAGAACGTCGGCGAAGAGCTCGTCGTACTCGACGACCGGAATGTCGCGCGCTCCGGCGATCTCGCGGATCGCGGCATTGACCTCGTTGGCCCGGGCGACGATCGCCGCCGCCTCGGTTGCGGTGATGACCACGCCGGCCGGCAGGGGTTTGCCCGCGTCCGGAAGCTGCGGAAACAGCGGCGCCAGCTGCGGCGGGATGCCGTAGCCGGTGGAGAGAAACGGCGTCGCGCTCAGAGTGACGAACGAGCCGGGAGTCAGCTGGCCGATCACACCGTCGCCGAGGTCGGCGATGAAGAAGATAGGCATCCCGTCAGGTCCGAGAACCGGCTGGTTCGTGGCCGGGTTGACCAGGACCGGCGGCACCGTCGTGGCGAAGGGGATGAGGATCGGGTTCGAGATCGTCCCGGTCACCATCCCCGCGTTCGGGGCTCCCGCGATGAGCGTATCGAGAACCTGCGCGTAGCTCGTCCGGAACGCCTCGATCGGCGTCATCACCGAAGGATCCGCCGCGAGCACGCCGCCGAGAACGTCATTCCCGCCGATCCAGATGCTGATGAACGTCGGGTTGAGCGCGAGCGCCTGATGGACGGCGGGAGCCTGGCCCCGCAGGATGAACTGCGCCGCTCCGGATCCCTGCTCCGCACCGGTGACGGTGAGCAGATGGCCGGCCCGGAAACCAGGGACGCTGAGGTTGTTGTAGGGGCGCTGCAGCATCAGGTTGATGGGCGCTCCCTGCTCGGCGGCCTTCGGCCCGATCACGAGCGGAGAAATGCTCTGGAGAGTGAGCTCCGGACCGATGCCCGGCTGGCTCACCAGCGGCTGCTGGAAGCCGATGCAGCCCGGATCCGGACCGCAGATCGGAATGCCCACCTGCCTCGCGATGACAGCCGGGTAGCTCCAGAGCTGATGAGAGATTACGAGCGAGCCGTTGGAGACGCCCGCGCCGAACGAGTCGCCGAGAGCGACGTAGCGGGTGAAGTCCGCCTCGCCTCGTGCCGCGAGGGCGGGGAGGGCCGAGGCGAGGACCATCGCCAGCACGAGACCGCATTTGATTGCATTCTTCCCAGACATTCAGGGGGCTCCTTTAAAAGGTGTATCCGACGTTGATGCTCACGAGGTTGGCGTTGGTCTCGTAAGTGCCGTTGAAGTTGTCGCGGTTCTGGCCACGCGTGTCTCGTTCGGCGAAGAAGAGGGCGAACTCGGTCACGTCGACCGTCCACGGACCGCGCTGCCATCCGAGACCGAAAGTGACGCCATAACGGTCAGCATCCGGAAGGAGCGGGCCCGCTCCCTGGAGCGGCTGCGGGGTCTCGTCGTAAACGGCTCCGAGACGGACCTCCCAGTTGTCCGTCACCGGGCGGCTGCCGCCGATGCGATAGGAACGGGCATCGCGCCATGCTTCGGGGAGGGAGAGATTCGCTTCCGGGTTCTGTTCGAACTCCACCAGAAGCTGGTCGAAGCTGCTCCATCCCATCTCGACGACGTTGAGCTCGACCCTCCAGTTCGGGATCAGTGTGGTGGCGACGCCGAGGTGAAGGAAGGACGGGAACTCGATGGAGGTGGTGATGTTCTGGTTCGGAGGAATCCGCGTGGCGAAGACCGCGTCGAGCTGCGGGCTGCCGGTCGGAATCTGAATGAACTTCGCGTCGCCTTCGAAATCGATCTCGATGGGCGCCCGATAATTTGCCCCGAAGCTCCACCGCTCATTGGGGCGATACATCAGGCCGACGTTCCATCCCCAGCCGTCATTCCAGTCGCTGTTGAGCCGGACGTGGGCTGCGTCGTAGATCCGGTCGATGAAGACCGCCGGAATGTTCCGTTCGAACGAGATGTGCGAGGCCATGTACTGCAGCCCCACGCCGCCGGCGAATCTTCCGTCCGACGACTTCATCGCGAAGGAGGGCTGGATCGCCAGGCTCTTGATGTTCGCATCCTGCGAGAGGAATCGGCCGGAAAAGCGGTTCGGGTCCTCCCAGTCGGTGCGGAGCCCGAACGGAGTGAACTGGCCGATGCCGAAGGCGGCGTTCTCGCCGATCGGGATCACCAGGTGCGCATTCGGGATGATGAAGACGTGGTCGGCGTAGAACTCACTCACGCCGGCGCCCGGGTACGGAGACTCGGGATTGCCGGTGAACTCGGAGGCGAAGGTGATGAACGTCGCTCCCGCGGTCGCGGACATCTCTCGCTGATAGGCGAGTCCGGCGACGTTGTAGAAGATTGCCGAGGGATCATCGGCGGTCGCGGTGAAGGCCCCGCCGAGAGCGGTGGCTTTCGCCCCCTGTTCGAACAGCGAGAAACCGGCGGCTCCGGCGGGCGGAGAGAAAGAGACTGCGAGAAGAAGGGACAGCAGGATGAGACGCTTCACTGAAAAGATCCTCCCTGGACGAAATGGGATCGATAGCTGCGGCGATATGTGCGTGAACCAGGCGAAGATTTCTGCTCCGCCCTCGACTGTCCCGGACGGCGCGCCTGGCGTTACAGCGTGAGGCCGGGCGAGATGGTATCACCATGCAAAAGCAGTACAATGCATCCACAAACTCAACACCTCCTGGAGGAATCCCCATGAAACGCATCGTCCTGCTCCTCGGCGCGCTCGCCTTCGTTGCGAGCACGGCTTCTGCCGGCCTCAAGTACGAATTCAGCAGTGTCACCTCGGGTCGCGGCGGTACCAAGATGGTCGGGACCGCCAAAGTCGAAGGCTCGAACATGCGCCTCGATCTCAAAGAAGGCGACAACGTCCTGTTCCAGGACAACTCGGTGGTCATCTCGAATGACGGTGGCAAGACTCTGCTGGTCATCGACACGAAGAAGAAGACCTATTACGAGCTCTCACTCGAAGAGACCTTTCAGGCGATGGGCAGCCTGATGAAGTCGATGGGCGGCATGGTCCAGATGTCGATCGACAACCAGAGCGTCGACGTGGTCGACGGCGGTGACGGGGGAACCATTCAGGGTTACCCGACCCGCAAGCACGTGGTGACGACCTCTTACGATTTCGCCATGAAGATCATGGGGATGAACCGCAGCTCGCACATCGACATGAAGACCGAGTCGTGGTCCACCGACAAGATCCCGCAGGACAGCATGACCTTCGTGCAGATGCGCGGCCTTCGCACCGGGATGGAGGACCTCGACAAGCTCATCGCGGCGCAGACGGATGCCGTGAAGGGCTTCCCCCTCAAGCAGGTCATCACCACCACCACCAGCCAGGGAAAGAAGTCGGACACGCAGACCACCACGATGGAGGTCACGTCGATCGAGCAGACCAACATCGCCGATTCGGAGTTCGAAGTGCCCGCCGGCTACGAGAAGGGGGAATCCCCTCTCGCCGCGATGCAGAACCTCGGTCGCCGCTGAGTTCCCCAGTTCAGCCAGTTTCGCCAGGGTCCGGCCTCGTGCCGGGCCCTTCTCATTTTCCGAACTGCCCCCTCACGTCGCTTCGCGACCGGACCGGCGCAGCCGGTCCCTACCGGTGGGGAAGGATCTCGTCGAGCACTTTTCTGACGACGGCGGGATCGGCTTTCCCGCCGGTCGCCTTCAGGACCCGGCCGACGAAGAAGCCGAGCAGCTGGGTCTTGCCTCCCCGGTAGCTCGCGAGCTCCTCCGGAGATTCGGCGAGGACCTGTTCGGCCGCTTCGCGAACTGCGGTGGGATCGCTGATCTGCTCGAGGCCGAGCCGGGCGACGATCGCTTCCGGCTCGTCCTTCTCCGAATCGGCCATCGCCTCGAAGACGGTCCTGCCGGCCCCGGCGCTGATGCGCCCCTCTTCGACCAGACGGATCAGGGCGGCCAGCTTTCGCGGCGTCAGGTGCCAGGCGGAGGGATCGATCCCCTTCTCGTTCACCGCGCGGAGCACCTCGTTGCGCACCCAGTTCGAGGCCCTGGACGGGGCGGCGCCCGCATCGACGACCGCCTCGAAGTAGTCGGCCAGGGCCGGCTCGACGGTGAGCATCTCGGCCTCCCGCAGCGGGACACCGAGGCTGGCGTAGCGTTTCGCGCGGGCGGCGGGAAGCTCGGGAAGCGACGCGCGGATTCTTTCGATCCACGCGTCGTCGACGATCAGCGGATGGAGGTCGGGCTCGGGAAAATAGCGGTAATCGTGAGCCTCTTCCTTCGAGCGCATCGCGCGGGTCTCTCGCGCGGCCGGATCGTACAGGCGAGTCTCCTGAACGATGGGCGCTCCGCTGTCGAGCAGGCGCGCCTGGCGCTCGATCTCGAACTCGATCGCGCGCGCCAGGAATCGGAACGAGTTCAGATTCTTGATCTCGCTTCTCGTTCCCAGAGGCTCGCCCTCGCGGTGGACGGAGACGTTCGCGTCGATCCGGAACGATCCCTCCTCCATGTTTCCATCGCACACGTTCGTGTGCATGAGGATCCGCCGCAGCGCGCCCGCATATTCGGCGGCCTCTTCCGGCGAGCGGAGGTCCGGTTCGGACACGATCTCGATCAGCGGCGTGCCCGCACGGTTGAGATCCACCAGCGAGCTTTGCGACGGCATCTCCCTGCCGGGGAGATCGTGAAGGAGCTTGCCTGCATCCTCCTCGATGTGGATCCGGAGGATTCGGATCGTGCGAGGGCCCGCCGGCGTCGCGATCTCCAGGTGCCCGTTCGAAGCGAGAGGCTCGTCGTACTGTGTGATCTGGTATCCCTTGGGGAGATCGGGATAGAAGTAGTTCTTGCGGGAAAAGCGGGAGGAGCGACGGATCGTGCAATCGGTCGCGAGCGCCGCCGCGATTGCCAGATCGACGGCGTGGCCGTTCATCACCGGCAGCGCGCCGGGATAGCCGAGACAGATCGGGCAGCAGTGCGTGTTGGGGGCGTCGCCGAACGAAATCTCGCAGCTGCAGAAAAGCTTGGTTCGCGTGCGCAGCCGCGCGTGCACCTCGAGCCCGATGACGGGGATCCACTGCATGCGAGCGGATTATAGGGTGCCGGGCCGCAGCCCCGCTCGTCGCCGCGAACTTCGGGCGCGAAACGGGAACAATCCGAACGGGAAGGGACTTGAGCATTTCCGAGACTCGGGAGGCGCGAATCGAATTCGGCGCCAGACCCGCCGCCGAGCCATGACCACGCCCGAAACCCTCTCTTCCCTCGCCGTCACGCCCGAGACCGCCGGCATCAATCCCCGCGTTCGCGGTGACGCGCCGCTCGATCTGCCGGAGCTCTTCGGCAACCGGAATCCCGTCGTCCTGGAGATCGGCTCCGGGAAAGGGCGCTTCCTCATCGACGAAGGAAAGGCTCACCCCGAAAAAAACTTCCTCGGAATCGAAAAGTCGCTTCACTACCACCGGGTGATCGTCGACCGGATCGTGCGTCACGCGCTGTCGAACGTGAAGACGGTCAACTACGACGCGTTCGAAGTGATGCAGAAGCTGCTGCCTGCCGGTTCCATGAGCGAGATTCACATCTACTTTCCCGATCCCTGGCCACGGCTGCGCGAACAAAAGCGGAGAATCATCCGTCCGGCGGCCGTCGAGGAGATGCGGCGGGTCCTCGCGCCGGACGGGAAGGGGTGGTACGTCACCGACCACAAGGAGTACTTCGAGAAAGCGGTCCCGGTGATGGCGGACATCTTCGCGATCGAGGCCGGCGAGATCTTCCACGAGCCCCCCCGGACGAATTACGAAGCGAAGTATCAGGCTCAGGGGCGCCCGATCTACCAGGTGGCGTTCCGGCACAGGTAGGGACCGGCTGCGCCGGTCCGACCGTAGGGACCGGCTGCGCCGGTCCGGTCGCGAAGCGACGGGGCGGGCGGTCGTGGGACGCTATCTGCGTTTGCACGGAAAGCGTGTCCCGCTGCGCGGAACCGGACCGCCGCAGGCGGTCCCTACCACCGGACCGCCGCAGGCAATCCCTTCGGGGCACACGTCTTGCGTTCACCACTGCATCCCCAAATGGAGGTGGACGAATGAATGAACGAACCGATCGTGAGACTTCGATTCCCACGAGTGGCGAACGAAAAGGCAACAAGTCGCTTCGCGAGATCATGACGGCGAACCCGTCGACGGTGAGCCCGCAGGACGACATCCAGAAGGCCGCGAGGCTCATGGTCGAGTGCGATTGCGGCGCGCTGCCGGTCGTCGGTGACGACCAGAAGGTTGCGGGGATGATCACCGACCGCGACATCGTGATCCGGCTGATTGCAAACGGCCGGAACCCTCTCGATGCGAAGGTGAGCGATGCGATGAGCTCGCAGACGCATACCGTGCGCGAGAGCGACTCGATCGACCAGGTGTTTCAGGCCATGCGCGAGCACCAGGTGCGCCGTCTGCCGGTCGTCAACGATCGCAACGAGGTCATCGGAATCATCGCCCAGGCCGACATGGCGCTCGAAACCCGCAACGACAACAAAGTCGGTGAAACGGTCGAGCAGATCAGCCGTCCCGACGAATCCCGCCCCGGCCGCTAGAGAAGTGTCGGAGGATTCATCCTCCGACCCCGCGGCTCGAAGCGAGATCCGCGACGCCACCCGAAGACGGAGGATGAATCCTCCGCCACTCCAATCCGGAGCCGAAGAACGAAAAAGGCCGCGGATCGCTCCGCGGCCTTTTCCTTGGATCTGTCCAACCTGCTACCAGCCGCAGGTTCGACCCTGATTCTGCTGGTCGAGCCAGGTCTTGAGCGGCGCGAAGTAGTCGATGATCGCCGTCGCGTCCATCTGCCGCTGACCGGTCACCGCTTCGAGAGCATCCGGCCACGGGCGGCTCGCGCCCAGGGCCATCATGTCGCGAAGCGCCTTTCCGGCGGCTTCGTTTCCGTAGATGGAGCAGCGGTTGAGAGGCCCTTCATATCCGGCCGTCTCGCAGAGCGATCGATGGAACTGGAACTGGAGGATCCGCGCGAGGAAGTAGCGCGAGTACGGCGTGTTCCCGGGGATGTGGTACTTCGCGCCCGGATCGAACTCGGTTTCGGTTCGCGCGACGGGAGGGGTGATCCCCTGATACCGCGTGCGCAGCTCCCACCATGCGCGGTTGTACTCGTCGGGAGTGGTCGTGCCGTCGAAGACCGACCAGCGCCACTTGTCGATGAGAAGACCGAACGGAAGGAACGCGATCGACTCGAGCGCGTCCTTCATCAGCAGCCCGAGGTCCTTGGATGCGGGGGGCACCTGATCGATCATCCCGATCTGCTTGAGGTAATCGGGCGTGACCGAGAGGGCGATGACGTCGCCGAGAGCCTCGTGGAACCCGTCGTTCGCGCTGTCGCGGTAGACGAAGGGGAGCTGGTTATAGGCGCGCTGATAGAAGTTGTGGCCGAGCTCGTGATGGACCGTCCTGAAATCCTCGGCGGTCGGCTCGATGCACATCTTGATGCGGAGGTCGTTGATGTTGTCGACGTCCCAGGCGCTCGCATGGCAGACCACGTCGCGGTCGCGAGGCTGGGTGAAGAGCGAACGTTCCCAGAACGTGTCGGGAAGAGGATCGAATCCGAGCGAGGTGAAGAATCGCTCGCCGATCCGCACCATCTCACGCGCGTCGATGTTGCGGGCCTGGAGCCGCTGGGTCAGGTCGTAGCCGGGATCGGCGTCGGGCGGCGCCACGAGCGGATAGATGTTGCTCCAGTCCTGCGCCCAGATGTTTCCGAGAAGGTCGGCGCGGATCGGGCCGTTGAGCGGCACGACCTGGTCGCCGTACTCCTCGTTCAGCTCGGCCCGGACATAGCAGTGAAGAGAATCGTAGAGCGGCTTGACCTGCGTCCAGAGCCGGTCCATTTCCTTCGCGAACTCGTCGGGCGGCATGTCGTACTTCGAGCGCCAGAGCGCTCCGGTGTCGGCGTAGCCGAGCTCGCGCGCGCCCTCGTTGGAAAGCTCGACGAATCGGACGTAGAGCGGCTTCATCGGAATGGCGATGCGCCGCCACCCTTCCCACACGTCCGCCAGCTGTTTCGGGTCGCGGCTCTCGGCGAAGATCTTCGTGATCTCGCCGATGTCGAGGCAGTCATCCCCCGTGGCGTTCCCGGGGCAGTATTTCCCCTCGCCGTACATCGCCTCGAGCTTCGCCTTGATCTGCGACAGCTCCGCGGCTTTCTCCGGATTTTCCGGAGAAGGGGCGACCAGCCCCAGCTTCAGCAGGTTGAGCTGCCGGCGGGTCTGCGGATCGACCTCGACGTTGTCGAAGCGCTGCGCCTGTTTGGCAAGGTCCACCGCCAGGCTGACCGCTTCCAGATCCGCGGAAGCCGCGATCTGCTGCGTGTCGTAGGTGATGAAGTTCGCCGCGACCCAGGCCGCGCGCCCGGCCTTTGCGCTGACGTCGAACAGCTCCGCGTTTGCCCTGTCGATGAAGGCACGCGCCTCGGCAGCGGTCGGGGCCGCCGTGGCAGTGGCGGGCGCCGGGGGCGCCGTGGCCGGAGATGGCGGCGGGACCGTTCGACAGCCCGAGGCGCCGAGTGCGGCGACGAGCAGCAGCACGGGGATTCGCATTCGTTGCATATGGTTCTCCTTCTTTTCTTCTTCGTTGAAAGGTGAGGCGTGCACGAGCCGGACCCGGCCGAGGCGCGCGCGCTCACCGGAGCGTTGGTCAGCCTGACTTCGAGGCGAACTCTCGCCTGATGATCTCGCTTCTGTAGTCGAAAATCTTCCGCAGCTGCCGCCGCACCCAGAATCCACCGGCGAGGCGGCCGACGACGCCGAGAGGGAGCTCGTACTCTACCCGGTCGGTCACCAGCACCTTTCCGTCGTCCATCGGCTGGAAGGTGTGCCGGTGCGTCCAGCGGCGATAGGGACCCTTCTCCTGTTCGTCGGTGAAGCTGCGCGGCGGGTCCCAGTCGGAGATCAGGGTCCGCCAGCGCACGGGGAGCCCCGCGATGCGGATCCGGTAGTCGATGCGGTCGCCCGCCTGGAGCGCGCGTCCCGGCGAGGAAACGATCTCGAATCCCATCGACGGAGGAGTGATCTTCGCGAGATTCGACGGGTCGGAGAAGAATGCCCAGACCGTTTCCGCCTGCGCGTCGACGATCGTCGTCCGTTCGAAAATCATCGCGACCTCCCCGACAGGAAACGCGCCACGATTGCGCCCGCGCGATTCTCCGCACCGGAGAAACCATGATCGGCTCCCGGGATGACGATCGTCTCGAACCGTCGCGGTTCGCGCGCTTTCTCGCGAAGAATCTCCACGCAGCGCGGCACATCGCCGAAGCAGTACTCATCCTCGGAGCCGTAAAGGGCAAGCGTCGGTTTGCGAATCGTCCGGAAGTCGCGAAAAAGGGTTTTGCTGGAGAGCCCGAGCCCTCTCATCGTCTCCAGAAACGGGAAGGTGTTGTAGTCGCCGTCCGGATTGATGGTATCGAGCAGCGACATCCAGGAGATCGGGAAAGGGGAGATGGAGGGAGGCGCCAGCTCGAGCCCGCGGCCGGCCTCGACGCGCGCGCGGGCGGTCTCGAGCGCGCGGTGAAACCGCCGCTCACCCAGGGTGTCGTAATAGATGCCGACGTCGTCGCCGGGCGCGAGAAGGACGTAGCGGGAGACCTTGTTGCGCGGCCGGCGGCGGTTGAATATCGCGATCTTGTTCGCTCCCGTCGAATGGCCGACGAGGTGGAAGCGGCGATAGCCCTCCTCGCGGAGGAATGCGATCGCCCCCTCGATGTCGGGAACGCAGTCCCTGACGAGCTCGTAGGTCATTCCGAGCATGACCGAATCGGCGCGGGTGCCGCTCCGGCGGTTGAGCCGCTTGATGAAGTGGGCGCCGCGGTTGTTGAAGGCGAGCCACGAGATTCCTCGCCGGGTCAGCTCCTCCCCGAAGGCGTTGGTGCGCCGGGCGGAGTAGAAAACCGAGGAGTCTCCATTTCCGTGGAGGAAGATGGCGGCCTCGCGGGTGGGACGCCCCGGCTCGTAGAGAAGCCCCGGGAGGCGGAGGCCGTCGGTCGAGCGGAACGTGACCAGTCTGGTTTTCACCGGGCGCCATTCTCTCTCATCATGAGCTCGATCGCGAACCGGCGCGGAACCGGCACGGGGCTGGAATCGTATCTCTGGAGAGGGGGAAGTCCGTCATGAGGTTCGTCTGGCTGCTGGTGGGTGCGATCGCGGCGATGCCACTCTTCGCGCAGGACGCCGGGCTCACGACCGGGACGGCTCCCGACTATTCGCGGGAAGCGATCCGCTCGATCCTGCTCGAGGCAGCGGAGGAAGGGGAGCGGGCGCAGCCCGGCGACCCCTTCCGAGACGGCTGGCCGATCTACTCATTCAACCTGGGCGGATCGAAAACGACCGTCCGGTTCAACCCGTTCATGACGAACTGGGCCCTGGCTGGCTCGAACGTGCAGATCAACCCGATCGTCGATCCCTTCGTGATGACCGGTACCGCGGGCAGCGCCCTCTCTCCGCGGAATCGAAACCGTTACATGGAGTGGTGGGTCAACCGGAAGCTCGGGTTCGACATCGACCCCCCGGATTAGGGACCGCCTGCGGCAGTCCGGTGGTAGGGACCGGCTGCGCCGGTCCGGTCGCGAAGCGACATGGGCGGGCGGTGGACGAAGGATGTACTTCCCGCGTGTTTCACGGAAGGCGTGTCCCGCTGCGCGGGACCGGACCGCCGCAGGCGGTCCCTACCGGGCCGGATTCTCGCATTGCCATATCCCACCGGGTGTCTGCACAAGAACGGTTGCACCCGGATTTCAGTCCGTGTAAACTGAGCGACCTCGACTATGGCACCACGAAGCATCGCCAACGCGACGATTACGTTCGGTCTCGTGACCGTTCCGGTGAAGCTGTACGCAGCCAGCCAGAGCTCCGAGTCGATCTCGTTCAACCTCCTCCATCAGAAGTGCGGGTCTCGCCTGAAGCAGTTCTATCGCTGCATCGACGAGGAGAATGAAGTCTCCCGCGACGAGATGGTCAAGGGATACGAGTTCACCAAGGGGCAGTACGTCATCTTCTCCGAAGAGGAGCTGAAGGCCCTCGAGCAGAAGACGACACAGGAGATCGTCGTCAACGAGTTCGTGCCCGCCGACGCCGTCGATCCGGTCTACTTCGACAAGGCCTACTACCTCGGCCCCGATCGCGGGGGCGACCGCGCCTACCGCCTGCTGGGCGAGGCGATGAGGCAGACCGGAAAGTGGGCCATAGGCACCTACACGGCGCGCGGCAAGGAGTACCTCGTCGCCCTCCGGCCGATCGAGGACGGGCTGGTCATGCAGCAGCTTCACTACGCGCATGAGGTCCGCCCTTTCTCCGAGCTGGAGATCGAAGGGGGGGAGGTTCGCGAGCAGGAGCTCAAGCTCGCGACGATGCTCGCCGACCAGATCTCGTCGGACGAGTTCAACCCAGACAGCTATCAGGATCAGTCTCACCACAAACTCCGCGCGCTGATCCAGCGGAAGATCGAGGGAGAAGACATCGTCGCCCTCAGGACCGAAGAGCCGAAGGCCCAGGTGATCGACCTGATGGAAGCCCTCAAGGCGAGCCTCTCCTCCTCGGGATCGAAAAAGAGCGCCGCCCCCGCGCGCAAGCCCGCCCGTCGCGCCCCGGTCGCCGAGACGAAGAAAACCTCTCGCGCCTCCGCCGGCAAAGGCCGCAGCCGAGGCTAGAGGTGGCCGGTGGCCACGGCTTTCCAGCCGTGGCGCCAAACCGCCGCCACCTCTCATACAATCGTTCCGGTGAAAGGCTACTCGACGCGAGACGCCGCCGCGGCGGCTGGTGTTTCGGAATCCCAGGTGCGCGCCTACGCGCGGGCGGGCTTCCTCCACGCATCCCGCGGCCCGCGCGGTGAGCTTCGCTTCACCTTTCAGGATGTCGTTCTTCTGAAGGCGGCGGCCGGCCTGATGGCCGCGCGCGTCCCGCAGCGGAAGATCCGCTCGGCCCTCCGGCGACTGCGCGACCAGCTACCGACGGGGCGCCCGATCGCGGCAGTTCGCATTGCCGCGCGCGGTGACCGCGTCGTGGTCCAGGATGGCGGCACGGTCTGGACTCCCGAGGACGGGCAGGTCCTTTTCGACTTTGCGGTCTCCGACCTCGCCAGCAGGGTCGCTCCGATGGCGCGGCGCAACATCCGGGAGGCACGGCGCGGCGAGGACAGCGGTCTTACAGCCGAGGACTGGTACGCGCTCGGATGCGACCTCGAAATGACCGATGCGAAAGAGGCGCGGGACGCCTACCGGCGCGCGGTGGAGATCGATCCGTTTCACGCCGACTCGCACGTCAATCTCGGGCGCCTGCTGCACGAGGAGGGAGAGCCGAAGGCGGCCGAAGCGCATTACCGGGTAGCCCTCGCGGCCAATCCCGAGCACGCGACCGCGGCATTCGACCTCGGCGTCGCTCTCGAGGACATGGCCAGGCTCGACGAGGCGGCGGCTTCCTATCGCCGCGCCCTCGAGATCGATCCCGACCTCGCCGATGCTCACTTCAACATCGCCGGGATTTTCGAGAAGCGCGGAAAGCGCCAGGCCGCGATCCGCCACCTGAAGGCCTACCGCCAGCTCGTCGACCCGAGGTAAACAGGCGGAAACGGTTCCGTTTTAGAAGGTTAGGGGAGGAAAGATTCCTTCGGGGCCGCTGTTGTCCCTCGTTCCGCACGAAACGCTGGAACTCATCATGTCGATCAAGACCAGACAGGAGCTTTTCTCGATGCTCCGCCTCGCGATGCCGCTTGCGGCCGCGCAGGCGGGCACGCAGCTCATGGGTCTGGTGGACGTGGCCGTCCTTGGACGTCTCGGCGCCGCCGAGCTGGGAGCGAGCGGGCTCGGAAACGCCCTCTTCTTCGGCATCGCCATCCTCGGAATGGGCATCGTCATGGGGATCGATCCCCTCGTTTCCCAGGCTCTCGGTGCGCGGCAGGAAGGTCAGGCGCGACGGGTTCTCTGGCAGGGGATCTGGCTGTCGAACATCGTCGGGTTCGGATTGATGATCCCGATGGCGCTCTCGCCACTGATTCTCGAGCCGATGGGGATTGCGCCTCACCTTTCCGAGCCGGCTGCTCTCTACGTCCGGATCCGCATGCTCAGTCTGCCGCTGTTCATGATGTTCATCGCGCTGCGCTCGTACCTGCAGGCGCATGGGATCACGCGCCCGATGATCATCGCGATGGTCGTCGCGAACGTGTTCAACCTGGTGGCGGACATCATTCTCGTCTTCGGTGGCAGCGTTCTTCCCATCTGGACCGGCCCTCTCCGGAACATCCCGGCGTTCGGAGTGGCGGGGGCGGCCGCGGCGTCGGTGATCGCGAGCTTCATTCAGCTGGTGATGCTGGCGCTGGCGGTGCGGACCATACCGCTCAAGGAGGCGACGCCGGAGCGGCTTCGCCGTTTCGACAAGCCGTTGTTCGTGAGCGGATTCAGGGTGGGGCTTCCCGTCGGGCTGCAGATGGGCGCCGAGGTCGGCGTGTTCGCGCTGGCCGGCGTGCTCGCCGGAAAGTTCGGAGCGGCGCAGCTGGCTGCGCATCAGATCGCGCTGACTCTGGCGAGCTTCACGTTCACCGTGGCAGTCGGTGTCGGTGCCGCGGGGTCGGTGCGGGTAGGGCGATTCGTCGGAGCGAGGGACCGCGGCGGCGCGCGCATGGCGGGGATGGTCGCGCTCGCGGGAGGGGCGGGATTCATGACCCTCTCGGCGATTCTCTTCTGGCTGATGCCGCGGCAGCTCGGCTCGATCCTCACGGATCAGCCGGTGGTTCTCGCCGCGGTGGTTCCGCTGCTCGCGGTCGCCGCGTTCTTTCAGATTTCCGACGGTGTCCAGGCGGTGGGCGCCGGCGTACTGCGCGGAGCGGGGGACACCCGGTTTGCCTTCGCCGCGAACCTCGTCGGCCACTGGCTGATCGGACTTCCAATCGCGCTCTGGCTCGGCTTCCGAACCCGGCTCGGCGTGGTCGGCATCTGGTGGGGTCTCGCGATCGGCCTGACCGCAGTGGCGGTCCTGTTGCTGATTCGCTTCGTCCGGCTCTCCTCGCGGGAGATCGTCCCGCTCGCGCAGCCCTCGTTCCCCGCGCACTGAGGTGGCTGCGGCTTTCCAGCCGCGGCGCGTGCAGGATGCGGGGTCGTCACGTCTGAGCGAAACTCCCCCAATCCTCGCGCCTTGCGCGATGCCGCGGCTGGAAAGCCGCGGCCACGACAATGCCGCGGTCACTTTATCTCTACCTGCGGTAGACGATGCGCCGGGAGTGTGCCGCGCAGTTGACGTCGCGCTGTACTCTTCTCCCTTCAACCTGGTGGAACATTCATGAGCGAGCGTCCTCACCCGACGCGGTCGACTCCTCAGCTGGAGCAGGGGAGGGGATCGCCGATCAACCCGCCGAGCCGCTTCGAGCGGATCGTTTGGGAGCCCGATCCCGAGTTCGCGCCTGAAGAAGGGGCGGTGGAGACGGTGTTCTTCGACGATCCGACGCGACAGATCCTCTCGACGAACGACAGCCCGGACGTCCCGTTCAAGACGAGCGTGAATCCGTATCGCGGTTGCGAGCACGGTTGCTCCTACTGTTTCGCGCGCCCGACGCACGAATACCTCGGCTACTCCGCCGGACTCGATTTCGAGACGCGCATCATGGTGAAGAGGAATGCTCCGGCGCTGCTCAGGAGCGAGCTGGCGTCGAAGCGGTGGGAGCCGCAGGTGGTCGTCATGAGCGGAGTGACCGACCCCTACCAGCCGATCGAGAAGAAACTGGAGATCACGCGCGGTTGCCTCGAGGTTCTGGCGGAGGCGAGGAACCCGGTGGGCGTGATCACCAAGAACCATCTCGTGACGCGCGACATCGATCACCTCGCCGAGCTGGCGAGGCTCCAGGCGGCGCGCGTCTTTCTATCGATCACCACGCTCGATCCGGCGCTGGCGAACCGGATGGAGCCTCGCGCTTCCACACCGGAGAAAAGACTGGAGGCCGTGCGGAAGCTGACGGATGCCGGCATTCCCGTCGGAGTGATGGTCGCGCCGGTCGTTCCGGGAATCACCGATCACGAGATGCCGAGCATTCTCGAAGCGGCGGCTGCGGCGGGTGCATCCTCGGCGGGTTTCGTGATTCTGCGATTGCCATGGAGCGTCGGGCCGGTGTTCGAGGCGTGGCTCGACGTGCACTTCCCCGACCGGAAGGAAAAGGTCCTCAACCGCGTCCGCTCGATGCGCGACGGAAAGCTTTACGACTCCCGATGGAAGCACCGGCAGCGAGGCGAGGGAGTGTTCGCCGAGCAGATTGGCGCCCTGTTCCGGACGAGCGTCCGGCGGTTCGGGCTGGACCGCCCGGAGACGCCGTGGTCGACGGCGGCGTTCAGAAAGCCGCCGGGCGATCAGCTGTCCCTGTTCGGAGGGTGAGGTGGCAGAGGATCTTTTCCTCTGCTCTTGGCCTTAGGGAAGGGCAGAGGAAAAGATCCTCTGCCACTGGCGCTTTATCTGCACGCCCTTCCGAGGAGTAAGGAGTCATTCAGATGAGCGAAAAGGTGAAGTTTCCATCGAACGGCCACACCTGCGAAGGGTTTCTGGCGTCTCCACCCTCGGGCAAGGGGCCCGCCGTTGTCGTGATTCAGGAATGGTGGGGACTCGTTCCTCACATCGAGAGCGTGGTCAAGCGATTCGCGGCGAGCGGATTCCTTGCGCTCGCGCCCGACCTCTATCACGGCAAAACGACGAAATCGCCCGACGATGCGGCGAAGCTGCTGATGGAGCTGGACGCCGAGCGCGCGGTCGGAGAGATCATCGGAGCGGGGGAGTATCTTCTCGGCCGCCCGGAATGCAGCTCCTCGAACTTCGGAGTGGTCGGTTTCTGCATGGGCGGCGCGCTCGCGCAGGCGGCGGCGACGCGGAGCGCGAAGGTCGGCGCGGCGGTCAGCTTTTACGGCGGATTCAAGAAGGTCGAGCTGGCGTGGGAGAACCTCCAGAGCCCGATCCTTTTCATCTACGGTGAGAACGACAGCGGCGTCCCCGCTTCGAAGGGGATCGAGCTCGAGAAGAAGCTGAGAGCGATGGGGAAGATGGCGGATGCGGTGGTCTACCCGAGCGCGGATCACGCGTTCTTCAACGACACACGCCCCGAAGTATTCAATCCCGAGGCGGCGGAAGACGCGTGGAACCGCACGGTGGGGCTGTTCCGCGAGCATTTGAGGTAGGGGCCTGGAAGCAGGGGCTAGGGGCTAGGGGCTAGGGGCTAGGGAAAGGCAAAATCCGAAGCTGACAATCGCGCTGCCCGATTTTGCCGTTGCTCTTCCCTAGCCCCTAGCCCCTAGCCCCTAGCCCCTTTCTTGTTGGTCAGAGGCGCAGTCGGCCCCTACGGAAGCGCACTCAGGCGCGTGGCTCGCGGCTTGCTAAAGATGAGTCCATCGAAGAATAAGACAGGAGGCCCCCAAGTGAAGCGAAATGCATTGATCACCGTCATGGCCCTGGCCCTTCTCCTCGCGGCAGCCCCGGCATTCGCCGGCCCGGTTCCCTCGAAGACCGCTGACGCCCAGACCCTCGCCGCCCGCGACGCGGACCTGGCGAAAATCAGCAGTGTGCTGGAGATCAGCGCCGTCGTCGCGGCTCTCGAAGCGCAGGGATTCACCGCGGAACAGGTCGAGTCGCGCATCGCGGCTCTCTCGAATGAGGATCTCAGCAGCCTCGCCAGCAACATCGATCAGATTCAGGCCGCCGGTCTGACTCAGGACGAATGGATGTGGATCGGCGTTGGCGCGCTCGCCGTGCTCCTGCTGGTCCTGCTCCTCTGATCGAATCGAATCGCGGAGGAGCCGGTCTCCCGGCTCCTCCTCAACTCTCCCACTATGAAACGAATCTTCCCTCTCCTTCTCATTTCCTCTCTCGCCGTTTTACTGACGGGGTGCCTCACCATGAAGCCCCGCTCGATGGAGCCGACCTCGTCCGCCACCGTGATCGAGACCGTTCCGCTCCGGACCTGGGGAGACAACACCTGCGGATCGGCCGCGCTCTCATCGGTCCTGACCCACTACGGGGACCCGGTGACCGAGGCCGAGCTGGACGAGATCTTCCAGAAGGGGCGCGCGGGGGGCGTGGTGAGCATCGATCTTCTGATCGAAGCGCGGAGGCGCGGCTTCGACGCCGAGCTGGTGAAAGGCGATGAGGCGCTCGTGCTCGAGAACCTCGCCCAGGGAACTCCGGTGATCCTGATGATTCAGGTCGCCGACATGCCGGGGGAGAACCGCGACCTCTATCACTACGTCATCGCCGACGGCTACGACCCCTCGAACGGGCTCGTTCGCTTCCAGTTCGGCGATGGGAAGGCTCGATGGACGAAGCTCTCGACGCTGGAGAAGCCGTGGAGAGGCGGGGGGAACGCGACCTTCATCGTCAGGCCGGCTTCGCTCGAGAAGGGGCTGCGTCAGGCCGTCCTGCTCGAGGAGAAGGGGAGTCTCGCCGAGGCGAGAGATCTCTACCGCCAACTCGCGGAAAAGCATCCCGAGAGCCCGCTCCCCTGGACGAACCTCGGAAACGTCCAGGCGCGGCTTGGAGCGCGATCGGAAGCGGAGGCGGCATATCGAGAAGCGTTGCGGATCGCCCCGGCGGACCGGGATGCGGCCAACAATCTGGCGTGGCTTCTCTACGAGGAGAGGCGGCTCCACGAGGCGGAGCCTCTGGCGCGGCGGGCCGCCGAGAGCGAGGGTCCGGACCCCCACCTCGCCTGGGACACCCTCGCGCACGTTCTGTCGGCCCGAGGAGAGTGTTCCGCGGCCGAAGCCGCCTGGAAGCACGCCCTGGAGAGCCCCACGATCGACTCCGAAAGCCGCCAGCGAGCCGAGCAGGCCCTGGCTGCCGGGGGATGTCTTTAGGGTGGCCGCGGCTTTCCAGCCGCGGCTCGTGCCACGGCAGGGAAACCTGGGTTCATGCGCCGCATGAGTTTCAAGCAGCATCTCCAATTCTGCTCGAGCTGCGGCTGGAAAGCCGCAGCCACATTCGGGTAGAATTCACCGTCCTCTCCGCGCCCTCCTCGCCGCCGCAGGAACCACGCATTTTCTCTGCCCGGCGGCCACGGGCCTGGTCGCGAGCTCAGAGGAACTTCCAACAGATTTTCGTCAAGGAGTCGAAATGACGACCGCAACCGTTTCCCAACACCCCTTCGCCGCGGCGAAGGAAGCCGGGCGCGAGCCCTTCAAAGTCGCTGACCTTTCGCTGGCCGAGTTCGGCCGGAGAGAAATCCGCCTCGCCGAGCACGAAATGCCCGGGCTGATGGTTCTCCGCGAGCGCCACGGAGCGAAGAAACCGCTCCAGGGGGCGCGCATCATGGGCAGCCTCCACATGACCGTGCAGACGGCCGTGCTGATCGAGACGCTCGCCGAGCTCGGCGCCGACGTCCGCTGGGTCTCCTGCAACATCTTCTCGACCCAGGATCACGCCGCGGCAGCAGTCGTGGTCGGCCGTCCGGAAACGGGCGGGACCAAGGACGATCCGAAAGGAATCCCCGTCTACGCATGGAAAGGGGAGACGCTCGAGGAGTACTGGTGGTGCACCTCGGAAGCGCTCCGCTGGCCCGACGGCCACGGCCCGAACCTGATCGTCGACGACGGCGGCGACGCCACTCTGCTCGTCCATAAGGGGCGCGAGTTCGAGCTGGCCGGCGCGATCCCGGAGTTCGATCCGGAGAACGACCCGGAAGAGTGGGGCGTCATTCTCGACCTGCTTCGCGACACGATGGCCAAGGAGCCCGGCCGATGGACCGCGGTTGCTGAGGGGATTCAGGGCGTCAGCGAAGAGACGACCACCGGCGTGCACCGGCTCTACCAGATGATGGAGGCGGGAACGCTTCTGTTCCCCGCGATCAACGTCAACGACTCGGTCACCAAGAGCAAGTTCGACAACATCTACGGTTGCCGCCACTCGGTCATCGACGGTCTGAATCGCGCAACCGACGTGATGATCGGCGGCAAGGTCGCGGTGGTCGCCGGCTTCGGTGAAGTGGGCAAGGGCTGCGCGCAGGCGCTCCGCGGCCAGGGCGCGCGCGTCATCGTCACCGAGATCGACCCGATCTGCGCGCTGCAGGCGGCGATGGAAGGCTTCGAAGTCCGACGCCTCGAGAGCGTTCTGGAGACGGCCGACATCTTCGTCACCTCGACCGGCAACAAGGACGTGGTGACCGCCGAGCACATGGCGAAGATGAAGCACAACGCGATCGTCGCGAACATCGGGCATTTCGACAACGAGATCGACATGGCGGGGCTCAAGAAGATGTCCGGCGTGAAGCGGGTCAACATCAAGCCGCAGTACGACGAGTTCCAGTTCCCCGACGGCCACTCGGTGCTGATCCTCGCCGAGGGACGCCTGATGAATCTCGGCTGCGCCACCGGCCACCCGAGCTTCGTCATGTCCAGCTCGTTCACCAACCAGGTGCTCGCGCAGCTCGACCTCTGGGAGAACGGCAAGAACTACGAGAAGAACGTCTTCGTCCTTCCGAAGAAGCTCGACGAGGAAGTGGCGCGCCTCCACCTCGATCACCTCGGCGTGGAGCTCACCGAGCTGACGAAGTCGCAGGCCGACTACCTCGGGATTCCGAAGGAAGGCCCCTACAAGCCGGAGCACTATCGGTACTAGTTTCGTGTGCAATGTCATCCCGAGCGTAGCGAGGGATCAGGGGGGCGGGGGATTCGGTGACGCGGGACAGGTGTCGGCGCGGAATGTGACTTCGTGGTGATCTTGCACGACGAAGTCACATCTCTCGCCGACAAGATTCCCGCGACGTACGGATTCCACCCCCCTGATCCCTTCCTTCGTCGCTCCGCTTCTCAGGACAGGCGCTACGCTCGGGATGACATAATCCCCTTCATGCTGCGACGGGTCGGACTGACTTTCTTTGCGGGCGCCCTTGGAGGCCTGGTCAACTCGCTGTTCGTATGGGGATTCGGCGAGCTCGGACTGAACGCGAAAGCGGGTGTCAATCTGGCCCCGCCGCTCACGAAGGAGTGGCTCTATCCCCGGATCGTCTGGGGAGGTTTGTGGGGCTTCCTCTTCCTTCTGCCGATCGCCGCAAAGTCCCCCTTCGCCAAAGGGATCCTCCTCAGCATCGCTCCGACGCTGGTGCAGCTTCTGATCATCTTTCCCCAGGGTCGCGGCGGGATGCTCGGCTTCCAACTCGGGCCGCTTACTCCGCTGATGGTCATCTTCTTCAACGCCGTCTGGGGCATCACCGCCGCGTTCTACCTGAAGCAGGCCGGCCAGCGTTGATTCGGAGAGCCGCCTCACATCGCGCCCAACCGGTTTCTGGTATGTTCGCCGCCATGTTTCGAGTAGAGGAGATTCTCCCGATGACCTTCCGTCTGGCACTTTCAATTCTCGCCCTTGCCGCGCTTCCGCTCGCCGCGCAGGGGACTTATGCCCTCCCGGCGGGCGCCGATACCGCCGCCGCGACGATCTCGGCGGACCGCCTGCGGGCTCACGTCGCATTTCTGTCCGATGACCTTCTCGAGGGGCGGGGTCCGGCCAGCCGCGGAGACGAGCTCGCCCGCCGATACATCGCGACCCAGATGATGGAGCTCGGCCTCGAGCCGGGGATGCCCGACGGCACATGGCAGCAGCGCTTCGACCTGGTCGGCGTGAATGCGACCGTTCCCGGCACGTGGACTTTTTCGGGACCCAAGGGGAAAGAGGCGACCTTCACCAACTCCACCGAGTACATCGTGGCGAGCGGCGACCAGGCCCCGGCGGTGAGCGTAAGCGGGGCGGAGCTGGTCTTCGTCGGCTACGGAATCGAAGCGCCCGAGTACAAATGGGACGACTACAAGGGGCAGGATCTTAAGGGAAAGATCCTGGTGATGATGAACAACGATCCCGACTGGGATCCGAAGCTGTTCGAGGGGAGCCGCCGTCTCTACTACGGCCGCTGGACCTACAAGTACGAGATCGCCGCGGCGAAGGGCGCTGCCGGCGCGATTATCATCCACACCACCCCCTCGGCCGGCTACGGCTGGAACGTGGTGCAGTCCTCCTGGACCGGCGAGCAGTTCGAGCTCCCGGCCGCGGGCGAGCCGCGCATGGCGCTCAAGGGTTGGATGACCGAGGAGGCCGCGAGACGGCTGATCGAGATGTCCGGCAAGGACATGGACAAGCTGATCGCCTCCGCGAAGGACCGGAAGTTCAAACCGGTGCCCCTCGGCATCACCACCTCGTTCGCGCTCCAGAACGAAGTCTCGCGGAAGCAGACCGCCAATGTCATCGGCGTTCTGCCGGGAACGGATCTGAAGGACGAGTACATCGTCTACACCGCCCACCACGATCATCTCGGAATGGCCGATGAGGGAGACGACCGGATCTACAACGGCGCGCGCGACAACGCGCTCGGCGTCGCGCAGACCCTCGCCGTTGCGCGCGCCTTCACCGAGCTTCCCGCGCGTCCGCGCCGCTCGATCATCTTCAATTTCGTTGCGGCCGAGGAGCAGGGGCTGCTGGGCTCGAAGTTTTATGCGCAGAACCCGACCGTGAAGCCGGGGCAGATGGTCGCGAACATCAACCTCGACGGCGGAAACATCTTCGGGCGGACGAAGGACGCGGTCCAGGTCGGCGCCGGGAAGTCGAACATCGACGACATCGTCCGCTTCGCCGCGGAGAAGCAGGGTCGCGTTCTGAAGCCGGAGCAGTTTCCCGATCGCGGTTCCTACTATCGCTCCGACCAGTTCAACTTCGCGAAGATCGGCGTGCCCGCCATTTACGCGAGCAGCGGAGCCGATTTCGCGGACCGTCCGGAAGGGTGGGGGCGAGAGAGGGTTCAGGAGTGGACCGCGAAGCACTACCACCAGCCGAGCGACGAGCTGGAAGACGACTGGGACTTCGGTGGCGCGATCCAGGATGCCGAGCTCGCCTTCATCGCGGGGGCGGTGATCTCCGGGATGGAGGTGACGCCGGTCTGGAATCCGGGCGATGAGTTCGAGGCCGCGCGGAAGAAGGCGCTGGCGGAACTGCCGTAGTCCTTGAGATTCGCAGGGTCGGGCGCCAGCCCGACCCTCTTTCTCCGATTCTTCTCGTCATCGGGCTGCCGGGGTGCGGGAGATCGGGCCTGGGTTGGATGACGGAGGCTGAAGCCTCCGCCACTGTCAGGCCGAAGCCATCTCCGACCGCCGTTCGCCGTCCGCCTGCGCCGGCATGGCAGTGGGGAGAGAGATCAGGAAGCAGGATCCCTTTCCCTCGACGCTTTCGCACCAGAGACGACCGCCGAGACTTTCGACGACGCTGCGGGCGACCGCCAGGCCATGGCCGCTCGAGGATTCTCCTCCCGTCGGTTTCGGTCCGAGCTGGACTCCGCGCTCGAACAGATGCGCGCGGTCGGACTCGCTCAGTCCCGGGCCTTCGTCGCGGACCGCACAGACGAGCGCCTGCTCCTCGCGTCGCAGACTCACGTCAACCGTCGTTTCCGGGCCGGAGAACTTGATGGCGTTCGACAGAAGATTGTCCAGGGCGACTCCGAGAGCCACGCCGTCGGACCAGATGGCGATCGCCGCGGACTCGGGAAGTGTCCATGTGATGCGGATGGATTTTTCGCGCGCCACGTCGTCGTAGTTGGTGACGGCGCGCTGGATGACCGAACGAAAGCTGATGAACGAATGGATCCGGTAAAGCGGCCCGTCGTCCTCTGAGTCATCGCCGGAGAGCACCTGACGGTTGATCTCGGCGATCTCCTTCGTCTTCTCTTTGAGCACACCGAGCAATCGGGTGACCTCTCTGGATTGAGTTTCGCCGGATGAAGCCAGATGCCGGGTGAGAAGCTCGAGGTTGACGCTGACGATGAAGAGGGCATTGTTCGCCGTGTGGAAGAGATCTTCAGTCGACTCCTGGCTGTCGATGAAATCCTGTTCCAGGTAAGCAAGGCGCTGACGGTCTCTGTCCGACAGTTCGTGGACGCGGGCGATTGCGTCATTCAGGCATGCGCGCGCCTGCTGGGTGGCTGGCTCGGCCCATGGATCCCGCCATCTTTCTCCGGCTCTGCGAGGAACTTCGACCACGGCGACTCCTTCGAGGGCTCACACTTTGAACCGTTCGCGCGCGACCGGCCGCGCAGTCATGGGTTGGAAGAGGACCCGCGTTTCCTGGGCGCGGATGGACGGACTTGACGAGTATAGACCTCAAAAGGCAGGAGGCCCTGAAATTGCGGGTTTCGGATTTGCAGGCTGTGCAACTCATGACTCGTTCGGACCTGCTGAATCCTCCGCGAAAGCTTCCGGACCTCGCGCTCCCGGACGCCCGGGAGGGAACGTCGGTGCGGTTGCGTACCTCTGGCGATCGCTCGGTTCTGATCGTCATGATCCATCCGGACTGTTCGGATTGCGCCGCGTGGGTGGAGAAGCTGGCGGGACAGAAGGACGAGATCGGGTCATGGAAAGGGGAAGTGCGGCTCGTCGATCGCGGGGCCGCGGGGCGCCCGCATCCTTTCCAGCGTTTGCTCGACTCCGACGACCAGCTGGGCCAGGCGCTCGGGGTCGCCGCGCCCGCGGTCGTCATCGCCGACCAGTGGGGAGAAATTCACGAGGCGGCGGAGGCGGGGGAGGAACACCGCTTTCTCCCGATCGAATCGGCCGTCGAGTGGATTCGGCACCTGGCCACCTCCTGCCCGGAGTGCGAGGGAGAGGCCTTCTAGCCGGAGCGGAGTCCGGCCAGCGATTCGGCAAATCTGTGAGGGGAGAGAGTACCGCCCAGCGTTTGTGGCGCGACTGTTGCCCGAGGACCAGGCGCTCGTTTCTGGTATGTTTTGGGTCCACCAACTTCGACTCAGGAGGGTTTCAGGATGTCCTTCCGCTTCTTTCTCGCCGTTCTCGCGCTCGCGGTGCTGCCGCTCGGAGCGCACGACGAATACACCCTGCCGGCAGGCGCGGCCGAGGCCGCGGAATCGGCGATTCACGCTTCCCGGGTGAAGGCTCACGTGGCATTCCTCGCCGACGACCTTCTCGAGGGGCGCGGCCCCGCGACCCGTGGAGACGAGCTGACCCGTCTCTACCTCGAAACCCAGATGATGGAGATGGGCCTCCAGCCCGGCATGCCCGACGGCACCTGGCAGCAGCCATTCGACATCGTGGGCGTCAACGCGAAGGTGCCGCCCCAATGGTCCTTCCGGAGCTCTCAGGGTGAAGTGACCTTTCAGAACTCAACCGATTACATCGTTGCGAGCGGTCTTCAGACGCCGGCCGCGGTCGTCAACGGCGCGGAGCTGGTCTTCGTCGGATACGGCATCCAGGCGCCGGAGTACCAGTGGGACGACTTCAAGGGGGAAGACCTCAGCGGGAAGATCCTGGTGATGATGAACAACGACCCGGAATGGTCCCCGGACCTTTTCGAGGGCAATCGTCGCCTCTACTACGGGCGCTGGACTTACAAATATGAAAGCGCCGCGCGCCAGGGAGCGGCTGGGGCGATCATCATCCACACCGTTCCTTCCGCCGGATACGGCTGGAACGTCGTGCAGACTTCGTGGACCGGAGAGCAGTTCGAGCTTCCCGCCGCGGGCGAGCCCCGCATGGCGCTCAAGGGTTGGGTGACCGAGGACGCGGCCCGCCGCCTGATGCAGCTGGCAGGCAAGGACCTCGACAAGCTGGTCGCCTCGGCCAGGAACCGCAACTTCCGTCCCGTTCCTCTCGGCATCACCACTTCCTTCGCCCTTCAGAACGAGGTCTCGCGCAAGAAGACCGCGAACGTGATCGGCGTGCTCCCCGGAACCGATCTCGCCGACGAGTACGTCGTCTACACCGCGCATCACGATCACCTCGGGGTGGCCGAGAGCGGCGAGGACCGGATCTACAACGGAGCGATGGACAACGCCAGCGGGACCGCGCAGGTGCTGGCGATCGCGAAAGCCTTCACCGAGCTGCCGGAGCGGCCGCGGCGCTCGATCATGTTCAACTTCGTCGGCGCCGAGGAGCAGGGACTTCTCGGGTCGCAGTACTTCGCGAACAATCCGACCGTGCATCCGGGCAAGATGACCGCGAACATCAACGTCGACGGGGCGAACATCTTCGGACGGACGCGCGACGTGGTGCAGATCGGCGCAGGGAAATCGGACATCGACAACGTCCTGACGTACTTCGCCGAACAGCAGGGGAGGGTGGTCAAGCCCGAGCAGTTCCCCGATCGCGGTTTCTACTACCGCTCAGACCAGTTCAACTTCGCCAAGATCGGGGTGCCGGCAATCTACGCCGATGCCGGCGTCGACTACATCGGCCGGCCGGAGGGATGGGGGAAGGAGCAGATCGAGAACTGGGAAGCGGTGCACTACCACCAGCCGTCCGACGAGCTGACGGATGAGTGGAACTTCGAGGGGATGGTCGAGGACGCGAAGCTCGCGTTCAACGCCGGCCTGGCAATCGCGACGATGGACGATGGCCCGGTCTGGAATCCGGGCGACGAGTTCGAAGCCGCGCGGAAAAGGGCGCTCGCCGAGGCCGGCGCCGAGCACGGAACCGCGGTGCCGGCAAGGGGAGGGATGGAGTAGGGACCGGCTGCGCCGGTCCGGTCGCCGCCCCCACCACCCGGCCTCGCGCGAAGCGCGTGGGCGCACCCCGGAGGGGTGCCGGAACGTCGCGTCGAATGGATCGCAATGCATCCCGGGTGCGGTACGGTCGCCGCAAGATGGTACGA
>Ga0209347_1002207_pt1 | contig 26734 bp, 24 predicted proteins | sample AutmiccommuBRH23_FD_187382 | JGI IMG/M metagenome (GOLD analysis project Ga0209347, IMG submission 187382) | Deep subsurface microbial communities from Mt. Terri, Switzerland - Autotrophic microbial communities BRH/23 (SPAdes) (version 2) | ecosystem: Environmental > Aquatic > Deep subsurface >...
GCCTGCGGAGGGCTTGCGATCACCAGCGAGTCCACGCCGGCCGTCTGCGCGGGCACGACGTTCATCACGACGCTCGACGGGTAGACGGCATTGCCGCCGGGCACATAGAGACCCACCCGCTCGACGGGCACCCAGCGCTCGGTGACCGTCGCACCGGGGGCCAGCGTGGTCGTGGTGTCGGTGCGGCGCTGTTCGGCGTGCACCACGCGGGCCCGGTCGATCGCCACCTCGAGGGCGGTCCGCACGTCGGGATCGAGGATGCGGACAGCCGCCGCTAGCTTTTCGGAGGGCACCCGGATGTGGTCGGGCCGGACCCGGTCGAACGAGGCGCCGTACTCCAGGGCCGCCGCCGCGCCCCGCTCAGCGACCGCATCGACGATGGGCCTGACCTTGGGCACGACGGTGTCGACGTCGACTCCGCCGCGTGGCAGAGCGGTGCGGAGTCGGGCCGCCGACAGCGTGGCACCACGCAGATCGATGCGCCGCAGGAGCCCTGGCGATACATTCACGCTGTCCATTGTCCCAGAGCAGGCCAAATCGATTTGGAGGCGTCATGTCCGACTTGCCGCGGATGTTCCCGGAATGGCTGGACCGGATCCAGATCAAGTACCTCAACCCGGTGATCAAGCCGTTCGGGGGCCGGGTGCCCGGGCTTGCGGTCGTCAAACACCGAGGTCGCACGTCCGGTCGCCCGTACGAGACGCTGGTGACCGCCTACCGCAAGGGCAACGAGTTGGCCATCGTGCTCGGCCACGGAAAGACGGACTGGGCCAAGAACGTGCTGGCCGCGGGTGAAGCCGACGTGCGGCTGTTCCGTGACGAAGTGCACATCGTGAACCCGCGAATCGTGCCCAACGGCGACGGCGTCGCCGCCCTTCCCGGGGTCGCGCGCCGTCAGGCCAAGAAAATTGCGGTGTTCGTCGCGGAGGTCGCCTGACACACTGATCGCCATGACCTGGCAGATGTGGCTCGCCTTCTTCGGGGCGGCCATCGCGATCGCGGTGTCGCCCGGCGCGGGCGCCATCCAGTCGATGGCCACCGGGCTGACGCACGGCGTCAAGCGCGGCTACTGGAGCATTCTCGGGCTCGAGGTGGGGCTGATGCTGCAGCTGGCGCTGGTCGCGGTCGGGCTGGGCGCCGCGGTCGCCAACTCGATCCTGGCGTTCACGATCATCAAGTGGATCGGCGTGGCCTACCTGCTCTACCTGGCGTTCCGGCAGTGGCGTGCCGCGGCGGTCGACCTGAACCTCCAGCTCGACGGCGTCGTGGCAGGCCGACGGATGGCACTGATGGTGCGCGGCTTCCTCGTCAACGCCACCAACCCGAAGGGCCTGCTGTTCTTCCTCGCCGTGATGCCGCAGTTCGTCGTGCCGACCGCGCCACTGCCGCCGCAGTATCTGGCCATCGGGGCCACGATGGTCGCGGTGGATCTGGTGGTGATGGGCCTCTACACCGGGCTGTCGGTGCGCCTGCTGGCATGGCTGCGGACTCCGCGCCAGCAGACCGTCCTCAATCGCGTGTTCTCCGGGCTGTTCGCCACCGCCGCGGTGGTGCTGGCGCTCATCCGCCGGGGTCCTGCCACCGCCTGACTACCCGCACAGCCCGGTGATGGCGGTGCTGGCAGCCTGCGCGTCCTCGAGCCTGCCCGCCTGCACCGGATCGGTGTTGGGCACTCCCGCCGTCGCCGCGGCACCGATGTCCATCAGCAGGTTGCCGAACTTCTCGATCTCACCTGCGAGGTCGCCGGGGGTGGCGGGGTCAAGGCGTGCGAGCAGGTACTGCCCGCCGTCGAAGAGCGCCACCCGCGCATTGGCCGCGACCGCCAGCGCGCCCGCGATGTCATCGGATCCGCCCGGCGGTCGGCCTGATCAGCGCGACCGCGGCGACACCGAGGGACAGCACGGCCAGCACCAGAGCGGTGTAGAGCAGGCCGCTTCGTGGCGACGGATCGGTCACGCTACAGATCCAACCCCAGATCGAGCACCTGCACCGAGTGGGTGAGCGCTCCGACCGCGAGGTAGTCCACCCCGGTGCCCGCATACTCCGCCGCGCTGCCCAGTGACAGGCCTCCCGAGGACTCCAGCTTCGTGCCGGGAGATCGCGCGTCGCGGCGTTGCACCGCGATCTGCGTCTGCCACACCGGGAAGTTGTCGAGCAGGACCAGCTCCACGCCCTCGGCCAGCACCTCGTCGAGCTGCTCGAGCGAATCGACCTCGACCTCGCATGGCAGATCCGGTGCCGCCGAGCGCACTTCATGCAGGGCGGCCAGCACCGAGCCGGCCGCGGCCACATGGTTGTCCTTGATCAGCGCCGCATCGCCGAGGCCCATGCGATGGTTCACGCCGCCGCCCACCCGCACCGCGTATTTCTGCAGCGCGCGCAGCCCGGGCAGCGTCTTGCGGGTGTCCCTGATCTGGGCCCCGGTGCCCGCGACGGCATCGACCCAGGCCGCCGTGGCGGTGGCGATGCCCGAAAGATGGCACACCAGGTTGAGCATCGTGCGTTCGGCGGTGAGCAGCCCACGCGTCGGCGCCTCGACGACCAGCGCGACCCCGCCGGCATCGAGTCGCGTGCCATCGGCAACCCGGTGCTCGATGCGGTACCCGTCCTCGCCCAGAACCGCGTCGAGCACCAGCAACGCGACGTCGGAGCCTGCGAGCACGCCGGGTTCGCGGCTGACGATCGACGCGGTCGTCGAAGCGTCGGCGGGCACGGTGGCCAACGTGGTCACGTCCGGCCCGTACCGCAGGTCCTCGTCGAGCGCGCGGGCGATGACGGCGCGAGCCTCGGTGAGCTCGTCCTCGGTCAGCCCCATCAGCAACTCACCGCGGCCGGGGTCCTGCCTGCGGCATCGCGCGTGACACTGAAGGCCTGTGCCGGGTCGGTGTCGGGGAAGTCCGAGCGGTGGTGGCAGCCGCGCGATTCCGTGCGGGCCGATGCCGCGGCGGCCACCGCACCCGCGACGTCGGTCAGTGCCGCATCTTCGAAATCGTTGCGGGATCTGATGACTCGTGGGGTTGCGGCGTCGAGCTGGTCGATCAGTTGCCGCAGGCCGTCCCCGCTTCGCACGACCGATGCGTGCCGGGTCATGGCGTGCTGCAGGTCGGCGCGGGCCACGGCGGTCCGCACCGGCAGCGCCGGGGTGACGACCTCGCTCGGGCCCGCGGTCTCGGCGTGCCGGGCGGCCGCATCGCCCGCGCGCCGACCGACGACGAGTCCCTCGAGCAGGCTGTTGGAGGCCAGCCGGTTGGCGCCGTGCATCCCGGTCCGTGCCACCTCCCCCGCCGCGAAAAGCCCTGCGACGTCGGTCCGCCCGTGGACGTCCGTCAGCACACCGCCGCAGCTGTAGTGGGCGCCGGGCACCACCGGGATGGGTTGGCGCGTGGGATCGATGCCCGCCTGCAGGCAGGCCGCCGTGACGGTCGGGAACCGCGCGGCGAAGTCGGTGATCTCGCGGGCGTCGAGATACACGCACCGCTCACCGCTGGCCGCAAGCCGAGCCTCGACCGCGGCCGCAACCACGTCGCGGGGCGCCAGGTCACCCATCGGGTGCACTCCGGCGGTGACGGGATCACCTTGGGCATCAACCAGTTTGGCGCCTTCACCACGCAGCGCCTCGGTGATCAGCGGGCGGCGGCCACCGCTGTGGCCGTCGAAGAGCATGGTCGGGTGGAATTGGACGAACTCCAGGTCGGCCACCGGTAGCCCGGCCCACAGCGCCAGCGCCACACCGTCGCCGGTCGATCCGTCCGGGTTGGTGGTGGCCTCGTAGAGGTGACCGAGCCCGCCGGTCGCGAGGATGACCGACGGCGCGTGGATGACGCCGGGCCCGTCGTCGCTGAGCACCAGCACGCCGGTCACGGCGCCCGCATCCACCAACAACTCCAGGGCGACATGGTTGCGCCGGATGTCGAGGTTGGCCGCCGCGGAATCCAGCGCGCGCTGCACCTCGGCGCCGGTGGCGTCCCCGCCCGAGTGGATGATGCGCCGCCGGGTGTGCCCGCCCTCCCGGGTCAGGGCCCACCGCCCCGGTGCCGACTCGTCGAAACGTGCCCCGTCGGCGACCAGTTCGGCCACCGCACGGTAGCCGTCGGCGACGATCGAGCGGACGGCGTCCGGATCGCAGAGCCCGCCTCCTGCGGCCAGCGTGTCGGCGACATGGGCGTCGATCGAGTCTCCGTCGTCGTGGAAGGAGTCAGGCAGGACGACGGCGATGCCACCCTGCGCGTAGAACGTGGCGGTCTCGCCGACCTTGCTCAGCAGCACCACCTTGCGCCCACGGCGGTGCGCCGCCAGTGCGGCGGCGAGGCCGGCCACACCCGTGCCGATGACGACGACGTCGGCGCGTTGCCGCCACAGACCTGCCCCGCCGCACGCGGGTGCGTTCATTCGCCGCCGCCGGGCTGCCCGATCTCGATCATCCGCTGCACGCTGAGGCGTGTCTTCGCGGCTGTCTCCGTGTCCACGTGGACCTCGTCGGCGCCTTCGACAAGGCAGCGCAGCATCGCCGCGGGCGTGATCATCTTCATGAACCGGCACGACGCCCGGTCGTTGACCGCGCGGAAGTCCACGTCGGGGGCCGCGCGGCGCAGTTGGTGCAGCATGCCGACCTCGGTGGCCACCAGGACCTGACGGGCGCCCGTCTCGCGGGCGGCGTCGAGCATGCCGCCCGTGGACAGGATCTTGACCCGATCCGCCGGGAAGGATCCCTCGCCGGCGAGGTAGAGCGCCGACGTGGCGCAGCCGCATTCGGGATGGACGAACAGTTCGGCGTCGGGGTGAGCGCGGGCCTGGTCGGCGAGCTCGTCGCCGTTGATACCGGCGTGCACGTGGCACTCGCCCGCCCACACATGCAGGTTCTTCCTGCCGGTCACCCGACGGACGTGGGCGCCGAGGAACTGGTCCGGGCAGAACAGGACCTCGCGGTCCTCGGGGATCGAGTTCACCACCTCGACGGCGTTGGACGAGGTGCAGCAGATGTCGGTCTCCGCCTTCACCGCGGCGGTGGTGTTGACGTAGGACACCACGACGGCGCCGGGATGCTCGGCCTTCCACGCGCGCAGTTCGTCGGCGTTGATCGAGTCGGCCAGCGAGCAGCCGGCCCGCTGGTCGGGGATCAGCACGGTCTTCTCCGGCGACAGGATCTTGGCGGTCTCGGCCATGAAGTGCACCCCGGCGAACACGATGGTGTCCTCGGGGGCGTCTGCGGCCAGCCGCGACAGCGCCAGGGAGTCCCCGACGTGGTCGGCGACATCCTGGATGGCAGGAAGCTGGTAGTTGTGCGCCAGCAGCGTCGCGCCGCGGAGCTTCAGCAGTCGGCGCACCTCAGTGGCCCATTCGGCATCGCCGTCGACTCCGGAGAACCCGCCCGGACCATCGACGATCCGCTCCATCAGATGGTTAGCGGGCATCTGATCCAGCACCGTCATCGCCGCCTCCTTCACTCCGTCGAGGTTTTCGACTTATAATCGAAAACATGGTTCATACTAGCACTGACCACGAAGTGCTGGCCGCGGTGTTCCAGGTACGCCAGAGCGAGCCGCCGGCCACCGGCCGTAAACCCGCACTTCACGTGCTGTTGTGGCAACGCGCACTCAGCCCCGAGCGCGGTAAGTGGTCGCTGCCCGGCGGCCACCTGGGCGGCGACGAGGACATGACGAGCTCGGTGCGCCGCCAGCTCGCCGAGAAGGTGGACCTGCGTGAACTGGCCCACCTCGAGCAGCTCGCCGTGTTCTCCGACCCGCAGCGCGTGCCCGGCCCGCGCACGATCGCGTCGACATTCCTGGGGCTGGTACCCTCCCCCGCCACCCCGGAGTTGCCGTCGGACACCCGCTGGCACCCGGTCAGCGACCTTCCGCCGATGGCCTTCGACCACGGGCCGATGGTCGAGCACGCCCGCAACCGCCTGGTCGCCAAGCTGTCCTACACCAATATCGGATTCGCCTTGGCACCAGACGAATTCGCGCTCTCCACGTTGCGCGACATCTACAGCGCGGCGCTGGGGCACCCCGTCGACGCCACCAACCTGCAGCGGGTGCTCGAGCGCCGGCACGTGATCACCAGGACCGGAACCACCGCGCGATCGGGCCGCAGCGGGGGCCGTCCGGCCGCCCTGTACCGGTTCACCGATGCGCATTACCGCGTCACCGACGAATTCGCCGCGTTGCGCCCGCCCGGGTGAGTCGGTTGGCTTCTTAGCGCATTCTTAAGTAACAATGCCTGGATGGACCTTGGCAGCGTGGCGCGGTCGACCGGAGCCCAGTGGATCGGCCAGGCTCCGCATGAACCCCTCCGGCCCAAGGCGCGCCCGGTCGTTCCCGCCTACGACTCGTTCTACAAGCCTCCGGCCGGTTACGAACACGCCCTTCCAGGCACGGTGCTGCGCTCCCGCGAAGTCGGCCTCGCGTTCCTCGGGGTGATCCCGCAGAAAAGCAGCGCAACCCAGCTGCTCTATCGCACGACCGCTCTCAACGGCGAACCGCAGGCCACCGTCACCACCGTGGTGGTCCCCACCGAGAAGGCCTCCGCCGGACCGCTGCCGATCGTCTCCTACCAGTGCGCGATCGACGCCGTGGCCGGGCGGTGCTTCCCGTCCTACGCGCTGCGACGGGGCGCCAAAGCCGTCGGCGCCGTCGCGCAGTTCGAATTCCTGCTCGTGGCGGCCGCGCTGGCCGAGGGTTGGGCGGTCTCGGTTCCCGACCACGAGGGCACCACCGGCATGTGGGGCGCCCCCTACGAGCCCGGCTACCACGTGCTCGACGGGGTGCGCGCGGCGATCAACCATGACCCGCTCGGCCTGACCCCGGAGTCGCCCGTCGGCCTATGGGGCTACTCCGGCGGCGGGCTGGCCTCGGCCTGGGCGGCCGAGGTCCAAGGCGCCTACGCGCCGGAACTCAAGCTTGTCGGCGCGGTGCTCGGCTCCCCCGTCGGCGACCTCGGCCACGCCTTCAAGCGCCTCAACGGCAGCGTCTACTCGGGCCTGCCGGCGATGGTGGTGGCCGCGCTGACGCACATCTACCCGGACCTGGATCGCATCATCTCCGAGCACGCCACCGACGAGGGCAAGGCGATGCTCGCCCGCATCGAGAAGATGACGACCGCACACGCGATGCTGCGCCTCGCGGGCAAGAACATGGCCCACCTGATCGACCGGCCGCTCGAGGAGATACTGCTGACCCCCGAGGTCCAACACGTCTTCGACAGCATCAAGCTCGGCACCTGCGCGCCGACGGCGCCGGTTCTCATCGTGCAGGCCGTGCACGACCGGATCATCTCCGTCGACGACATCGATGAACTGACCGAGACCTACACCAACGGCGGCGCCAGCGTCACCTACCACCGCGACATGTTCAGCGAGCATCTGCTCCTGCACCCGATGTCGGCGCCGATGACGCTGCGCTGGCTGCGGGACCGGTTCGCCGGACGGCCGTTGCGCGCGCACATCGCGCGGACCAAGTGGCCGACGCTGCTCAACCCGTCGACCTACCGGGGCATGCTGACCCTGGCCGTGATCACGGCAAAGGTGATGACGGGGCGACGGGTGGAACGTCAGCCACTGTCTGAGTTCGACCAGTAGTCGGCACGGAGTACTCGACCGGCGGCCAGGCGCCGAGATCGTCCCGTGGGGTCGCCGTGACGGCCAGTAGGTACACCAGCGCCGCGACCGCTGCGGGAAGCAGCACCGTTGCGGCGATCTGCAGGGGCGAGTGGCCGAATAACACGGCGGGCGCCTCGACTACGTAGTGCACCCGCTGGGCTTCCGACACCGGCGCCGCTGCCACGTCGATGACCCCGTAGCGCCACCGCGCCACCAGCGCTCCGACTCCTGCGGCGGCAGCCCCGGCGGCGGTGCCGCCGACCGCGAGTGCCGCCACCATCACCGGCCCGCGGTGAGCACGCCACTGCCACACCAGAACCGCCGCGACGACCACCATCGCTGCGAGCATGCCGACCACCAGGAACGCGGACGTGAACCAGTGATCCGACTCGTTGCCCAGGTACGCCCTGATCCGGTCACCGCCGCGGGTCAACGCGACCACCCCGCGCACCGGCGGCGCCAACCATGCCCACAGCGCCCCGACGACGGCGCCCGACACCGCCAGGCCGGCGGCGACGGTGAGCGCGGCCCGCACTCGCGAAACCCGCGGCTGTTCGCCCGGCAGGCTCATCGGTACAGCTCCAGGTCCTTGGAGTCGACCAGCCCGTGCCGCGAGCAGTTCGCCCACCAGCCATCCGGGCGGACCTGCACGATCATCCGGCGGCCGCATGCGGCGCAGAATCGGGGCGGTTCGAGCCCCAGCTGGGCCGCGGTCGGGACGGTGCTGCCCGCGGCCACGCCCGTGTACACGTTGAAGACCCCCGCGCCGACCGGCACGGGGAGGTCCGACTCGTGCGAAACGTCCGTGCCGTCGTTGACCATCAACCTCTTTACGACCATTACAACCTGTCTACAGGCTGGCGTTGAGCGCCTTGATCGGCATCTGCAGATCATCGAGCAGCTCGAGGTCGGCCTCGGCGGGCCGGCCCAACGTGGTCAGGTAGTTGCCGACGATGACGGCGTTGATGCCGCCCAGGATGCCCTTCTTGGCACCGAGGTCGCCCAGTGTGATCTCGCGGCCACCGGCGAAGCGCAGCATGGTGCGCGGCAGCGCCAGGCGGAAGGCCGCCACCGCTTTCAGCGCCTCGGTGGCGGGAAGCACGTCGAGGTCACCGAATGGGGTGCCCGGCCGCGGGTTGAGGAAGTTCAGTGGCACCTCGTGCGGATCCAGCTCGGCGAGGTTGGCGGCGAACTCGGCGCGCTGCTCGAGCGTCTCACCCATGCCCAGGATGCCGCCGCAGCACACCTCCATGCCGGCCTCGCGAACCATTTGCAGTGTGCCCCAACGCTCTTCCCACGAATGCGTGGTCACGACGTTGGTGAAGAACGAGCGGGCGGTCTCGAGGTTGTGGTTGTAGCGGTGCACGCCCATCGCGGACAGTCGCTCGACCTGATCCTGGGTGAGCATGCCCAGCGAACAGGCGATCTGGATGTCGACCTCGTTGCGGATCGCCTCGATGCCCGCAGCCACCTGGGAGAGCAGTCGCTCGTCGGGGCCACGCACCGCGGCGACGATGCAGAATTCGGTCGCCCCCGTCTTGGCCGTCTGCTTGGCCGCTTCCACCAGGCTCGGGATGTCCAGCCATGCGCTGCGCACCGGGGATGCGAAAAGGCCTGACTGCGAACAGAAGTGGCAGTCCTCCGGGCAGCCGCCGGTCTTGAGGCTGATGATGCCCTCGACCTCGACGTCGGGACCGCACCACGCCATCCGCACCTCGTGCGCCAGGGCGAGCAGGTCGTCGAGACGATCGTCCGGCAGCTGCAGCACCTGCAGGGTCTGGTCCTGGTCGAGGCCCTCGCCCCGCTCGAGCACCTGCTCGCGCGCCACCGCCAGAATGTTGCTCACCCGTCAGCCCTATCTGTCGCCCACTTGAACACCGTTCAGGTTAGGGTACTGCCGTGCAGCTCCACAAACGCGACGTGGTCGAGGCGGCCACCTCCCTGCTGGACGACTACGGAATCGCCGACCTGTCGATGCGACGGCTCGCGCGCGAACTCGACGTCACTCCCGGTGCCCTGTACTGGCATTTCGCCAACAAACAACAGCTGCTCGGCGCCGTCGCCGACCGGATTCTGCAGTCAGTCGGCACTGCCGAGGGTGACTGGCGCGCCCGGATCGTGGACATCTGCGCGCGGTTGCGCGAGGCCCTGCTGTCGCACACCGATGGTGCCGAACTGGTATCGGCCAGCTTCGCCGCAGGGCAGTCGGAGGCGATGAGCGCCGTGCTGGCCCGGTTGAGCGCCGCGGCCACCGACGCGGGCGTGGCGACCGCCAACGCCGAACTGGCCGCCCGCACGGTCGTGTATTACGTGCTCGGCTTCACCGCCGACGAGCAGTCGCGGATGCAGTGGGACGCGGCAGGCGCCGACGTGGTGCAGAGTGTGTGGACCGAGAACCCCAGCGCACGATTCTCCTTCGGGCTGCAACTGCTCGTCGACGGGATCGCCGCACACAGTCGCGCGGACGCCTGAGCGGTCAGCCGACCGGGTGCACGACCTTCGCGTTGCCGTCCCAGTGCCGCAGCCCCGTGATGCGACCACGGACCTCCCGAACGGCCGGTCGTGACGCCAGCGCCTGCGGCAGCTGATCGGGCGGCAGTCGCCGCGCCAGCGTGACGTGCGGTGTCCACCCACCCGGTTCGGCATGCGCCAGCGGACCGTCCGGCATGTGCGCCAGGCAGATCCGGTGCACTTCGGCGTGCAGCGACAGCAACTCGGCCGTCGGCACCAGCAGGCGAACCAGCGTGACGGAGCGGCCGCCGAACAACATCGGCGCGCCGATCCGGCAGTCCAGCGGCAACCGCGCCAGCACCGGCGCCAACGCGGCGGTCGCGGCGTCGTCCATCCGTTCGGCGACGGTGAGTGTGACGTGGGGGCGATTGCTCGGCGATGTGTGGGCGGCCTGGCTGCGCACACCGGCAACCGTCAGGGCGTCCCACATCCCGCGCACCGCCGCCTCGGTCTCGGCGTCGAACAGCAACTCGACGGAGTGGACCATCAGCCGGCGAGGCTTTCGACCCACGATCGCTCGAACGCGCTCGCGCTCATCGACTCGAACGTCTCCACCGACAGCGACCCCGCCGCTGCGGGCAGCACCGCGCGAAGGGGCGCCAAACGGGCCAACGCCTCGCGGTTCCCCGCCTCGGCCACTCCCGGCTCGGCCGGCCACGCGCCGATGACCAGGCCGGCGCTGTGAATGCGTCGGCCCGCCAGCGCCTCCAGCGTCAGCGCGGTGTGGTTCAGGGTGCCGAGGCCGGCCGCGACCACGGTGAGCACCGGCGCGCCGAGATCCCCGGCGACGTCACGCAGTGTGACGCCGTCGGCGCCGACCTCGACCAGCAGACCGCCCGCTCCTTCGACGAGGGTGAGCCTGCCCGGCCGGTCCACCGCGGCCACCAACTCGAGGAACGCCGCCCTCGTCGGCAACCGCGCCCCCACCCGCTCAGCGGCCGCCAACGGCGCGAGCGGCTCGGGAAACCTTGCCAGGGAATGCAATTCGTGCACGCCGGAAAGGCGAGCCACTTCGGCGAGATCGTCGTCGCCGTCCCGGGTGCCCGTCTGCACCGGCTTGCACACCGCGACGTCGATCCCCGCCGACCTGGCGTGGCAGGCCAGGGCCGCGGTGGCGACGGTCTTGCCGACGCCCGTGCCGGTCCCGGTGACGACCAGGACGCTCACGCCGGGGACAGCACGTCGGTGAGCACCTCGCGCGCCAGCGCCATCTCCTCGTCGGTCAGCGACGCCCGTGCGGTCAGTCGCAACCGCGACGTACCGGCAGGCACCGTGGGCGGCCGGAAGCACCCGACCCGCACCCCGCGCTCCAGGCAGGCCGCGGCGGCGGCCAGCGCGACCTCCGGCTCACCGAGGATGACCGACACCACCGCAGAGGGCGGAACCTCGGCGACGTCGCACAACGTCGCCAGTGTCGCGGCGTGGTCGAGCACCCGCCGGGCGCGCCACGGCTCGTCGACGAGCACGCCGAGCGCGGCCTGCGCCGCCCCGACCGGGGCGGGTGCCAGACCGGTGTCGAAGATGAACGGCCGTGCCGCATCGATCAGGTGGGCGCGCACCGCCGCCGGGCCGAGCACCACCCCGCCCTGGCTGCCCAGTGCCTTCGACAATGTCGTCGTCATCACCACGTCCGGCGCGCCGGCCAGGCCCACTTCGTGCAGGAGTCCCCTGCCGCCGCTGCCACGGACCCCCAGCCCGTGAGCCTCGTCGACGATGAGCAGCGCGCCGTGCCTGCGGCACACGTCGTGCAGCGCCCGCAGCGGCGCCAGGTCGCCGTCGGCGGAGAACACCGAGTCCGTCACCACCACGGCGCGATCCTCGGCCCGTCCGGCCAGTGCCGACTCGACGGCCGAGACGTCGGAATGCGGCGTCACGACCACCCGTGCCCGGGACAACCGGCACGCGTCGACCAGGGACGCATGCGTGAAGGCATCCGACACCAGCAGTGAACCGGGCCCCGACAACGCCACCACCGCACCGAGATTGGCGGTATAGCCCGACGAGAAGACCAGCGCCGACGCCGCGCCGACGAACTCGGCCAGATCGTCCTCGAACGCCTCGTGCAACTCGGTGTTGCCCGTGACCAGGCGTGAGCCGGTCGAACCGGCACCCCAGGCGCGCAGTGCGGCCACACCGCCGTCGAGGACCCGCGGGTGCTGCGACAACCCCAGGTAGTCGTTGGACGCCAGGTCCAACTCGGCGCCCACCGGAGGACGGGCCCGCAGCGAACGTCGCAGCCCGGCCGCGCGGCGCTGCGTCTCGACCTCGTCGAGCCAGGCCAGCGGGGAAAGACCGACGCGGTTCACGCGGTGCTCCTCTCGGGAGTTGAACACGTCGGTCGGACCGACAATTGAACACGTCGGTCGAACCGACAATTGAACACGTCGGTCGAACCGACAATTGAACACGTCGGTCGAACCGACAATTGAACACCGTTCAGGTTAGTGCACCGGCGACGCCGACCATCGCCGAGGTGATCTGCGTGACCTCGTCGGCGGTGCAGATGTAGGGGGGCATCGCGTAGATCAGGTTGCGGAACGGGCGCAGCCACACCCCGCGCTCCACCGCCGCAGGCGTCGCGATGCGCAGGTCGACCGGCCGATCCAGCTCGATCACCCCGATCGCGCCCAGCACCCGGACGTCGGCCACATGGGGCATCGATCGTGCCGGGGCCAGTCCCTCGATCAGCCCGGTCTCGATAGCGCGCACCTGCGACCGCCACTCACCGGAGAGCAGCAACTCCACCGACGCCACGCTCACCGCACAGGCCAGCGCGTTCGCCATGAACGTCGGCCCGTGCATGAGCGCCCCGGGAGGGTTGCCGCTGATCGTGTCCGCGATGTCGCGCGTGCACAGCGTCGCCGCCAGGGTGAGGTAGCCGCCGGTGAGCGCCTTTCCGACACACATGATGTCGGGGCTGACACCGGCATGGTCGGCGGCGAACATCGCCCCCGTCCGGCCGAATCCGGTCGCGATCTCGTCGAAGATCAGCAGCACGCCGTGCTTGTCACACGCCTCCCGCAGATCGGTGAGGTACCGCGGATCGTGAAAGCGCATGCCACCCGCACCCTGCACCACGGGCTCGACGATGACCGCCGCGAGCTCGTCGGCGTGCTCGGCGAGCTGCTCGGCGAACGCCGCGCTGTACGCGGGGTCGTAGGCAGCGGGCACCGGCGGGGCGAAGACCTGATCGGCCAGCAGCGAGTTCTTCCCCGTCCACAGCTCGTGCATGCCGCCCTGTGGGTCACACACGCTCATCGGGGTGAACGTATCGCCGTGGTAGCCACCCCGCCACGTCATCAGCCGGCTCTTGAGGCCACGGCCCGTGCTGCGCCAGTACTGCAGCGCCATCTTGACGGCGACCTCGACCGACACCGAGCCCGAGTCGCTGAAGAACACCGTCTCCAGACCGGCGGGGGTGACCTGCACCAGCAACTGGGCCAGTCGTGCGGCCGGCTCGTGGGTGAGCCCGCCGAACATGACGTGGTTCATCGTCGCGAGCTGATCGGTGATCGCGGCGTCGAGGACCGGGTGACCGTGCCCGTGAACCGCCGTCCACCACGAGGCCATCGCATCGAGCACCTCGACCGGGCGGTCCTGGTGAACAAGGGTCAGCCATGCGCCACGCGCAGCCACCGCCACCATCGGCGGCAGCGCGTCTTCCCCGATGGGGCTGTACGGATGCCAGATGTGGGCGGCGTCGACCGCGCTTATCTCGGCGGGCGTCAACGCAGACACCTTCGGTAGATTAACCGTCGACCATGATGACCCTCGCCCCTGCCCGGCCGGCGTCTCGCAGCACTCCGGGCGTGCTCCCGGCTGCCGCGACACCCCGCATGGGGACGCGCACGTCGGGGTTCTATCGCCACGACCTCGACGGACTGCGCGGGATCGCGATCGCCCTGGTGGCGGTGTTCCACGTGTGGTTCGGGCGGGTGTCCGGCGGAGTCGACGTCTTTCTGGTCCTGTCGGGCTTCTTCTTCGGCGGACGGCTGCTGCGCGGCGCCCTGACCCCCGGGGCGGCGCTGCGCCCCGTCCCCGAGGTCACGCGGCTGATCCGCCGATTGCTGCCCGCGCTGGTCGTGGTGCTGGCCGTGTCCGCGGTGCTGACGATCCTGATCCAGCCCGAGACACGATGGGAGACCTTCGCCGACCAGAGCCTGGCCAGCCTGGGCTACTACCAGAACTGGGAACTCGCCCGCTCCGCGTCGGACTATCTGCGGGCCGGGGAGTCGGTCAGTTCACTGCAGCACATCTGGTCGATGTCGGTGCAGGGCCAGTTCTACATCGCCTTCCTGGTGTTGATCCTGTTGTCCGCGTACCTCTTCCGGCGCGTGCTCGGTAGGCACATGCGGGTCGCGTTCGTGATCCTGCTCGGGGCACTGGCGGTCGCCTCGTTCTGGTACGCGATCGTCGCGCACAACGCCGATCAGGCCACGGCGTACTACAACAGTTTCGCGCGGGCATGGGAGCTGCTGGTCGGCGCGCTGGTGGGGGCACTGGTCCCGTACGTGCGCTGGCCCATGTGGTTACGCACCGTGCTCGCGGTGGTGGCGCTGGCCGCGATCCTGTCCTGCGGCGCCCTGATCGACGGCGTCAAGGAGTTCCCTGGGCCGTGGGCGCTGGTCCCGGTGGGAGCCACGCTCGTGTTCATCCTGTCGGCCGCCAACCGGCACGCCGATCCCCACACCAACGGCCGCATCCCTGCACCGAACCGATTGCTGGCCACCGCGCCGTTCGTGGCACTTGGCGCCATGGCGTACTCGCTGTACCTGTGGCACTGGCCGCTGCTGATCTTCTATCTCGCCCACACCGGCGGCACCGGCGTCAACTTCATCGAGGGCGCCGCCATCCTGGCGATCTCCGGTCTACTGGCGCGGCTGACGACCCGGTTCGTCGAAGAACCGCTGCGGGCGCGCAGCCTGTCCGGTGACGCTTCAGTGACCGCAGTGTCGTCCGTGCCGTTGCGTACCCGGCTACGCAGGCCGACGATCGTGCTCGGGTCCACCGTGGCGCTGCTCGGCGTGGCCCTGACCGCGACGTCGTTCACCTGGCGCGAACACGTCACCGTCCTGCGCGCGAACGGCAAGGAGCTCTCCGGCCTGTCCTCGCGTGACTATCCCGGTGCGCGAGCTCTGATCAACAAAGCCAGGGTGCCGAAACTGCCGATGCGTCCGACGGTGCTCGAGGCCGAGGACGACATCCCCGAAACCACCACCGCCGGCTGTATCAGCGATTTCGACAACGTCGGTGTGATCAACTGCACCTACGGCGAGAAATCGGCCACCCGCACCATCGCGTTGGCCGGCGGGTCACACGCCGAACACTGGATCACCGCGCTGGACCTGCTCGGCCGGATGCACCATTTCAAGGTCGTCACCTACCTCAAGATGGGGTGCCCGCTCACGACCGAGGAAAAGCCACTGGTGATGGGCGACAACCGCGAGTACCCCAAGTGCCGGCTATGGAACCAGCGGGTGATGCCCAAGATCATCGCCGACCGTCCCGATTACGTCTTCACGACATCGACCCGCCCGTGGAACATCAAGCCCGGCGATGTCATGCCGTCCAGCTATCTCGGCATCTGGCAGACCCTGTCCGACAACGGCATTCCCATTCTGGCCATGCGGGACACGCCGTGGGTGGTGCGCGACGGCGAGCCGTTCTTCCCGGTCGACTGCCTCGCCGACGGCGGCGACTCCAATTCGTGCGGGATCGAGAGATCCGAAGTACTGTCGGATCACAACCCGACACTGGACTACGTTGCGGAGTTCCCGCTGCTCAAGCCGCTCGACATGAGCAATGCGGTGTGTCGCCCGGACTACTGCCGAGCCGTGGAGGGAAACGTGTTGCTGTATCACGACTCTCACCACTTCACGAGCACCTACATGCGCACCATGGTCGGCGAGCTGGGCCGTCAGATCGCCGCCGTCACCGGCTGGTGGTCGACCTGATGTCGTCCGCCGAGCCGGCACCCCTACCCACCGTCTGGCCGGGGGCGGCCTATCCCCTCGGCGCCACCTATGACGGTGCAGGGACCAACTTCTCGCTGTTCTCCGAGGTCGCCGAACGGGTCGAGCTGTGCCTGATCGCCAAGGACGGCAGCGAGCAGCGCATCGAACTCGACGAGGTCGACGGCTTCGTGTGGCACTGTTACCTGCCGACGGTGACCCCCGGTCAGCGCTACGGCTTCCGGGTCCATGGCCCGTGGAGCCCGTCGTCGGGGCACCGGTGTGACGCGAGCAAGCTCCTGCTGGACCCGTACGGCAAGTCCTTTCACGGCGAGTTCGACTTCTCCCAGGCGTTGTATTCATACGACCTCGAGGCCGACGACCTGGCCAGCGGCGGCGAGCCGCCACGAATCGACTCGCTCGGCCACACCATGACCAGCGTCGTGATCAACCCGTTCTTCCAGTGGGGCTCGGATCGCGCTCCCCGCACGCCGTATCACGAGACGGTCATCTACGAGGCCCACGTCAAGGGCATGACCCAGTCGCATCCCGGCATCCCCGAGGAACTGCGCGGCACCTACTCCGGGCTCGCGCATCCGATGATCATCGACCACCTGCAATCGCTGAACGTCACCGCGATCGAGTTGATGCCGGTCCATCAGTTCCTGCACGACCACCGGCTGCTGGACCTGGGACTGCAGAATTACTGGGGCTACAACACTTTCGGGTTCTTCGCACCCCACTACCAATACGCGGCGAGCAAGCACGCCGGCGGCGCGGTCGCCGAGTTCAAGACGATGGTGCGGGCTTTCCACGAAGCCGGCATCGAGGTGATCCTCGATGTGGTCTACAACCACACCGCAGAGGGCAACCACCTCGGGCCGACCCTCAACTTCCGGGGCATCGACAACGCTGCCTATTACCGGCTGCTCGACGGTGACAACCGGTACTACAAGGACTTCACGGGCACGGGCAACAGCCTCAACGCCCGCCACCCGCACACCCTGCAGTTGATCATGGATTCGCTGCGGTACTGGGTGGTGGAGATGCACGTGGACGGATTCCGCTTCGACTTGTGCTCCACGCTGGCCCGCGAGTTCTACGACGTGGACCGGCTGTCGGCGTTCTTCGACCTCGTCCAGCAGGACCCGGTCGTCAGCCAGGTGAAGCTGATCGCCGAGCCGTGGGACATCGGCGAGGGTGGTTACCAGGTCGGGAACTTCCCAGGTTTGTGGACGGAATGGAACGGGAAGTATCGCGATACTGTGCGTGATTACTGGCGGGGAGAACCCGCGACACTAGGCGAGTTCGCGTCCCGGCTGACCGGGTCGTCGGACCTCTACGAGGCGACGGGCCGGCGCCCGAGCGCCAGCATCAACTTCGTGACATGCCATGACGGCTTCACGCTCAACGACCTCGTCTCCTACAACGAGAAACACAACGAGGCCAACGGCGAGGGCAACCGGGACGGGGAGAGCCACAACCGGTCGTGGAACTGCGGGCTGGAGGGACCCACCGACGACCCGCAGATCCTCGCGCTGCGCGGCAAGCAGATACGCAACATCATGGCCACCCTGATGTTGTCCCAAGGCACCCCGATGATCGCGCACGGCGACGAGATCGGCCGCACCCAGCACGGCAACAACAACGTCTACTGCCAGGACTCCGAGCTGTCCTGGATGGACTGGTCGCTGTGCCAGACCAACGGCGATCTACTCGAATTCACCCGCAAGGTGGTCAAGTTGCGCAAGGACCACCCGGTGTTCCGGCGCAGGCGGTTCTTCGAGGGCAAGCCGATCCGAACCGGCCACCAGGTTCGTGACATCGCCTGGCTCACCCCGGCGGGCAAGGAGATGACCCCCGAGGACTGGGAGGCCGGACTCGGGCAGTGCGTGGCGGTGTTCCTCAACGGCCGGGCGATCTCGACGCCCGACGAGCGCGGTGAGCGGGTCGTCGACGACTCGTTCCTGCTGTGCTTCAACTCCCACGACGAGGTCGAGGATTTTGTTGCGCCGCAAGGCGACTACGCGCAGCACTGGACGGCCGACCTGGACACGGCCGACCCGACCGGCAGCACCGACCTCGTGGTGTCCGCCGGCGAGAAGATCTCCCTGCAGCCACGGTCGGTTCTCGTCCTGCGTAAGACCGCCTGACCCATGAACGTGCTGTCCACCTACCGGCTGCAGATGCGCGGCCCCGCCAGCGGCGAAGCCTTCACGTTCGCCGACGCCGAGAACCTCATCGACTACCTCGCCGACCTCGGCGTCTCCCACCTCTACCTGTCCCCGATCCTCACCGCGGGCGAGGGTTCCAGCCACGGCTACGACGTCACCGATCCCACCACGGTGTCCGCAGAACTCGGTGGACCAGAGGGTTTCGCGCGGCTCGCGAAGGCCGCGCAGGCGGCGGGGCTCGGCCTGATCGTCGACATCGTGCCCAACCACGTCGGCGTCGACGTCCCCCGGCAGAACCCGTGGTGGTGGGATGTGCTGACCCACGGCCGGGATTCGTCGTACGCGTCGTACTTCGACATCGACTGGAGCGTGGCTGCCGACGGGCGAATCCTGTTGCCCGTCCTGGGATCCGACGACGACGTGGCCGACCTCGTCGTCGACGGCGGAGTCGACGGTGACGTACTTCGGCTCGGTGACCTGCAGTACCCGATCCGTCCGGGGACCGGCGCGGGAACCGGCGCAGAGGTGCACGACCGGCAGCACTATCGGCTGATCGGGTGGCGCAACGGCACGTGCGGTTACCGGCGGTTCTTCTCGATCACGTCGCTGGCGGGTCTGCGCCAGGAAGACCGCGCCGTGTTCGAAGCCTCCCACGCCGAGGTCCGCCGATGGTTCAGCGAGAACCTGATCGACGGGATCCGCATCGATCATCCTGACGGATTGTCCGATCCTGCAGGCTATCTGGCCTGGCTGCGTGAGCTCGCCGGGCCGGACGCGTGGATCGTCATCGAGAAGATCCTCGCGTTCGACGAGCCGCTGGATCCCACCCTGCCCGTCGCGGGCACCACCGGATACGACGCGCTGCGCGAGACCGGCGGGATCTTCGTCGACCCCACCGGCGCGGCGTCGCTCACCGGGCTCATCGAGTCGGCGGGTGTGGACTACTCGGCCACTCCCGCGATCGCGCGCGGCCTGAAGGTGCAGGCCATCACCCAGACACTGGCCAGTGAGCTGCGCCGGCTGTGCCGCGCCGTCGTGACCGCCACCGGTCGCGATCACGAGCTGCTTCCCGACGCGGTGGCCGCCCTGCTGAGCCATATCGGGGTCTACCGGTCGGACTACCTGACGCTGTCCTCGGTGCTGCCCGTGGCCATCTCCGAGACCACCGCCGCGACGCCCGAACTGGCCGGCCCCCTCGAGCTGCTGACGACGGCGCTGAACACGCACGCCGAGGTGGGGGTGCGGCTCCAGCAACTGTGCGGTGCGGCGACCGCCAAGTCGATGGAGGACTGCCAGTTCTACCGGGACGCGCGGCTGGTGTCGCTCAACGAAGTCGGCGGCGAGCCGGAGCATTTCGGGGTCAGCGCCGCCGAATTCCACCGTCGGGCCGCAGACCGGGCGGCGCTGTGGCCCACCGCGATGACGACGTTGACCACTCACGACACCAAACGCGGGGAGGACGTCCGCGCACGCATCGGGGTGCTGTCGCAGGTGCCGTCGCTGTGGGGCGAGCTCGTCAAGGGTTGGGAACGCACCACCCCCTCCCCTGATCTGCTGACCGGGCTCTTCCTGTGGCAGAACATCTTCGGCGTGTGGCCGACCGACGGCACAGTGAGCGCCGAACTGCGTGAGCGGCTGCACGGCTACACCGAGAAGGCCATCAGGGAGGCCGGGCTGCACACCACCTGGAACGACCCCGCCGCGGACTTCGAGGCGGCGACGCACACATGGCTGGACGCGGTGCTCGACGGTCCCGTCGCCACCGAGCTGACCGCGACCGTCGCCAGGCTGGACGAGCACGCCCACGCCGATGCCCTTGGCCAGAAAGTCATCGCGCTCACCGCGCCCGGAATCCCGGATGTCTACCAGGGCACCGAGCTGTGGGAGGACAGCCTCGTCGATCCGGACAACCGCAGGCCGGTCGACTACGCGGTCCGGCGCGAGCAGCTCGCCTCGGATTCACATCCCAAGATGCGGGTGGTACGCGCAGCACTGCAGCTGCGACGGCGGCGTCCCGACACCTTCGTGGCCGGCGGCTACCGTCCGGTGCTGGCCGACGGCGATGCGTCAGAACACATCGTGGCCTTCCTGCGGGGCCGAGACGTGCTGGTCGCCGTCAGCCGGTGGACGGTGCGGTTGGCCGACAGCGGTTGGGGCGAGACCACCGTCACGCTTCCCGAGGGTTCGTGGACCGACGTCCTGACCGGCGCCGGCCACGCCAACCGTGTCCGGGCAGACGAGCTGTTCGGCGAGCTGCCCGTCGCGCTGCTGGAGCGCACCGATGCCTGAGCACGAGTTCGCGGTGTGGGCGCCGCGACCCGAGCGCGTCCAGCTCGACGTCGACGGCACGCTGCACCCGATGACCCGCACCGAGGACACCTGGTGGCGCGCCGTCGTCGACGTGACACCGGAGGCGCGCTACGGGTTCGTCCTCGATGACGACCCCAAGGTGCTCCCCGATCCGCGTTCCGCGCGCCAGCCCGAGGGCGTGCACGAGCGCTCGCAGTTGTGGTGCCCGGCCCCCGGCGCCTGGACCGACGCCGAGTGGCGGGGTCGCACCATCGAGGGCGCCGTGATCTACGAGCTGCACGTCGGGACCTTCACGGCCGCAGGAACGTTCGACTCCGTGATCGAGAGACTCGATCACCTGGTCGACCTCGGCGTCGACTTCGTCGAGCTGATGCCCGTCAACGCCTTCGGCGGCACGCACGGCTGGGGCTACGACGGCGTGCTCTGGTACGCGGTGCACGAACCGTACGGTGGTCCCGACGCGCTGGTCCGCCTCGTCGACGCCTGCCATGCCCGTGGCCTCGGCGTGCTGATCGATGCGGTGTTCAACCACCTCGGCCCGTCCGGGAACTACCTGCCCAAGTTCGGGCCGTACCTGTCCACCGGCAGCAACCCGTGGGGTGAGTCGATCAACATCGCCGACGCGGGTGCAGACCAGGTGCGTCGCTACATCCTGGACTGTGCGCTGCGCTGGATGCGTGACTTCCACGCCGACGGGCTGCGGTTGGACGCCGTACACGCCCTGGTGGACACGACGGCACACCACATCCTCGAAGAGCTCTCGGCCGAGACCGACGCCCTGGCAGCCGAACTCGGACGCCCGCTGTCGCTGATCGCCGAGAGCGACATGAACGACCCTCGGCTGATCACGCCGCGGGACCGCGGCGGCCTCGGCATGACCGCACAGTGGGACGACGACATCCACCACGCGATCCACTCCGCGGTATCCGGGGAACGGCAGGGCTACTACGGAGATTTCGGCACGCTCGACACGCTGGCGGAGACGTTGCGGCACGGGTATTTCCACGCGGGCACCTACTCGTCGTTCCGCCGGCGTCGCCACGGCCGGCCACTGGACACCACGACGATCCCCGCCACCCGGCTGCTGGCCTACACACTGACCCACGATCAGGTGGGGAACCGGGCGATCGGCGACCGGCCCTCCCAGAACCTGACCGCGGGCCAGCTCGCGATCAAGGCGGCACTCGCTCTCGGATCTCCTTACACCGCAATGCTTTTCATGGGCGAGGAATGGGCCTCATCGTCGCCGTTCCAATTCTTCAGCTCCCATCCCGAACCCGATCTGGCGCGGGCGACCGCAGAAGGCCGCAAGAAGGAGTTCGCCGACCACGGGTGGGACGCCGACGAGATCCCCGACCCGCAGGACCCTGCGACGTTCGAGCGTTCGAAGCTGAAGTGGGACGAGATCGGCGACGACGACCACGGCCGGATGCTCGCCTTCTATCGAGACCTGATCGCCCTGCGCCACGCCGAACCGGACCTTCGCGACCCGTGGCTGGATCACCTGCGGATCGACTTCGACGAGGATCGACGGTGGTTCGCTATGCACCGCGGTGCGCTGTCGATCGTGTGCAACCTCGGCGACCAACCCGTCGCCGTCCCCGTCAGCGGGGACGTCGTGCTGGCCTGGGGCGAGCCCGCCGCGGACGGCGTCGCCACGCGGCTGGGCGGGCACTCCGTCGCGATTCTGCGGCGGGATCAGGTCAGGTAGCGGTAGGTGGGCGAACCCGGCTCGAGCAACTCGACGTGGCATTCAGAGGTCTGCATCCGCGCCATCAGCCCCTCCAGGTCCGACGCCGACCCCATCTCGATGCCGACGAGCGCCTCGCCCGTCTCACGGTTGTTGCGCTTGACGTACTCGAACAGCGTGATGTCGTCGTTGGGGCCGAGCACCTCGTCGAGGAAGCGGCGCAGGGCACCGGGCTCCTGCGGGAAGTCCACGAGGAAGTAGTGCTTGAGCCCCAGGTGCACCAGCGAGCGTTCCAGGACCTCGCCGTAGCGGGACACGTCGTTGTTGCCGCCCGAGATCAGGCAGACCACGGTGGACCCGGGTTCGATGTCGGCGTCCAGCAACGCAGCGACGGACAGCGCGCCCGCAGGCTCGGCGATGATCCCCTCGTTCTGGTACAGGTCGAGCATCGCGGTGCACACCGCGCCCTCGTCGACCGTGGTGATCGACACCATGTCCCCCGCAGCTGACAGCGCCGCGAACGGCAGCGTTCCCACCCGCGCGACAGCGGCGCCGTCGACGAACTGGTCGACGTCATCGAGGGTCACGGGTGCTCCGTGGGCCAGCGCGGCCACCAGTGCCGCCGCACCGGCAGGTTCCACACCGAGCACCGATGTCGAGGCGGTGCGCTCGGCCAGGTAGGTGGTCATGCCGCTGATGCACCCACCCCCGCCGACCGGAACGATCACCAGATCCGGTTCGGCACCGAGTTGATCGAGGATCTCCACCGCGATCGTGCCCTGCCCGGCCATCGTGCGGACATCGTCGTACGGAGGCACCAACGTGGCGCCGGTGCGTGCGACGTCGTCGAGCGCGGCCTGCGCCGCCATGTCGTAGGTCTTGCCGCCGACGATCAACTCGATGAAGTCGCCGCCGTGATAGCGGATCCGGTTGCGCTTCTGCTTCGGCGTCTTGGCGGGCACATAGACACGCCCGTGGATACCCATCGACCTGCATGCCAACGCGAAACCCTGGGCGTGGTTGCCGGCCGAGGAGCACACCACCCCGGCGGCCTTCTCGTCGGGGCTCAGCTGCATCAGCAGGTTGTAGGCGCCGCGCAGCTTGTAGGACCGGACCGCCTGCAGGTCCTCGCGCTTGAGGTAGACCTGCGCGCCGGTGATGGCCGACAACCGCTCGCTCAACTGCAGGGGGGTCTTCGACACCACACCCGAGATTCGCCGAGCAGCGTCGTCGATGTCCGCGGCGCGCAACGGCGCCGCGGGATCGATACGGATGCTATGACTCAGCTCAGCGGACACCGCACAATGGTGCCACCGCACGCCACCGCATCAAAAACGTATTCAGCGGACCGGCGTCAGCACGAACACCGGAATCTGGCGGTCCGTCTTCTTCTGGTAGTCGTCATAGTCGGGCCAGGTCGCCACGGCGCGCTCCCACCAGAGGGCCCTCTCCTCGCCGAATACCTCGCGGGCCTCGTAGTCGCCGCTGTCCGGGCCGTCCTGCAGCTCGACGCGGGGGTTGGCCTTGATGTTGTAGTACCAGACCGGGTTCTTCGGGGCTCCACCCAGCGATGCCACGACGGCGTACTCACCGTCGTGTTCGACGCGCATCAGCGGCGTCTTGCGGATCTTGCCGGTCTTCGCGCCGATCGTCGTCAGCAGGATGACCGGCCTGCCCTTGAGTTCTGTGCCGTTGGTGCCGCCAGACTCCATGTACTCTTCGGCGTTTTCCCGGGCCCAATCCGACGTGCTGGGTTCATAATCTCCAGTGAGAGGCATCTAGCCAGACTAGCGAAATCGAGCCCCCTCAATCCGTGTTTCGGTTGGCCGAAAACTTTCCTGCGAGCTATCGTGAACCCATGACCACCGCCGAACACTTCCGCGACGCCGTAGCCCGGCCGGCCGCGACGGTGTCGATCGCCGGTGTTCCCTGGCCCACCTACAAGGCGGTTGCCCTCCTGATCGGCTTGGTGGTGTTCGCGGTCGTCGCGGTCGTGACCACCACCGCGGCGCCCGCCGTCCTGGGCGGCGCCGCAGCCGCGACCGTGGTCTGGCTCATCGCGGGCCTCACCGGCCGCACCCGCTGATCTCACCGGACAGACCTGAGCACCTGCGTCCGATTGAATTCCCACCGCTCGACGGGCCGGAAGCCCCAGGACTCCCGACATGGTGTGATCATTTGTGAGGCGGCGGCTCGGGGATTTTGATGCTGTAGTGGATTTTCAGGTTGGTGCCGGGGTATCGGGTTTGGGTGGCGGTGAGTTCCTGGCAGAGGCCGGCGATGGCGCGGCTGCGTCGGGGTGCGGTGGCGGGGTCGAGTCGTAGGTGCAGGGTGTCGCCGTTGATGTGGATGTCGCCGGGTAGGCGCATGGCTTCGCGGAGCAGGGCGCGGGCTTCCTGGTCGGCGCGGGCGTAGTGTTCGCGCAGCAGGCGGGCGAGGGTGGTTTCGGCGTTGTAGGCGGCCATGCGGATGGCGTGGGTGATGAGTTTGGTTTCCTCGTCGAGCAGCCGCGCGTTGGGCCGGACCTGTGCGAGCGGGACCCGGCTGGGGGTGGCCGCGCGCGCCGCGCGGGCGCAGTCGAGTCGGGTGCGGGCGTGGTCGACGGCGGCGACGGCGGCGGGGTCGACGGTGGCGTGGGCGTGGTTGTCGGGTCGGCCGGCGCGGTCGGCGGCGGCCGAGATGGCCGCGGCGAGGACGGTTTCGGCGTCGGCGAGTTGGTGCTCGGTGGCGGTGACCGCCGCGGCGGCGGCGGTTTTGGCGGGGTTGGGCACCAGCCGGGTGGGGTCGTCGGGTTTGTCGGTGTAGTCGTCGAGCGCGTCGAGCGCGAAATGTGTTCGCCCGTACCGGAAGTAGTTCTCGTGGCGCCAGCGGCGCCCGAGCCGCCAGATGAGTTCGGCGGCGGTCAGGTCGGCACGCGAGGTGACCAGCGGGTGCTGGGTGCGGTCGGCTGCGCGTTTGTGGATCTGCCGCAGTGACAGCTCGCCGTGTTTGCCGCAGTCGAGGTCGGCGGTGGTTTCGGCCAGGGTCCAGGTGTGTCCGATGCCGGTGTCCGGGTCGGTGAAGGTGTGCTCGGCGAACTCGGTGTCGCTCAGCGGCTCGAAGTCGCCCTTGCGCCAGCAGATCACATCGAAGCCGGCGTCGACGATCTTCTTCAACACCGTCGGTGACCAGCCGCCGCGGTCGAAGATCAGCGTCGCCGGCCGATCCGCGCCGACGATACCGCGCAGCTCGGGCAGCAGCCGCTCGACCTCGGCGGACAGGCCCGCCGACGGCGCCGCGGTGATGACCATCACCGGTTGCCCGTCGGCGTCGGCGACCCAGGTCTCGGCGGTGGCGCGCGCGGCCATGTGCAGCCGCGCGACATGGGTTTTCTGCAGGTCGCGGGTGCCGAAGTAGGCGCGCGAGTGCCCATCGATCATCAGGTAGCCGATCGCGTCGGGTCGCGCGGCCGCGTGCGCGACGGCCAGGGCGTGCTGCAACGCCGCGCCGCGCCGCGCTCCGGCGAGTTCGCCGAGCTTGCGGCGCAGCGTCTTGACCTCCGGGGCCCGGTCCAGCCCGAGCAGCCGGCCCAGATCCGCCGGGTCGAGGCGGGTCAGGCCCTCCGCGCGGGGATCCCGCAGCAACGCCAAGAACAGCAGCGTCAGCACGATCGGGCGCAACCCGTAGAACCCGTCCCGCAACCGGCCGTAGGTCGATTCGAACACCTCGACCAGCCCGGTCACCGCCAACGCCGGCAGCACTAGCCACAGCCCGGCCAGCGGCAGCCGCGCCCCCTGCGTGAACACCGGCTGCGCCTCACCGAGCAGCCCGAACCGGGCCATCGCCCGCTCCGGCGTGCGCGGCACCGGCGCCGCCAACACCGGCAACTGGTCCCCTCCCGGATCGCTGGCGATCATCGAATCAGGTTGCACCACAACATCATCGACGGCCCCGTCGGCCGGCGTGGCGGCACCGGCCACGCCGGCATCGGCGCACCCGGGGCTACCGGGTCGGCGGCCCAGCGCGACCCGCACCGTCGCGGTCGACACCCCGGTCCGGGCGCCGATCGCGGCCAGGCTCAGGCCCCGCCCGTCGAGCTCGCGAATGCGCGCGGCGACCTCGCCGGTCAGCTTGAACGGACCCGTCGGGCCGCGCTTGCCCGCCACCAGCCCGGCCACCCCGTCAGCGGCGAAACCCCGCCGCCACCGCCACAGCGTGTCCCGAGTGACGCCGAACCCGGCCGCGACGTGTGAGGGCCGCGCGATCTCGGTCTCGGCCAGCTGCACCGCCGCCAACCGGCGGCCCACCTCGTCGCCGGCGTCGAAACAGAACGTGGCCAGCCCGTTGACATACACCACCCCACCCTCGCCGTCCTTCTCCACGAGCGCGGCGATCTGTGGTTCCCCCGAAATCGTGGAGGGTTTCCTATGCCGCTTCCGGCTTGGTCTTGGATTCCCTGATCTCGTAGTTGACCGGCGAGAGCCCGTCTGCGGCACTGTGGCGGCGTTGGTGATTGTAGAAG
>Ga0209347_1002208_pt1 | contig 26698 bp, 27 predicted proteins | sample AutmiccommuBRH23_FD_187382 | JGI IMG/M metagenome (GOLD analysis project Ga0209347, IMG submission 187382) | Deep subsurface microbial communities from Mt. Terri, Switzerland - Autotrophic microbial communities BRH/23 (SPAdes) (version 2) | ecosystem: Environmental > Aquatic > Deep subsurface >...
CCCGCCGGCCTCACGTGTCTCGGCCCTGCCGCTCCTTGACTGGGACCCCGTCCGCGCCGGCGGCCTCGCCGTACCCGGCGCGACGGCGCCCCCCGTGGCAGCCTCGGCCGCCTATTCGATCTTCCAAGTGAACACAACATCGCCCATCTTCTGACCTGCGTCGCTGTACTCTGTGTAGGTGACCTTGATCTCCTCGAAGGCCAGCGAGACCTCCTCGACCGGCCACGAGCTATCGACCGTGGGGCCGCCGAGCTCGACGCGCGGAAGTCCGTTCGGCGTCACCTCCGCCTGCCCGGTCGTCCCGATGTTGTAGCTCGTGACGAGCACGTTCTTCAGTTCGTAGCTGTAGAAGACGGCGCCGGCCGAGTCACCGGCCGGGCGGGTGAGTTCGATCTGGACTCTCGGTATCACCTTCCCCTTCGCGGCTGCTTCTTGGAGTTTGGGTCCGGCCTTGTCGAGCGCCTTCGCGATGATCAGGTCCTCGAAAGTGCTCTGGCCGACCCCTCGCCCGGTGCCTCTCGGGCCACTGGGGGCTAGCAGTGCCTGATCGAACGTGGAGAGATCGCTCCAGTCCCTGTGCGCGGCGTTGCTGGATTCACCGACGATCCCGTCGAACTTGATGAACCCGCGCAGACCGAGATCTCCCACCACGTCGGTGTCCTGCGGCTGGGCGCCTGCCGACGTGATGGCCATCGCCCCGGCCGCCAGCAGGATAAGAGCGACCAGCAGCGCGCTCCGGAGGATACGCGGCTCGCCCACGCCGAGTCGTGTCCTATGCATGATCCCATCCTCCCCTTGGGTGCGCGGCCTCTCACGGATGCGCACCCCGTTTTGAACCGATGTCAGGAGGGCTCCATGGGTGGGGGCGGTCTGGCGAGATCTGAACCGGGGGCCGCTGTGCGCACGCTCTGCTCCTCCCGCATGCGGGGCACCTGCTCGGCGGGCTTCCGCTCCATTCTTCTCTTCGATCGGGTCGCGTGTCAAGTTCCCGGCGGGCAGGTCTCGCGCGTACGCCGACGATGCGGCCTTCATGCGGACTTCTTCTGGTACGGCCGCCGGGAGCGGCACACCGGCCGTCGGGAACGGCAAAATGTAAGGGTTGAGTGGCACAGCCGCCTGTGAAATCTGTTGCAACCCCCTGGGCGATTTGTTATTGTCTCACCCGTTGTGAGAGTCCTCACACAGTCGGGTCAGCGGAACGCCACAGTAACGGAATCGTAGAGGTGCGCCTGTGATCAATCCGTCCGTCGATCTCATCATCCAGCTGGGGCTGATGTTCGTTATCGGCGCCGTCCTCGCGGTGGCCCTGGTCACGATGAGCCACCTGCTGGCGCCGACCAGCAAGAATCCGAACAAGGGCCTTCCGTACGAGTGCGGGGTGCTGCCGGAGGGCGACTCGCGGGTGCCGTATAACGTGCACTTCTACCTCGTGGCCGTGCTCTTCGTCTTGTTCGACCTGGAGGCGGTCTTCATGTATCCCTGGGCCGTGTCGCTACGTTCCCTGGGCACTTTGGGGCTCATCGAGATGTTTATGTTCATCTTCATCCTTCTGGTTGGCTACTTCTACGCATGGAAGAAGGGAGTGCTCGAGTGGGAATGACGGATCCGGCGAGCCTTCGGCGGCCCACTGCGAGTACGGGCGCCGACGTCGACACCCTGCAGCTCTCCCCCAAGGCGCTCGCCGCCCTCAGGACGGCCTCCGACGCCGACGTGCGTTCGGCCCTGGAAGAGGACCATATCCCGGGTGTGGCCATCCCGGCGAGCCTCGAGAAACTACTCGGGTTCGGCCGCAGCTTTTCCTGGTGGCCTCTCCTCTTCGGTTTGGCCTGTTGCGCCATCGAGATGATGGCTACGGCCGGACCCCGCTACGACCTCTCTCGTTTCGGCATGGAGGCCATGCGGGCGTCCCCTCGGCAGGCGGACGGCATGATCGTGGCCGGCTGGTGCACCACCAAGATGGCTCCCCGCGTCGTGCGGCTCTACGAGCAGATCGCCGACCCCAAGTGGGTGCTGGCGATGGGTTCCTGCGCCATCTCGGGCAACATCTGGAATACCTACAACGTGGTGCAGGGCATCGACTCGCTGATCCCGGTGGACGTGTACGTGCCTGGTTGTCCCCCGCGTCCGGAAGCTTTGTGGGACGGCCTTGAGATGCTGCGCGACCGGGTGAAGCAGAGCCGCCACGCCTACGACGGTCTGCGCCAGATCCCGGCGCGTGTAGCCATCGGCGAATAGCGGACGGGACACGGTCGGAACAGCAGCCCGATCCGGAGAAGGGGAAGGATGGAAGCGAAACAAGAGAGCATCGAGATCCCTGACGCGCTCAAGGTGGTCTTCGCGAAGCTCGAGGAGGAGTTCGGTGGGAAGTTCCTGAGCTCCTCCTTCTTCCGTGGCGAGCTCACCTTCACGGTCTCCCCCGAGGACTATCTAGCGGTGGCGACCTTCTGCAGGGATTCTCCCGAACTGGCCTTTGAGCGTCTCGATTGTCTTCTCGGCAATCACTACCCCAAGCGGAAAGAAGCTCCCTTCGAGGTGGTGCTTCACCTCACCTCTTTGAGCAAGGGTTCCCGCCTTCGGTTGAAGGTGCCGCTCCTCGAGGGCCAAAGCCTGCCCACCGCCACGGGCGTCTGGGCGTCGGCCGATTGGGACGAGCGCGAAACCTGGGAGATGTACGGCATCGAGTTCCAGGGCCATCCCAACCTGATCCGTTTGCTCCTCACAGAGGACTTCGAGGGATTCCCGCTGCGCAAGGACTTCCCCGTGAAGGGGACCGTGGGCGGCAGGATCCGCACCAACCTGAAAGGAAAGATCTAGATGGGCGCGCCCACGCACGACCAGCACCACGCGCCTCCGGCGAAGCCCATCCCCACGCTTGAAGAGCTGACCGCGCGCAAGCAGCGCACGCGCCAGCGCGTGGACAAGAACACAGAGACCATCACGGTGAGTATGGGCCCGCAGCACCCGTCCATGCACGGCGTGTATCAGGCGGTGGTGGATCTGGACGGCGAGGTGATCGTCGCCACCCGCCCCGGCATCGGGAACCTGCACCGTGGGGTGGAGAAGCTCGCCGAGCAGATGACCTACCACCAGTTCATCCCGCTCACCGACCGTCTCGACTACGTATCCAGCTTCGCCATGAACCACGGCTACTGCGAGGCGGTGGAGAAGCTGATGGGCGTGGAGGTGCCGCGGCGCGCCCGCTACATCCGCACGATCGCGCACGAGCTCGCACGCCTGTCCAATCACATCCTGTGGCTCGGCGTGCACATCATGGACTTCGGTGCTCAGACCTTCTTCCTGATCTGTTTCCGCGATCGCGAGTACATCCTCGACCTGTTCGAGATGGTGTGCGGCGCGCGGCTCACGCACTCGTATGCGCGCATCGGCGGAGTGGCGAAGGATCTTCCCGACGGCTGGGTGGGCAAGTGCCGCTCGGTGGTGGATTTCCTGCCCAAGCGCCTCGATGAGTACGAGCGCCTGATCACCGTCAACCGGATCTTCATGAAGCGGGCCAAGAATGTAGGCATCTTCACCTCGGAAGACTGCAATCAGTGGCGCATCACGGGTCCGGCCCTCCGTTCGGCCGGGGTGGCGCGCGACCTCCGGAAGGACGAGCCCTACGCCGCCTACGACGAGGTCGATTTCGAGGTGGCCGTCGAGTACGACGCCGACGTGTACGCCCGCTTCATGGTACGCATGAAGGAGATGCGCGAGTCGTGCAAGATCATCCGGCAGTGCCTGGACAACCTGCCCGACGGCCCCTATCTGGCCGCCGACGCCGCGCACGTGCTGCCTCTGAAGAAGAACGTGCTGCGCGATTCGGCCGCCATGGTTCAGGACTTCGTGCACGTGTTCCGCGGGCCTCAGGTGCCGAAAGGCGAGGTGTACCGGGCCATCGAGGTGCCGAAGGGTGAGATGGGCGTGTACATCGTCTCGGACGGCGGCCCCATGCCGCAGCGCCTGCACCTCGCCACCCCCAGCTTCTACCACGGGCAGGCGGTGCCGCCCATGTTCGAAGGGGAGATGATCGCCGACGTTGTGGGCATCTTCGGTAGTGTCGACGTCGTACTGGGAGACTGCGACCGATGATCGACTTTATCTTGTTGGTGGTGAAGGGGATCCTCTGGGTCGTCGTCGCCGTAGGGATGGTGCCCTTCATCATCTATTTCGAGCGCAAGTTCGCCGGCTTCTTCCAAAGCCGGGTGGGTCCCACCTACGCGGGACCCTTCGGTGCGCTCCAGTCCTTCGGCGATATGGCGAAGCTCCTCAGTAAGGAAGACCTCATCCCCGAGTGGGCGGACAAGCCGGTGTTTCGCATCGCCCCTTACATTCTGTTCGTCCCTGCCTTCATCACGATGGCGCTGATCCCGTTCGGCCCCATGGGCGTGACTATCTTCGGGCGTACGGTGGACCTCGTGATGGCTGACTTCGACGCCGGGGCCATCATGTTCCTGGCGCTCGGCTCCATCGCGGTGTACGGCATCGTGTTCGCGGGTTGGGCTTCGAACAACCATTGGTCGCTCCTTGGGAGTCTCCGCTCCGGAGCCCAGATGGTCTCCTACGAGATCAGCATGGGGCTGGCACTGGTGGGGATCTTCATCATGGCCGGCTCGGTGAACTTCGTGGGGATCGTCGACGCTCAGCAAGGCAACTTCTGGAACTGGTACTTCATCCCCCAGATCGTGGCCTTCGTGATCTTCTTCATCGCCAGCATCGCGGAACTCAACCGGGCCCCCTTCGACCTGGCCGAGGCCGAGCAGGAGCTCGTGGCCGGCCACATGACCGAGTACACGGGCATGCGGTGGGGCATCTTCATGTTCGGTGAGTACGTGAACATGGTGGTGGTCTCCGCGGTCATGGCCACCCTGTTCTTCGGAGGCTGGCGGGCGCCGTTCGAGGCTCTGAACTTCATCCCCGGCTTCATCTGGCTCGTCGGCAAGGTGCTGTTCTTCGTCTTCATGTACATGTGGATCCGCTGGACACTACCGCGCTACCGGTACAACCAGCTCATGGATATCGGCTGGAAGATCTTCCTTCCCCTGGCCATCGCCAACCTGGCCGTCACGGCCCTGATCGTGAGCGTGGTGTAACCATGGGTCTGAAGAGCACCATCAAGAAAGCCACCTTCTTCGAGATCTTCCAGGGCATGTCGGTGACTGCGGGGTACTTCCTGAAGGACAAGGTGACCGTAGAGTATCCGAAAGAGAAGATCATCCCTCACCCGCGTTTCCGGGGCATGCACGCCCTCATCACCGATCCAGTCACGGGTGTACTCAACTGCTGCGGGTGCCGCCTCTGCGAGACGATCTGCCCTTCGCAATGCATCACCATCGAGACCTCCGAAGATCACAATCAGAAGAGCATCGACGTCTTCGACATCGACCTGGCGCGCTGCATCTTCTGTGGCTTCTGCGAGGAGGTCTGTCCGTGCGCGGCCATCGTCATGACCTCGGTCTACGAGTTGGCCACCTATGACAAGAACGACTTCTACCTGGACAAGGAGAAGCTGGTGGCCAATCAAGTCAACGCTCATAAAGAGCTCAAACAGCGCTAGGGGGGGGCATGGTCGAGAAACTACTTTTCATCGTGTTCGCCGCTCTGGCGGTGATGGGTGCCCTGGGCGTGATCACCCGGTCGAACGTCGTCCACGGCCTGCTCTTGTTGGTATTCACGTTCATCAACGTGGCCGCCATCTTCCTGCTCACACAGGCCTACTTCCTGGCCGTGATCCAGATCCTGGTGTACGCCGGAGCGATCCTGGTGCTCTTCGCCTTCGTGGTCATGTTCCTGAATCTGAGGGAGTTCCAGCAACTCGAGCAACAGCACCCGGTGCAGAAATGGACGGCACTCGTCCTGGCGCCGCTGATGTTGGCCGAGATCATCTTCGTGGTGACGGGCGTAACGTACGGCTCGGTGCAGGGCGGCATGTCGCCCGACGTCATCGCGGGCCAGGGTGGCAACGTGAAGGCGATCGGGGAAGTGCTGTTCTCGGAGATGATCCTGCCCTTCGAGATCGCGTCGCTGATCCTCCTCGTGGGCATGGTGGGAGCCATCCTTCTGGCCCATAAGGAAGGCGGCACTGAGAACCGGTTGCGGAGTTGGGGCGAGGGCGAGGAACCACTCCCCGCCATCGCGGAGCAGGAGGTATAGCGATGCAGATACCAGTTGAGTGGTACCTCGTTCTCTCCGCGTTTCTCTTCGTCATCGGGGCGGCCGGGGTGCTCGTACGCAGGAACCTGTTCATCGTGCTCTTCTCCTTGGAGCTCATGATGAACGCGGTCAACATCAACCTTGTCGGCTTCAGCCGCTTCCACGAGAACCTCATCGGGCAGAACTTCGTGCTCTTCACGATGACGGTGGCGGCCGCCGAGGCCGCCGTGGGCCTGGCCATCGTCACGGCTCTCTACCGGAACCGGCAAACACTCATGGTCGACACGTTCGACATCATGAAGGGCTAGGTGCAGGCGAGTGGATAACATGAACTGGGTACTGCCCCTCATCCCGGCCCTGCCCTTGGCGGCCTTCCTCATCACCATCTTCCTCGGAAAGTGGTGGATCAAGGATTCCGCCCATTGGATCCCCATCTTCGCCATGGCGGGATCGTTCGTGCTCTCCGTCTATGCGTTCCTCACCATCCGGGGCGAGGAGCACGCTTTCGTGACGGAACTGTGGCGCTGGATCCCGGTGGGCGATTTCCAGGTACCGATCGCGTTCCAGCTCGACCAGCTCTCCGCGGTGATGCTCCTGGTGGTCACCGGAGTGGGCACGCTCATCTTCATCTACAGCAAGGGGTACATGCACGACGACCCCGGCTACTATCGCTTCTTCGCCTATCTCAGTCTGTTCGCCTTCAGCATGCTCATGCTGGTGCTGGGGAGCAACTATCTTCTCCTCTACCTCGGTTGGGAGGCGGTGGGTCTCTGCTCCTACTACCTCATCGGTTTCTTCTTCCACAAGCCGTCGGCGGCTTCGGCCGGAAAAAAAGCCTTCCTCACCAACAGGGTGGGTGACTTCGGCTTCGGCCTCGGTGTGATGCTGATCTTCGTCACGTTCGGCAGTCTGGACTACGTGCACGTGTTCGAGATGGTCGAGCTCGGCGAGACGGGCGAGGGCATCATGCTGGCCATCGGGCTGCTGCTCTTCATGGGTGCCATGGGCAAATCGGCCCAGTTCCCGCTCCACGTGTGGCTCCCCGACGCCATGGAGGGGCCGACGCCCGTGTCCGCCCTCATCCATGCCGCCACCATGGTGACGGCGGGTGTCTACATGGTGGCCCGCAGCTCGGTGATCTTCGCGAGCGCGCCCACAGCCATGCTGGTGGTGGGGGGGGTCGGGGCCTTCACGGCCATCTTCGCCGCGACCATCGGGCTCGTGCAGAACGACATCAAGCGAGTGATGGCCTATTCCACGGTCTCCCAGCTGGGCTATATGTTCATGGCCCTGGGCGTGGGCGCGTGGGTGGCTGCCATCTTCCACCTCGTGACGCACGCCTTCTTCAAGGCCCTGCTCTTCCTCGGCTCCGGTTCGGTGATCCACTCGCTCTCGGGCGAGCAGGACATGCGGAAGATGGGGGGGCTGGCCAAGAAGATCCCCTACACGTACTGGACACTGATCGCGGGGGCGTTCGCCCTGGCGGGTGTTGTCCCCTTCGCCGGCTTCTGGTCGAAGGACGAGATCTTGGGCATGAACTTCAAGCACGGAGGCTTCGGCTACCTCGTCTGGGCGGTCGGCCTTATCGCGGCGTTCATCACGGCCTTCTATACATTCCGCCTCATCTTTATGACCTTCTGGGGTGAGTCGCGCGTGGACCCGGAAGTGGAGCATCACGTCCACGAGAGCCCCTGGTCGATGGTCGTGCCGCTCATGGTGTTGGGCGCCCTCTCTGTGGGGGCCGGTTTCCTCCTCGGTTTTCCGCCCGAGAACGGGGTGTTCCACAAGTTCCTCGAGCCGGTGTTCGAGCCGGCCAACCACATCTTGGGAGTCGAGCACCATGCCTTCGCCGCGATCGATCTGGTGCTCATGGTGGTGTCGGTGGCTGTGGCGTTGTCGGGTGTGTTCCTCGCTTACTTGTTCTACGTCAGGCGGCCGGATGACCTGCCGCAGAAGGCCGGCGCCGTGTCGCAGCCCCTCTACAAAGCCGCCCTCAACAAGTGGTACATCGACGAGATCTATGACGCCACCATCATCCGCCTGGTCGTGGACGGGTCACGTTGGCTGTGGCGCGTGGTGGACGCGGGTATCATCGACGGCGTCGTCAATGGCGTCGGCAGGCTCTGGGACATCGCCGGCAGGATCGTAAGCCCCCTGCAGACCGGGCGCGTGCAGAACTACGTCGCGGTCATGTTCTTGGGGCTGTTCGTGATCATCACCGCCGTGATCATCTTCTAGAGCGCCAACGGAGGGAGTGAGACAGTGGAATTCGGTTTCGCCGACCAGATAGGCTTCAGGGCGCTCACGCTGCTGACGTTCCTGCCCACGCTGGGCGCCCTGTTCATGCTGTTGTTCATGCGTGGACGGCCCAGCGCCTACAAGGCCACCGCCTTGGTGGTCAGCTTGGCCACCTTTGCTCTGAGCGTCTTCATGATGACGGCGTTCAGGACGGACACAGCGGCCTTCCAGTTCGAAGAGAACTTCGTCTGGATACAGAGCTTCGGCATCAATTACCATCTCGGGGTGGACGGCATCTCCATGCTGCTCATCCTGCTCACCACGTTCCTCTCGGTGATCGCCATCGTGGGCTCGTGGAACTACGTGAAGGACCGCGAGCTTGGCTTCTTCATCAGCCTGCTCATCTTGGAGACGGGCATGATCGGGGTCTTCGCCTCGATGGACCTCTTCCTGTTCTATGTGTTCTGGGAGATACAGCTGATCCCGATGTACTTCATCATCGGCATCTGGGGAGGCGCGCGGCGCATCTACGCCGCCATCAAGTTCTTCCTGTACACGTTCACCGGCTCGGTGCTCATGTTGGTCGCCATGCTTGGCATCGTCTTCTGGTACGGACGTGAAACGGGCACGATGACCTTCGATATCCTCACCTTGCAACAGGCCGGCTTCCCCTCGAACGTCCAGTTCTGGGGTTTCCTGGCCTTCTTCGTGGCTTTCGCCATCAAGGTGCCCATGTTCCCGTTCCACACCTGGCTCCCAGACGCCCACGTGGAGGCCCCCACAGCCGGCTCGGTGATCCTGGCCGGCGTGCTCCTGAAGATGGGCGTGTACGGCATGATCCGCTTCTGCATCGGGTTCTTCCCGGAGGCCACGGTGAACGCCGTGCCCTGGGTGATGGTGCTCTCGGTGATAGCGATCATCTACGGGGCCGCCGTCTCCTTGGTGCAGCCCGATATGAAGAAGCTCGTGGCCTACTCCTCGGTGAGTCACATGGGCTTCGTCACCGCCGGACTCTTCGCCTTCAACTTGCAGGGTATCGAAGGTTCGGTGCTGCAGATGGTGAACCACGGCATCCTCACGGGGGCACTGTTCCAGATGGTGGGTTTCTTCTACGAGCGCACGCACACGCGCGAGATCAAGGACTACGGGGGGATGGCTCGGCCGCTACCGATAGCCGCCGCCTTCTTCAGCCTGTTCGTGCTGGGCTCCCTTGGTCTGCCGGGCCTGAACGGCTTCGTGGGTGAGTTCCTGATCCTGTTGGGCGTGTTCCAGTATATGAAGATCTTCGCGGTGCTCGCGTCCGTGGGTATCATCCTGGGCGCGGCGTACCTGCTCTGGATGTACCAGCGCACCATGTTCGGCCCGCTCACCAACGAGAGGTGGCTCAGTCTCAAGGATTTGAGTCTACGCGAGGTCGTGACCTTGGCGCCGCTCGCCACCATGTCGGTGGTCATCGGTGTCTGGCCGCAGCCCTTCTTGAACATGCTCCACGAGCCGGCCGCCAATATCCTGGCCCAGGTGGAGCCCTTCATGGCTCAAAAGCAGTCGCTGATACAGATGGCGAGCTCGTTCCTCGGAGGGTTCTAGATGACAGCCATTACAACACGGGATCTCATCGCGATCCTCCCCGAGCTCATCCTCGTGCTCGCCGCCTGCCTCGTGCTGGTGGTGGAACCGTTCCTGCGCCAAGACAAGACCGCCGCCGTGGCCATCGCGCTCACGGCGCTCCTGGCCTCGGGTGTCGTGGCTGTCGGGCTTGCCGGTCGCGAGCAGGCCGCCTTCAACCAGATGATCGTGTTGAACGAGTACGCGGTCTTCTTCAAGGTGCTCTTTGCGGCGGCCGGAGCTCTCACCGTGCTCATGTCGCCGCGGTACCTCGAGGCGAACGGCCGGCACCTGGGTGAGTACTATGCCTTGTTGCTGTTCGCCGTGGTGGGCATGGACATCATGGCCGCGGCCCGCGACCTCATCGCCTTCTATGTGGGTCTGGAACTCATGGCGGTGAGCAGCTACCTGCTGGCCGGGTTCATGCGTTACCAAGCGCGGTCGAACGAAGCGGCCTTGAAGTACTTCATCACCGGAGCCTTCGCCTCCGCCATCACGCTCTATGGCATCTCCCTGATCTACGGGTATACAGGCGCCACGAACTACGAGCAGGTGGGTGCGGCCCTCACGGCCGGCGGCGCCACCACAGGCGTTGCTCTGGCCACGGCTCTCGTGCTGGTGGGCATGGGCTTCAAGGTGTCGGTGGCTCCTTTCCACATGTGGACCCCCGACGTGTACCAGGGGGCTCCCACGCCGGTTGCGGCCTTCTTCTCGGTGGGTCCCAAAGCAGCCGGCTTCGCCGCCATCCTGATGGTGTTCGTCACCGCCCTCGATGTGGCCAGCGACACGTGGAGCGTACTCTTCATAGTGCTGGCGGTCCTCACCATGTTCGTGGGGAACGCCTTCGCCATGGCGCAGAAGAACGTGAAGCGGATGCTTGCGTACTCCTCCATCGCCCACGTGGGCTACCTGCTCGCGGGCCTGGGCGCTCTCGGCCACAGCGGAGACTATCTGGCCGGCGAGGCGATCCTCTTCTACCTGGCCGCTTACACGTTCATGAACCTGGGAGCCTTCGGCATCCTGGCCTATTTGAAGACGCAGCAACCGACCACCTTCGGCTACTCGCTCGGCGAGTTCGCCGGCTTGGCTCGTCGTTCGCCGTGGGCGGCCGTGCTGATGGCCCTCTTCATGTTCTCGCTCACCGGGATTCCCGGCACCGCCGGTTTCGTCGGCAAGTTCTACCTGTTCAACGCCGTGGTGCGGGCCGATCTGGCCTGGTTGGCGGTCATCGCCGTGCTCTTCAGCGCCGTCTCCGCTTACTACTATCTGCGGGTGATCATGTACATGTTCTTCCGTGAGCCGGAGATGGAATACGAGACGCGGGAGTCGATAGGCGGGCCGCTGGCTGCTTCCTTGGCGTTGAGCGCCGTGGGCGTCGTGGTGATCGGCCTGCTGCCCTCCTGGGTGTGGGATGCGGCGAGCGGTACTTTCGGGAACTTGTTCGGGTAACCGCGCGCCCGCGGTCGGCGGGGGCGCGCCGGCCGGAGGCGCGCCGGGGTTCGTGAGAAGCACCGCGCCGCCCGATCCGGGCAGGCGTGTTCGGAGAATGACAGGGGCCCCGGCGACGGGGCCCCTCTTCGTGGCGCTTGCGTGGCGTGGTCCGGCCGAGGCCGGAGGTCAGCCCTCCTGCGCCTTCTCCCGGAATCGAGTCGCCGGCCGGAGCAGCGGCGCCGCCAGCTGCTCGCCCACGAGCAGCGCGAGCACCAGGCCCACCAGGAGTCCGGCCTTCCGCTGCGCGGGCATGGGATCCCAGTGGTAGCTCACCCGTTGGCGCACGATGTCGCGGATGGGGAAGCGATCGGGCAGGCTGGCGAACCAACCCCCACCTTCGTCGGACACGAAGGCGGTCGCCGGGTCCTCGAGAGCGTTCACCTGCTTGCCCGCGTAGTCCACCCACACGTGGTCGAAGGAGTAGCGGAACGTGTAAGGGAGACCTTTGGCTCCCAGGATGCTGGCGGTCAGCACGGCTTCGGCCTGACAGTCGCCGGCTTTGTCGCGCAGTACCTCGTCCACGGTGGGGAAGTACCAGGGCATGCCGTAGAGCTTCCAGGCGGACTCATAGCGCACGTAACCTTGCGAGAAAGACTCCACGGCAGCGGGGTCGTCGGGGAGGCCCGCGGCCAGCTCGTTCACCGCCGCCTGGTCCACCGGGGGATGGATGAGTCGGCGGAAGGAATTGACCAAGGAGCGGGGGTCCGGGTACAGCAGGAAGCCGATCCAGAGCACCATGGCGGCCAGCATGATGAGGCGGCGCGTCAGCGATACCCGGCCGGGGAAGCGAGCGGGGGGGGTTTCTTCGACTGTACGGCGTGGGAATTCCATGGCGGTCATTGTACGCTCCTCTCGGAGCACGCAACAGGTTGAGATGCGGCGCCGGGGCGGTGGGCTGCGGCGCCCGGGGCGCCGGGGTGCGGCCCCGGGGCGGGTTGGGGTGCGGGCGCCGGCAACAGTTCGGAGCGCGGCGCCCGGTCTGTCTCCGCGCGTCAGACGACTCGCGCGGTGCCTCCCCGGCGGGGGTCGCCCCCTCCCTCGAACGTCGTGCCGGTCTCGCCGTGATCGACAGCATGTGCCACCCGCCGCTTGGCGACCTGGGCGCCACCGAAGAATAGATCGCGCATCGGCCACCGGTTGACGTCGTACCCGGCCGCGGCCACGGCGGCGGCCACGGTGTCCGGGGTTCCCCCCTCGGCGTGGAGCACGTCACGGTGGTAGTGGAGCCGTGGTTGGTCCACCGCCTCCTGGGGGGCCATGTCCAGGTCGATCATGTTGACCAGGATCTGCACGATCGCGGACCGCAGGCGCTCGCTCCCCGCGCTGCCGAGAGCCACGAGCTCGCCCGAGTCGCCGCCGTCACCCCGGGCCGAGCCCGAGTCGCCGCCGTCACCGCCGCGGGAGACCGCGATGGTAGGCGACATCATGGAGGTGAGTCGTTCGCCGGGGGCGAGGGAGAAGTACCCTCCTGGGTTCAGGTCTTCCTCCCCCATCATGTTGTTCATGTAGATGCCCGACCCCTCCACCACCACTCCTGATCCCGAACCGCAGGATGATGTCACCGACACGGCGAGGCCGGCGGCGTCGATCGCACAGACGTGGGTGGTGTTGCCCGGGTCCGCCAGTACCGAGACCCTGTCTCGGGCGGTGGCACTCATTGCGTCGGCGAGGGCACAGGCGCGGGCTTGCGGCGTCATGCTCTGCAGATCGCGCGTGTCGAGCAGGCCGAGTGTATGAGCGATGAGCGTGCCACCGGAACTGGGGAGGGGGTTCGTCAGGATCGTGCGGTCGCGGTAGCGCACTGAGTGCGGCCTCCGCACGATCACTCGGTATGCCGCGAGATCCTCGGTAGTGAGCAGGCCCCCGCGTTCGTCGAGGAACTCGACCATACGCCGGGCGTAGCGGCCACTGATGAACGGCTCGGAACCCTCGGCTGCGAGCGCCTCGAGAGCGTCACCTAGATCGGGGAAACGGAGGGTCTCCCCCTGCCGGAGGAGCCGGCCCCCGGGCGCGAACACCGCGCGGATGGCCTCGTCCACGGTGAGGATCCCGGAGAGGATGTCGTGAAGGTAGTCCTGTTGCGGTACCAAGGTGATCCCGTGGCACGCGCACTCGATCGCAGGGGCGAGCACCTCGGTGAGGGGTAGGCGCCCGTGCCGCGCGTGCAGGGTGGTGAGACCGAGGGGCATACCGGGGACCGCGCACGAGGAAGGCCCCACGTTGAAGATCTGAGTGGCGGAGCGGAAAGGCACCTCGTAGGGGTGGAGGTGGGAGCGGGATTCGCGATCGGCGGCGGAGCGGCCGAGGCCGGGGGCGGCGACGAAGAAGTCGAGCAGTTCGGAATGTCCGTTGGGCTCGCGTATCAGGGCGAAGCCGCCGGCCCCCAGCCCGGTGAGGCAGGCCTCGGCGGTGAGCGACGCGGCGATGGCGGCCACCGCGGCGTCCGCGGCGTTGCCGCCGGCCTCCAGGATGTCGGCACCGGCCCGCGCCGTGGCCGGATGGCCGCCCGCCACCACGCCCCGCCGGCCGACTGGGGCGTCGGTGGTCGCCGTGCTCATCCGTCCGGCCGGGCGGCGGCGTCCTCCCGGCGCAACGCCGCGCCGAGCATGTCGGCCAGGATCCGCAGATCCTGCAGGGGCAGGTTGGCCGTGCCTTCACGCTCGTAGAGCACCTTCATCTTGGCGGGGAACTCCTCGTCCTCCACCCAGAGCGCGAAGACCACGGGTACGTGTGGAAGTGGCAGGAACACGAGGGAGGCGTCGGCGATGTCGGCGGAGGAGGCGCCCAGCGGCCCGCCCGCCGCGGCGAAGGCTCCTGGATCGGTGGCGAAGAGGCGGGCGAGAGGCTCTTCCACCTCGCGGGTGATCGTGTTGGCGTAGAACAGGCCGTCTGGGAGTTCGCGGTAGCTGACCCAGTCCATGCCCGGCGTTCGTCCGGTGGCCATGGCCAGGTAGTGGAGGGCGATGAGTCGCCAGGCGAAGTTGTTCGCCAGGGCCGGTGGGCCCTCGAAGACGAGAGTCGGCCACGCGACGCGCACGGTGCTTCCCAGGGCTGCGAGTTCGAGAACGCCTTCGCCTTCGGCCGCGGGGACCCAACGCGCCCCCGCGCGACGCGCGATCTCCAGCGGGTCGTGCCCGCGGACGGCAACTTCCGCGGCGGCGTAGGTCTCCTGATGTTTCTCTTCGTTCGTGGGAGCCATCGGCCGTACTCTAGCATGCAGACGCCGCAACCTTTGGCCTGCGACTCCACCTCGGCTAGAATGGGTAAGTGGGCACGTCCGATGCGTGATGTGCCCGGCCGGTGCCGGGGAGAGCCGCGTCGTCGTGTCGAGAGCCGTCGTCTCAGGGATAGGAGCGTGCATGATCTACGAGGCCGAATGGGTCCTACCGATATCGTCTCCCGCGATCCGGCAGGGCGCCGTCGTCGTGGAGGACGGGGCGATCGTCGACTGCGGGCCGGCGGCCGAGGTGCGTGGGCGTCATCCCCTGCAGGAGATCACGGCCTTCCATCATGCCATCCTCATGCCGGGATTCGTCAACACCCACGTCCATCTCGACTATTCGGTCTTTCGAGGGCTGTTCGACGACTGCGGATTCGGCGACTGGATGCTCAACTTCATGATCGCCAAGCGCAAGCTCGACGCCCAAGACTATGCCGCCTCCGCCCTCCTCGGCGCGATGGAGTGCGCGGGCTCCGGCATCACCTCGATCGGCGATACCGTATTCGACGGCGAGGCCACCATGAGGGCGGCCACCCGGTTCGGTCTGCGGGCCTTCACCTTCGTCGAGGCCTTCGGCATGGACGACGCCAAGATCCCTCGGGTGGTGAAGCACGCCTCCGAGCGCATAGAGCGGCTGCGGGAGATCTCCGGACCGCTCGCGCGGGTGGGCCTCTCGCCTCACGCTCCGTACACCGTGTCCGGTCGCCTGTACAGGGCTCTCGCCGAGTACGCCCGCGAACATCACCTCACCGTGGCCACCCATCTCGCCGAATCGCAGGCGGAGGTCACCTTCATCCGTGACGGTTCGGGTGTGCTGGCGCACGATTTCAGGGAGTTGGTGGGCTGGGACGATCTCGTGCTCACCCCCACCGGCACCAGCCCCATCAAGTATCTCGAGCAGTGGGACGCCTTCGACTCCAACACCATAGCCATCCATTGTGTCCAGGCCTCCCCGAGCGACATCGAGGTGCTGAAGCGCTACAACGTCGCGGTGGCGCACTGCCCGAAATCCAATGCCAAGCTGGGATGCGGTATCGCTCCGGTGGGCGATTTTCTGGCGGCCGGGCTGCGCGTGGGCTTGGGGACGGACAGTCTCGCCTCCAACAACATCCTCGACATGTTCGACGAGATGCGCATGGCTATCTTCCTGCACCGCGCGAATCAGCAATCCGCCGTCTGCATGACCGCCGACCAGGCGCTCGTGATGGCCACTCTCGGTGGCGCCCGCGTACTGGGCAGCGACGCACTGGTTGGGAGCATAGAGGTGGGCAAGCGAGCCGATCTCATCGCCGTGGACATGGAGTACAGCCAGTTCGCCCCGATCGGCGACCCGGTGTCCGCCCTGGTGTACGGGGCGAACCAAGAGGACGTCTTCTTCTCGATGATCGACGGCAAGGTGGTGTACGACAAGAAGGTGTTCCCCTCGATCGATGTTGGGGCCATCTCTCGTGCGGCCGACGAGGTGCGGGCGAAGCTTCGGGGCTGAGCCACTCCCGCCACGGCGGCACTTTGTCGCTCGCCGGTAATCGGGCGTCGTGCCGCCCTCCCGTGCACTTTGGCGCTCCGCCGGCAATCGGGCGTCGTATCGCCCTCGCGTGCACTCTGGCGCAGAGGTGGGGTTTGGGGCATAATCTCCAGGTGCCTCCGCGGGTCCGCGGAGGGGGTCGGTCTACGATAGGGAGCTGGTTCTGTGCTGCTCGACAGGAAACGAATCAACCGCTGGGCCAAGTGGGTTGCCCTCGGACTTGCCATAGTGTTCGGCGCCAGCTTCGTGTTCATGGGTGTGGGCACGGGTATCGACCTCGACTGGAGCGCTCTCTGGGATGGGGGCGGTTCGAACCAGTCGACCTCGCCCGCCGGACCTCAGGAGCGGATCGCCGTCTACGACGCCACCCTGGCTGCCGACCCCGGCAACCTGGAGGCCCTACTCGGGGCCGCAACCGAGTACAGTTCTCTCGGCCAACCCCTGAAGGCCGCGGAGTACTTGGAGAAGGCGGCCGTCGCCGCACCCGACAACGCAGACATCTGGTTGCGGCTCGCCAACATCTACATGAGCCCTGACTCCCGTGACTACACTCAGGCCGTGCGTGTGCTCAACCAGGCCACCTCCCTCGATCCGAACAACGCGCAGGGTTTTCTGCAACTCGGTGCCGCGGAGCGGGGTGCGGGCAACGTGAACGCCGCCATCCTGGCGTGGAATAGGTACCTCCAACTGGAGCCCGAAGGCGAAATGGCGGACACGGTGCGTTCGGAGCTTTCCATCCTCACGCCCCCCACCACGAGCGCCACTCCCACCACGGGCGACGCGGGCGGCGAGGGTACCGCCACCACCGCGGGCGTCACCACAACCACCACGTGAGCGTGCATGCGCGCCGATGGGGTGGTAAGCTCAGTGTCCAGCCATGAACGTCTTCATAAACAACACCACGATGCAGGACACGTTCATCATCCACGTGGATGGTGAGCTCGACGTGTACACGGCCCCTCGGCTGAAGGAAGCTATCGCCGAGGGTATCTCGCGCGGACACAAGACGATCGTGGTGGATCTCACCAATGTGGGGTTCTTGGACTCCACGGCGCTCGGGGTGTTGGTTGGCGGGCGCCGCAGCGCCAACGACCAGGGTGGAGATGTACTCCTCGTGGTGGATACGCCGCACCTCGAGAAGATGTTCCGTATCACCGGGTTTGAGACCATGTTCGGCATCCACCGCACGGTCGACGAGGCGCTGGCCGCCGTCTAACCGTTCCCCGATCGGCTTCCCGGTCGAGTCCGGGGCCCCTTCGAACCTTCGTCCGATTGAACTCGGAGCCCCCCGACTGTATCTTTAGCCGCCACCATCGACCGTCGTCGCCCGTCCGTATGGGCAGGGAACCCGGCGGCGGACATACGCACCCACAGTCTGGAGCATCATCTCGTGCGATTGATAATCACTGAGAAGAACGACGTTGCGACGAAGATAGCGAGCATCCTCGCGGTCGGGGCCGTCGAGAAGGATAGTTTCCTGAAGGTCCCTTACTACGTCTTCACAGACGCCCAAGGGCAGCGGAGCACCGCCATCGGATTGAAGGGTCACGTGCTGCAGGTCGAGTTCCCACCTGAGTTCGCCGACTGGCGGAAGGTCGACCCCTCTGAGCTCATCGACGCGCCGTTGGTGAAGGGCGAGACCGCCAAGTCGGTGGTGCGTGCCGTGCGCAAGCTGGCCGCCACCGCGGATTCCCTGATCATCGCCACCGACTACGACCGTGAAGGCGAACTGATCGGCCTCGAGGCCCGCGACATAGCCACGGGCGAGAACGAGGCGCTCTTCCGCAATCTACGCCGGGCGCGTTTCTCCGCTCTCACCCCGGGCGAAGTGAATCATGCTTTCGAGAATCTCGAGTACCTCTCCGAGCCTCTCGCGCGTGCGGGCGAAGCCCGACAGGATATCGACCTCATCTGGGGCGCCACGCTCACAAGGTTCGTGAGTCTGGCCACCTCGCGTCTCGGCAACCAGTTCCTGAGCGTGGGCCGAGTGCAGAGCCCCACGCTCGCGCTGGCCGTCGCTCGTGAGATGGAGCGGCGGGCGTTCGTGCCCGTGCCGTACTGGGTGCTCACGGTCGATCTCGCCGCCGACGACCAGTCCTTCACCGCCACCCACAAGGACGAGCGGTTCCTCGATGAAGTGCATGCCCGCGCCGTCTTCGAACGTTTGACCGGGCCGGCCCGGGTCACCGCCATCAAACGCACCACGAAGAAAGTGACGCGCCCGGCGCCGTTCAGCACCACCTCCTTCATCACGGCGGCCACCGGGGCGGGCCTGGGCGCTTCCTCGGCCATGCGGGTGGCGGAGAACCTCTACATGGGTGGATACATCAGCTATCCGCGAACCGACAACACCGTGTACCCGGGCTCCCTGGACCTCCGTGAGGTGCTCGAGACTCTGGCCCAGGGCGAGTTCGCTTCGGACGTCCGCACGCTCTTGGCGCGGCCTAAGCTGTCGCCGAGTCGAGGTGCCAAGAAGACCACCGACCATCCACCCATCTACCCGACGGGCGTGCCCCCGCGCGGCTCGTTGGACGACCGCGGGCACAAAGTGTACGAACTGGTGGTGCGGCGCTTCTTTGCTACGTTGGCCGACGACGCTGTGTCCGAGTCGAATCGCATCGACCTCGATATCGACGGCGAGCCCTTCTTCGTGAGGGGCTCGCGTATCACCTCGCCGGGTTGGCTGGCCTTCTACCCGTATTCCCGTCAGAAGGACGCGGAACTGCCGCACCTCTCCGAGGGCCAAGAGGCATCGTTGGTGGATAAACGGCTGGAAGGGAAAGAGACACAACCCCCGTCCCGCTACGGCCAGGGCACCCTCATCGAGCTCATGGAGAAGCACAATCTGGGCACCAAGGCCACCCGTCACAACATCATCCAGAACCTCTACGACCGCGGCTACATCCACGGCAACCCCATCGAACCCACCGAGACGGGGGTCAAGATGGCGGAGGCGTTGCTCGAGTACGCCCCGCTGATCGCCTCTCCGGACATGACCGCTCAGCTCGAGCTCGATATGGACGCCATCGCCGACGAGGAACGCAGTAAGGACCAAGTGGTCACCATCTCGCGCGACCTGTTGCGCAAGGCGTACGCATCCCTGGCCGAGAACCGGGCGGAGGTGGCGGCCAAGATCTTCGAGGGCATCACCGACGACAGGATCCTGGGAGATTGCCCCAAGTGCGGCACGCACAAGGTGCGCATCATCAAGTCGAAGACCACGCGCAAGCGTTTCGTCGGGTGCGAGGGCTATCCCGAGTGCGATCAGACGTATCCGCTGCCGCAGCGGGGCGACATCATCGCGATGGGGGAGACATGCCCCTCGTGCGGTACGCCGCGGATCAAGATCCTCGGGGGGAAGCGCCCGTGGATTCTCTGCCTAGACCCGGAGTGCCCCACCAAGGCGGAGTACCGGGAGAAGCGGGCGGCCCGCGACGAGGCCAAAGCCGCGGCTGAGCCCAAGCCCAAGGCGGCGGCAAAACCCAAAGCCAAAGCCGCGGCGAAACCCAAGCCCAAGGCCGCGGCGAAACCCAAGGCCAAGGCTGCGGCGAAACCCAAGGCCGCGGCGAAACCCAAGGCCGCACCCAAGAAGGCCAAGGCCACGACCACGAAGGCAACCAGCACCACGGAGTGAGAGACTGGAACGTCTGGGGTATATGGAGCGTCGAACAGTGTCGACCCAATGACGATCCCGCGTGTTCGCGCACACTCCGCGCAATCAGGAGGTCCATCATGTCTGCACGTACCACCACGCTGAGCATCGCTCGAACCCGATTCATCGCGCTCCTGGTCATCGCGGTTCTCGCGGTCTTCTCCACGGTCCTGCTCTTCCCAGCGCTCGCTCGGGCGGACGCCACCGAGGTGGTCACCCTGGGGGCCGACTTGGACGACGCCCAGCGTCAGGAGATGCTCGATCTCTTCGGGGTCGACGCGGATGCACTCCCGGTGCTCGAGGTGACCAACGAGGAAGAGCGCGAGTACCTGCAGGGCGTCATCTCGGACGGTCAGATAGGCACGCGCGCCATATCCAGCGTGTTCGTGCGAATCAAGGACGACGGCTCCGGGATCGCTGTACAGACCAGTAACATCACCTACGTGACCGAGCAGACGTACGCCAACGCGCTCGTCACCGCCGGTATCTCCGACGCGGACGTGTACGCCGCCGCACCATTCCCCGTCTCGGGCACCGCGGCCCTCACCGGTGTGTTCAAGGCCTTCGAGGAGGCCACGGGCACGCCTATCCCCGAGGCCGCCAAGGAGGTGGCCACCCAGGAACTGGTGGACACCGCGGAGGTGGGGGACGAAGTCGGCGACAAGGACGGGATAGCGGAGCTCGTGCGCCAAGCCAAGGAGGAGATCATCCGCCGGGGTCTTGACGACGAAGCCTCGGTACGCGAGGTGCTCGTGCGCATCTCGGTGGAACTCGATCTGAGTTTGTCGGACGAGCAGCTCGACCGTCTGGCGAAGATCCTGGTGGACGTGCAGAAGCTCGACCTCGACCTGGGCAAGATCCAGAACCAGTTGAAGGACTTCCAGACCAGTATCGGTCTCTCGGACGCGGAAGCCCAGGGGATCTGGGAGAGCATCAAGAGCCTCTTCTCCCGCATCTGGGATGCGATATTTGGCTAGGAGCGAGGAAGGTGAGTGCCGGGGGCGTTCTTGGACGCCGCCACCCGAGGACGCGAGTCTCGACGAGCGCGTCCTCGCGGGCATGGGTAGCGCGACCCGGGGCATCCTGCTCACCTTCGAGGGGCTCGACGGCTCGGGCAAGAGCACGCAGATGGAACTGCTCGCCGAGGGGCTCCGGGCGGCCGGATACGATGTGCTCACCACTCGCGAACCGGGGGGTACGCCGCTCGGTGAGGCGGTCCGCGCCATTCTGCTCGATCCCGCCCGCGCGGGCATGACCGCCCGGGCCGAGACCCTCTTGTATGCCGCCGCCCGCGCCGAGCTTGTGGAGACGGTCATCCGACCCGCGTTGGACGCCGGTCGTGTCGTCCTGTGCGACCGCTTTATCGACTCGTCCATGGCCTATCAGGGATATGGCCGGGGTTTGCAGGTGGAGGACGTGCTCACTCTGAACGTGTGGGCCACCGAGTGCCTCTTCCCCGATCTCACCGTGGTGCTGTTCGTGGACGAGCGGGAGCGGGCCGGCCGGGCCACCGGCGCGCCCGACCGCCTCGAGGCCGAAGAGCTCTCTTTCTTCGAGCGGGCGGGCGAGGGCTACCGTCGGCTGGCCGCCGATCACCGTCACCGGATCAAGCTGATCGACTCGCAGGGTTCCGTGGAGACCGTGGCCGCCCTGGTGAAGGCGTGCGTGGACCGGGAGCTCGGTCTCTTCTCTCGCGACGAGGTCTGAGCGGCGCACACGTAGTGCGGGCTGCGCGGCGCCTGCTTTGAGCCCGGCCGCACGGCTCGTGCGGAGGAGCAGCGCGGCGCCCCCTGCTACACTTGCCTCATGCCATTGTTCGCCGACATCCTGGGCCAGTCCCTCGCGGTCACTGCGCTGCGTCAGGCCTTGGCGGGCGACGTCTCTCACGCCTACCTGTTCACAGGTCCTCCGGGCGTCGGGAAGAGTGAGGCCGCCCTGGCCTTCGCCGCCGGCCTCGCGTGCCGGGATGGAGGCTGTTCGGTCTGCGACACGTGTCGCCGGGTGTTGGCAGGTCTTCACCCCGATGTCGAGCTGGTGGTGCCCGAGGGGGCGTTCATCACCATCGAGCAGATCCGTGAGATCAACCGCGACGTGGCGATGAAGCCGTTCGAGTCGGCCGTCCGTGTGTACGTGATACTCGAGGCCCACGCGCTGAACGTCGCCGCTGCGAACGCCTTCTTGAAGACGCTGGAGGAGCCTCCTCAGCACGCTCACTTCATCCTCGTGACGCATTCGCCTGAGACGCTCCCGCAAACCGTGATCTCCCGGTGCCGGCGGGTGCCGTTCGTGCGGGTGCCGGCCGTGACGTTGGCCGACCATCTCCGCAGTAGGTACGGAGTGGGGGAGGTGGACGCCGTCACCTTCGCGCGCGTGGCGCAGGGGAGTTTGAGGCGCGCACGCGAGCTGGCCACCGACCCGGGGGCGCGGGCGCAGCGCGAGCGGTTGCTCGGCTGGGTGCGCGGGCTGGGGGACGCCACCCCCGCCGACGCCCTCGTCGTCCTCGACGAGATACTCGGGTCGGTGGAGAAGAGGGCGGACGAGCGGGTCGCGTCCATCGAGACCGACACCGCCGACCGGCTCGCCTGGGCGCCCGATGCCCGTGCCCGAGCCCGCATCGAGAAGCTGCACGAGCAGCGGGTGAAGCGCGAGCGGCGACGCGCGGTTACCGAGGGTCTGGACGAGGTCATGGTGGTCTTCACGGATTGGCATCGCGACCTTGCGATGGTCGGTCTGGGTGCCGAGGAAACGGTCTTCAACCACGACTTCCTGTACGAACTCCGCGATCAAGCGTTTCCGGGCCTCGTGGACCGCTATTTGGCGGCGGTGGATGCCATCGGGAGGACCCGGGAACGATTCCGATATAATGTCGATGCGCGCAGCGCTCTCGAAGAGATGCTCTTCTCCATCAGGGAGGCCCTCCGATAATGGCCGACGTCGTCGGTATCGTGTTTCAAAGCGGCAGCAAGGTCTACTATTTCGACCCTGCGTCGCTCGAGCTCGTCCGTGGCGAGCAGGTGGTGGTGCAGACGATGCGGGGCACGGAGATCGGCGAAGTCGTCGACGGTCCCCGGGTCATCCCCGACGACGAGCTTCCCGCTCCACTGAAGCGGGTGGTGCGGAAGGCCAACACGAAAGACCTCGAGTTGGTGGAAGCCAACAAGAGTCTCCGTGCGGAGGCGCTTCAGGTGTGTCGCGACCTCATCGCACAGCACGGATTGGACATGAAGCTGGTTGACGCCGAGATCGTGTTCGGGGGAGGGAAGGTCACCTTCTCCTTCTACTCGGACGAGAGGGTGGACTTCCGTGGCCTCGTCTCCGATCTCGCCAAAGCCCTCAAGATGCGTATCGAGCTTCGGCAGATCGGTGCCCGGGAGGAAGCGCGTCTGATCGGCGGGCTCGGTCCGTGCGGTCGGGATCTGTGCTGCTCCACGTTCCAGGGCAATCAGGACCCGGTCTCCATCCGCATGGCCAAGGAACAGAACCTACCCCTGAACCCGATGAAGATCTCCGGGCTCTGTGGGCGTCTCATGTGCTGTCTCAAGTATGAGCACGACCAGTATGTCTGCTTCCGCAAGGAGGCTCCCAACCGTGGCACCCGGGTGGCTACCGACCAGGGCGAGGGTGTCGTTATCGGCTTCCAGGCCGCCAAGGAGTCCGTCACGCTGCGCATGGGCGACGGCTCCATCCTCGACGTGCCCCTCCGTCGGTGTAGCTGCAACGGAGAGCCCTGTGCACCGCTCCGGGAAGGCGAGGAGCCCGTTCTGCCCATCGAGCCGGTCGCCTCCGCGCCGGTGGCCTCCGCGCCGGTCGCCGCCAAGTCGGGCAACGGCGGCGGTTTTCCGGACACGGAGAGGCCCCGGGGAGGTGGACGACGGGACCAGGAAGAGCGCCCGCCGAGCTCGACCCCCTCGGGCCGCGCCGAAGCAGCTGTTCCTGCGGAATCCGATCTCGAGGCAACCGGCGCGGCCGGTGAAGAGGACGTGTCCGCAGAGGGAGGGGAGCCCACCGGCTCGAGCGAGAACCGCGCCCGCGCGGGCAGACCCCGCCGGCGCCGCCGCCGTTCACGCAGGCCGTCCGGTGGTGGGCATGGCGGAAGTCAGACGGGTGGAGGCCAATCCGGCGGGCAGGGGGCTTGAGCTGGGTATGCACTGGGCGCTCGGCTCTCGGAAACTGGGGATCGGGAGGCTGCTGAAGAGGGAGACCTCGGTCGGCGCCTCTTTTTCGGCCGTTCTCCTGGTCGCTTCCGCCGTGGCGATCTTCGTGTCTCTCGCCGGCCCTCTGACGCCGGCGGCGGCCACTTCGACCTTCGCGGCGCAGACCGGCAAAGAGTGCGCGTACTGCCACCTCACCCCCGGCGGCGGCTCTCTCACGGCCGAAGGCACCGCGTTCCACGACGCCGGAGACCGGCTTCCCGAAGAGCCGACAGGGGACACCACGACCACCGAGACGGGGACGGGCTCTACGGGGACGGACCCCGGCACTTCGCCGCCGGGGACGGGCTCCGGCGATTCGGAGCCGCCGCCGCCGCGCGGCACTCTTCTTGCTCTGCCGGACTGGCTGCACGACCTCCTGCTGTGGGCACACCTGGTGGCCATGACCACCTGGCTCGGTGCGATCATCTTCGTGCACGTGGTACAGACTCCGCACATCGCCGGGCAGGGCATCCCGCGGGGCTACCTACAGCTGGCCTGGCCGGCCATCGGCACGCTCGGCCTCTCGGGCGTCATCCTCTCCCTGGGGATGATCCCCTCGCTCTCGACGGTGGCGGATACTCGGTGGGGACTGTTGCTTCTCGCCAAGATCGGCGTCTACCTGGTCATGGCCGGCGTGGCCACCGTGGCCACGTTCGTTGTCAGCCCTCGGTTGCGGAAATTGGCGGAAGGCTCCGAATCGGGCAGCGAGCATCGGGAGTATGAGACTGCCGGTCGGGTCACCATCGGGTACCAGGGTCGAGTGTATGATCTGTCGTCGAGCCGTCTCTGGAAGGGCGGAAAGCACGCCCGCCGCCATGAGGCCTGGCAGGATCTCACCGCGGCCATGGGCGGGGCGCCGCACGGCCCCGAGGTGTTCGAGACGTTTCCCGAGCTGAGCGGCTCAACCGCGGGAACGCCGCGACCGGTGCGGGCGTTCATCCTGCTGGCGTACGGCAACCTCTCCTTGGTGCTCGCTGCCTTGCTGATCGTGGCCGTCTGGTAGGCGTCGCCGAGCGGAGAACGCCGACCGCGAGCCGGAGGCCGTCTCCGTGGATGGCGTGGCGCTCGCACCTGGCGGTTCGGCGTTGGGGGCGCCGATCTGGAACCGCGGGTCCGCGCCGCTGGTGAAGGCTCGCCTTCTCCTTGCCAACCTCCTGACGACCCACTAAACTAATCCCCCGCGCAGGGTCCCCGTCTCGTGCTGGATGGCGGGTTGCCCCGCGCGATCGGGCCGACGTAGCTCAGTTGGTAGAGCAGCTCACTCGTAATGAGCAGGTCTGGGGTTCGACTCCCCACGTCGGCTTTAATATCTTCCCGGTTGTGTAGTGGCATCATGCCAACGGTTTGCCAACGGCGGTTCATGTGCCTCCCAGTGCTCTTCCGATACGTACAAGTGCTTGGCCGGGCAATTCAGCGGCGAAGAAGGTGGCGGTCACCGACACGACTACTCCGGCGAACCAGAGAACAAGCAGGGATATGGCCGCGAGCCCCCTCAGGATTCCCGGCCACGTATCTGTTCGCGCCCACAGTGGAGGGCTGAGGTATTGTTCGTAGACGACGGTCCACACCAGTAGCGCGACCAAGCCGACCGCTAGAATCGCGGTCTCATTCATCTCACGCCTCCCATTCAGGCCTGGGCCTAGTCAGGCACAATGCAGACTGCGACGGCGTGTCTTCGGCTCGCTCACACCGACTGAGTATCCGACAGCGACGTGAGTCTGTCTTGCGTACTCTCCTCCTTACTGCTTCGGAGCAGTATCATCTAAAGGGCTTTCCCGATTTCGCCCGGCCACGTCTGTTCGCGAAGTCCAGGACGAACGCTTCTGTGGTTGCGTATTTCTCCATCGAGCGGAGAAGCGCGCCTCGGGTAACCTACCGATGCAGCAAATTGTACAAGACAGCCGCGACCTCACCCCGAGTAGCCGGTTGCCAGAAGTTCCAGCTCGGACCGACTCCCTGTAGTCCCTGCAAAAGGTCCGCGTAGGCTGCCCGGCGGGCCCAAGGGTAGTGATCGGGGGAAAAGTCGCCGAACGGCGGCACGTAGGAAGCGGGCGGGTCAGGCAGGCCGGCGGCTCGGCCCACCATCGTGATTATCTGTGCCCGGCTGATCTGGCTCCAGGGAGAGAATGTACCCAGCCCCGTCCCAATCGTGATGCCTTCCTGTGCGCAGACCGCCACGTAGTTGTCGGGATACAAACCGCTTGCTCCTGAGACATCGACATCGCTGAAAGGACTGATATCGGACTCTGAGACCGGGAGTCCTAGTGTAAGGACAATCATCTTCGCGAACTGCTGCCGCAACACCCGGTCCTCCGGTCCGAACAACCCGGTCGTATAGCCGAGAACTATCCCTCGTGTAACTAGGCCATAGATCTGAGGCGCGTACGGGTAGGAGTCGGAAACATCGGGGAACCGGTGGGACGGCTGAGTGGTTGTGGTCGTACCAGGACCATTCGTTGTGGTGGTTGACGAGGGGGGTGTGGTACCCAAGACCCGAATCGCCGTTTGGACGTTCGGCATGCTCTCCAGCTCTGATCCGTACCAATGGTCGTTTCCGGCGTTGTCCCGAAGAAGTACCAATGACAGGCGCCAGGTTCCCGCTTCTGCGTATTGCGGGAACTCCA
>Ga0209347_1002209_pt1 | contig 26687 bp, 16 predicted proteins | sample AutmiccommuBRH23_FD_187382 | JGI IMG/M metagenome (GOLD analysis project Ga0209347, IMG submission 187382) | Deep subsurface microbial communities from Mt. Terri, Switzerland - Autotrophic microbial communities BRH/23 (SPAdes) (version 2) | ecosystem: Environmental > Aquatic > Deep subsurface >...
ACCAATTTCAGACAGCATAGTATCCGATGCCTCTTTGTTGGATTGGCATTTATGGTGTTACAGACCCAACGTATGGAGAATGAATTTTAATTTCGAACACCTTACCGGAAGTTGGGCTGAGCATGCGGATATTCCTATAAATATACCTGGTTCTGTTCAACAGGCATTGAAGAATGCCGGTATCATCGAGGACTGGAACATCGGCTTAAATCATAATAAAATTGAGTGGATTGAGAACAGACATTGGTTAATAGCCACAGAAGTACCTGATGAGTGGTTGGCGATTAAAGAGAATGAGGAAATATTCATTCATTGCAAAGGATTGGATCAAAAAGGCATATTACTGGTGAATGGCCAGGAAGCGGGACGGTTTGAAAACACATTTCTTCCTTACGATTTCCTGATCACTCCGTTTATAAAAGAAAGCAATAACAACATCCTCTTTCTGTTTGAATCTCCTCCTGAGAACCTGGCCCAAATTGGATGGACTTCAAGAATAAAAGATTGGAAACCAAGATTTAACTACGGTTGGGACTGGATCCCCCGGATAGTACAGATAGGAATATGGGATAAGGTGTTGATTCATCGGGTTAATGACAATCAGCCGATATTTGAAAATCTCAAAGTTGTTGCTTCTGCTGATAAAACAAAAGATATTGGCTCAGTGTCAGTTGTAGCAGAGTTGAATAAAAATGCAATGGCGCAACGTATACGGGTAAGTCTCACCGGAGCAGAAGGGAAGAGCGTTTTTGAAGAGACATTTCCTGCCATTGAATTAAACAATAGTAAGAGCTGGAATAAACTGAATATTAAACGCTGGTGGCCTAACGGTGCGGGGGAGCAGTACCTATATAACCTGCAGATTTGCCTGATAGATGAAAACGGGAACCAGATCCAACAGGAAACAAAAAGAATTGGATTCAGAAATATTGAATGGTCGCGGACTAAAGGAGCACCCGTTGATGCTGACCCCTGGATATGCAGTGTGAATAATCAGCCACTATTCTTACAAGGTATAAACTGGACTCCCATACGACCAAACTTTGCAGATCTGCAAACAGATGATTATAGACGACGACTGCAACTGTATAAGGATATGGGAGTGAATACTATCCGGATCTGGGGTGGAGGTTTTTCTGAGAAAGAGTGTTTATATGATCTGTGTGACGAAATGGGTATACTTATCTGGCAAGATTTCCCATTAAGTTCATCGGGTCTTGACAATTATCCTCCGGAAGAGTTGAATATAGTGCATGGTATTTCTCAAATAGTTGCTCACTATGTAAACCGGCTGCATCATCATACCAGTTTGTTATTGTGGTGTGGAGGAAATGAACTGTACGAAAGGGGTGATATTGCACCTGTAACCGACAAGCATATAATGGTGAAAGCAATGAAAGATGTGGTCTCTTTGCTCGATCCCACAAGGAGGTTTGTTGCGGCCTCACCATCAGGCCCTGCAATCTCTGTTGATCTGACCTTGGTTGGTAAAGGTAGACATTGGGATGTGCATGGACCGTGGAAGCTACCCTATTCCGCAACAGATCAGACCATGAGGGCAGTTGAAGATTATTGGACCAGCGATGACGCCATGTTCCGCTCCGAGGTAGGTGTTCCCGGCGCGATGTCACTTGAGACAATGAATAAATATAAAGGTAATTTTCAGCTACTGCCGGCAAGCATGGATAATCCGCTTTGGAGAAATGTAAGCTGGTGGATTGAATGGGATGAATACACCTCATCCGGTGGGAACGCCGGTGATATCAGTGAATATATCAAATGGAGCCAGGACAGACAGGTGAAAGGTCTGACTGTTGCATTAAAGAAAAGCAAAGATCGATTTCCTGCGTGTGGGGGGATTATTGTTTGGATGGGACATGATAGTTTTCCATGTATGATCAACACATCAATAGTTGATTTTGACGGTAACCCCAAACCTGTGTGCAGAGAATTAGGCAAGATATGGAACGATAACGCTTATATGAAAGACAAACATTAACAATTACTTTATGCGTATTTATAAACAGGCTATCTATCTCTCGTTATTACTTTGTCCCTTTTTCTTTTGTTCAACGAAAAGTAATCTAAGTAATGATTATGGAATAAGTATCCGTGATTTTAATGTTCTCCCGGAAAATAATGCACAGGTCAACAAAGTAAATCTGCAGAAAGCGATTGATTGGGCTTCTGAACGAGGTGCAGCTCTATTTGTCGAACCATCGGAGACAGCTTATCCCGTTGATGGGGGGATTATTCTTAAGAAGAACGTATCACTGATTGGCGTGCATGGCCCCACTCCGCGTGGCACCATCAACCCACATCAGAAAGGTAAACCTGTGGGAAGTGTTTTCAGCATCATGGATACAAAGGAAGTATTTATAACGGTAGAATCGGCTACGCAAATCAAAGGAATTCAGTTCTGGTATCCGGAACAAGCGATAAATGATCCGGCAGAGATAATCGCTTATCCGGCAACAATACAAACATCCAGGACCAGCTCAACACAAGGCGTTTATTTATCATGCCTCACATTCTACGGTGAGTATCTCACCATGGATTTCAATTGTGATCCAAAATACATCTGCGAGTTGATGACATTTGAACATTGTTATGGCTACCCGCTAAGTGGTGAGTTCATCAGGATTGATTACTGTTACGATATTCCCAGATTGCTCCATTGTCATGTGAACCCGGCTATACAGAGATTTATTGGCGGTCAATACGCTCCGGCAGTTGTGGATGCTGTCATTGCAAAAAAATCATTCGCTTACGCAATCAACCACACTGACAACGCCCAGATGATCGATATTTTCACATTTGGCACTTATGGAGGTATATTATTGGGAGGTGACACCTATGGCCAGTTAACCAATTTCAACCTGGATTGTGTAGCAGTAGGTATTCATAAAAAGGGGAACAACACATTTAATAGAAACTGGCAGATTGCCCAGGGCTCCATCATCGCAAATACAGGGGAAGATGTGGAAAACATACATCCAATCATTATCGAAGGAGAAGGGCATACCTCCTTGACCAATGTTGAATCCTTTTCAGGCTCCAACCCGGCACTAACCACCGTAAAAGAAAATCAATCGTGGGATTTCATGATGATAAAAGGTGAGAAGAAAACAACAATATCTCTGTTTGGCTGCAGGATGAGAAACTATGTTTCAGATAATCCGGTAACAATACTGAACGATAAAGCATCTGTTTCAACATATGGATGTATCGATAAAAATGAGCATCTGATCACATTAGAGGGAGTTCAAAAGGAGAATAAATAACTTAAAGTTTATGGAAAACAGGATATCTTTAAAAAAAGTGCTGCCCGTTATAAGCTGCTTTTTTGTAATGGGAATTGTAGATCTGGTTGGAATATCGACCAATTATGTAAAACAGGATTTTGGGTTGAAGGACTCCATTGCCAATCTGCTCCCTTTGAGCCTATTCTTGTGGTTTGCCATCCTGGCAGTGCCTACAAGCATGATAATGAATAAACTTGGGAGAAAACGTACAGTCATCATCAGCATGATGCTTACATTACTGGCAATGATCGTACCATTGATTGTATATAATTTCCCGATAATGTTGTTTGCATTCGCTTTACTGGGGATAGGAAACACCATTATCCAGGTCTCTCTGAACCCACTGTTAACCAATGTCATCAGCAGTGATCGTCTGACAAGCAGTTTGACAATGGGTCAATTTATAAAAGCCATTGCCGCTTTCCTGGGGCCTATTATTGCCAGCTGGACAGCTTTGCGATTCGGTGAATGGAAGTTGGTCTTTCTTATATATGGGATAGTAACCATCGTAACCGGAATATGGTTAATGTTAACCCCGATAAATGAAGAGGCATCTAAACAAAGATCATCTTCATTGGGCAAAACTTTCGCTCTTTTGAAAGATAAAATGATACTTCTCTTTTTTATAGGGATACTGTTTGTCGTAGGTATCGATGTTGGACTGAATACCACCGTTCCTAAATTCTTGATCGAGAGATGCAATATCCCGTTAGAACAAGCGGGACTGGGTACAAGCCTCTATTTTATTGCCAGAACAGTAGGAACCTTTGTAGGTGCACTATTATTGGTCACCTTCTCTGCAAAAAGATTTTTCACAATCAGTATGCTCATTGCAATTCCTGCATTGTTTATTATGCTGTTCATGAATGAAGTATGGAGTATATTGACACTGGTTTTTATTGTTGGTTTTGCTATAGCAAATGTCTTCTCGATAATTTTTTCATTCGCGTTAAAGCGTAAACCAGAGAATGCCAATGAGATATCAGGCTTGTTGATTATGGGAGTTGCCGGTGGGGCCATCATACTGCCGCTCATGGGGTTAGCCGCCGATGCTTTTGATCAATCAGTGGCGATGGGAATCCTGTTGTTATTGATGGGATACCTGTTGTACTGTTCTATGATTATTAAAGAGGAGAAAGAATCTGTAAAATAAATATACTATTAACTCATTAAATTTTGAAGAGATGAAACGAAGCGAGATTAATCAGATTATTGTAGAGGCGAAAGCATTTTTGGCAGATCATCAGTTTCATTTGCCCCCCTGGGCATACTGGAGCCTCTCAGACTGGAGAAAGAACAAAGAGATTGTTTCTGAAGTGATGAACCATATGCTGGGTTGGGATATTACCGATTTCGGTTCCGGCGATTTTTATAAGAGAGGGCTGTTTTTGTTCACACTGAGAAATGGCAAGTTCAATGTTGACAAGAAGCCCTATGCCGAAAAGATAATGATTGTAGAGGAGAACCAGGAGACACCGATGCACTTCCACTGGGCAAAGATGGAAGATATTATCAACCGCGGTGGAGGTAATTTAGTGATAGAGCTATACAATGCTACATCGGACGAATTAATGGACGAGACCACTCCTGTACGTCTGAAAACAGACGGTGTGGAAAGAATTGTTGAGCCCGGGGGGCAGGTGATTTTAAAACCCGGAGAAAGCATCTGCCTTGAACAGGGGATCTATCATCGGTTTTATGGTGAGGCCGGCAAGGGTAGAGTCCTGGTGGGAGAAGTGAGTGCGGTGAACGATGATACAGCAGATAACCGTTTTAATGAAACGGTGGGAAGATTTCCACAAATAGACGAAGACGCAGAGCCCATCCATCTGCTGGTGTCTGATTATGAAAAGTATATAGGGTAATGAGAAAAAAAACAATTAGAATATCCGGAACAGGATGTGCCCTGGTTGACTATCTTTACAAACCGGTAAGTTTTACGAGTGAAATATTCCAACGTTTCCTCTCAGTAAACCCGGGTGATGGCGGATTATTCCCCGGCAAACTGGTTTTCAGGGACGAGTTTGAGAAATTCTCAGGTGAAGACTATTTAAAAATAAGAGAACTGATCACCAATGGCAATCCTCCGGTAACATTGAATATTGGAGGACCTTCCATTGTTTCCTTGATTCACACTGCGCAAATGCTTGCCGGGATGAATGCCGAGGTCTATTTTTATGGAAGTAAAGGTATGGATAAGGGTGCAGCTTTTATAGACGAGAATCTGCAAAGAACACCGTTAAAGGTAGGAAAATACAAGATCTCTGAAAAACAGACTCCTTTTACCGATGTGCTCTCAGATCCCGATTATGACCAGGGGCATGGAGAGCGAATATTTATCAATAATATTGGAGCTGCCTGGGATCTCTGTCCCGGGGATCTGGATGAAGCCTTTTTTGAAAGTGATATGGTTGTTTTCGGAGGAACAGCTTTGGTTCCCCATATCCACCAATCATTATCCGAGTTACTTAAGAAGTCGAAGGATAACAATGCGATAACAATTGTCAATACTGTGTACGACTTCTTAAATGAAAAAAGGAATCCAAATGAGGCCTGGCCTTTAGGATCATCAATTCAATCATATCAGTACATCGATCTGTTGATTACCGACAGGGAAGAAGCACTTCGTTTAAGTGGCAGTAAAACGGTTGATGATGCTTTGTCCTTCTTTCAAAAAGCAGGTGTTGGAGGGGTTATTATTACACATGGAGCGAACCCGCTTTATTATGCTTACAATAGCCTGCTGTTTGGTGCTTCAGAAGGTAAAAGGCCCGTTTCTGAAAAAGTGAGGGAGATGCTTGTTCAACATCCTGAAGAGGCAGGCGATACTACCGGATGTGGTGACAATTTCGCCGGAGGTATAATCGCAAGCATTGCAAAACAGTTGCTGGAACGACCTGGCCGGCAAATCGATATGGATGAAGCGATTGCAACGGGGGTAGTGTCAGGAGGATATGCCTGTTTCTATCATGGCGGCACGTTTCATGAAAAAGAGTCCGGAGAGAAAAAGGAACTGATTGAACCCTTTTACAATGAGTACCTACTTCAACTACAAAACAATCATTGATTTTGAATACTCCTGTCTGATGAATAATAAAAAAATCGTTGTTATTGGTGCCGGAAAAATAGGAAGATCTTTTATCGGCCAGGTTTTCAGTCGCTCAGGTTATGAGGTGGTTTTTGTGGATATCAACAAGCCACTGATCAATCTGATGAACCGGGAGAGACAATACCGTGTAATCATCAAAGATGGAGATCACGAAGAAACACTTCAAATACACGATGTCAAAGGTGTATGTCTGGAAGATGAAGAGAAGGTGATCGCTGAATTAAAAGATGCCGGGATTGTTTCTCTTTCTGTGGGACAGCTGGGCTTGCAGTCTGCTATTCCTATCATAGCCAAAGCTCTGATTGAACGACGCATTGAGTATGGCGATGAGCCGTTGGATATAATTATTGCCGAGAACATGCGTAATGCGGATATGTATATCAGAGAAGAGCTACGAAAATACCTGCCGGAAGATTATCCGCTGAATCAATTGGTCGGTTTAATAGAAACAAGCATCGGGAAGATGGTTCCGATTATGACCCACGAAGATATCGCGGAGGATCCATTACAGGTCTTTGCCGAACCCTATAACAGATTGATTGTAGCAAAGAACAGTTTCAAGAATCCTATCCCGGATGTTGCCTTCCTGGCTCCTAAAGAAAACATTAAGGCCTGGGTAGACAGGAAATTATTTATCCACAATTTAGGTCATGCAACAGCAGCCTATGTAGGTTTTCAGGCTCATCCTGATGCGGTTTTTATCAGCGAGGTACTGGAAGATGTGAACCTTTTTCAGGCTGTACGGCAAACAATGTTGCAGGCAGCTGATATCCTGCTGGTTCTCTACCCCAATGAGTTCACTCGTCAACAATTAGTGGAGCATATAGATGATCTGCTTCATCGATTCAGGAATAAAAGCCTGGGAGATACCCTGTTTCGCGTAGGTTGTGACCTGTACCGGAAACTGGGTCCTGAAGACAGACTGGCTGCACCTGTTCGTGCGGCTCTCAGAATAAAAAAACCGTATCATCTAATTTTCAATGCAATAGAGGCCGGCATCTCTTTCAGGGGAAAAGACCAGCATGGCAACTTTTACCAATCCGATGAGTTGTTCTTTGAAGAGGCAAAAAAAGGGAACTGCCATATTATTGAAATGATCTGCCAACTACCTGTAGATTTAATATACACCAAATAATTATTGGATATGAAGAAGATAATTTTATTTACCATGATGATACTGGTTCTTGCCGGTTGTCAACAAACAAAAGAGAAGGAACAAAAAAAAGAGCCCATCGATTATGTCAATAATCGTATTGGAAATATTAGTATCCTTTTGGTACCTACATTTCCGGTCACACATCTCCCTAATAGTATGCTACGTATGATCCCGGCTCATACCGAGTTTGTCACCGACCGGATGCAGGGGCTGCCGCTGAACGTGCCTTCACATCGTCAGGGTGACCTGTTGTACTTGATGCCTTATTGTGGAGAGGTAAGTGAATTAACCCCGAATCTGAATTATCGTTACGATCATGAAGTATCCACCCCTTATCACTATTCAGTTTATTTAGATGACCATGGCATACAAACACGTTTCGCGCCGGCGGCACGCTCGGCAATATTTACCCTTTCTTTTGAAAAAGAGGGCTCCAGATACGTGATGATACGTACTGCCGGCAACGGAGAACTTATTGCAGAAGGAAGCACAATGCAGGGGTATGAGACCTATCATGGAATCAAACATTTCTTTTATCTTGAATTTGAACAGGTGCCTATAGTGACAGGAGGAAAAGACACGGAAGATCGTAAAGCCATTTATGCCGGGTTTGATGAAAAAACAGATAAAGTGCGCATCCGCTACGGAATATCCTATATCAGCACGGAACAGGCACGGAAAAATATGGAAAACGAACTATCAGGATATGATATTGATGCCCTGGCAAAAGCGGCACGTGCAAAGTGGAACGAAACATTGGGTAAAATAGAGGTTGAAGGTGCTACGGAAGATCAGAAAACGGTTTTTTACACTTCATTATACCGGGCACACGAAAGAATGATTAATATTTCAGAGGATGGCAGATACTATAACGGTTTTGATGGCAGAGTACACGATGATGAAGGTGTATCCTTCTGGACAGATGATTGGATATGGGATAATTACCTGGCACTTCATCCGTTACAGATCATTCTTAATCCCGGGGCAGAAGAAGAAAAACTGGCATCTTATATCAGAATGTATGAGCATTCTGATGAGAAATGGATGCCCACATTCCCCTGTGTGTTCGGTGATGCTCACTGCATGAATGGCAACCATGCAGCAGTGATGTTTGCCGATGCTTTAAGCAAAGGTATTCAATTTGATGTGGAGAAAGCATTCGAGGGAATGAAAAACACTGTTCTCAATGAGACAATGATTCCCTGGCGTCGTGCCCCTAAGACAGAACTGGACGATTTTTATCATGAACATGGATGGTTCCCCGGACTCCACCCCGACGAGAAAGAACCATTGGCTATCGTTAGTGATTTTGAACAGAGAAACTCGGTAGCTGTCACCCAGGCTGCCTCGTACGATGACTGGTGCATCGCCCAAATGGCAAAATATTTAGAGAAGGAGGATGATTACAACTTTTTTCTGCACCGTGCATTTAACTATCGCCATCTGTTCAATAAAGAGACCGGATTCTTTCATCCAAAAGATAAAAATGGTGCATTTATAGAACCATTCGACTACATTTTCTCAGGAGGTATTGGTGCCAGAGCATACTATGATGAAAACAATGCATGGACCTATATTTGGGATGTTCACCACAATATTTCCGATCTGATTGATCTGTTCGGTGGCAATCAACCATTCATCGAGAAACTGGATCAGCTCTTTGTGGAAGATTTAAAATTGCCCAAATGGCAATATTATGCCAAACATCCAGACGCCACTGGAAATGTGGGTCAGTTTGTGATGGGCAATGAACCAAGTTTTCACATACCCTACCTCTATAATTATGCAGGTCAACCCTGGAAGACGCAGAAACGTATCCGGATGTTGATGGAGAGTTGGTTCCGTAATGACCTGATGGGTATACCCGGCGATGAAGATGGTGGTGGCATGACCGCTTTTGTTGTCTTCTCACAACTGGGTTTTTATCCTGTAACCCCGGGTATTCCGGTGTATACCATAGGAAGTCCCATATTTACAAAATCGACCATCAATCTGGACAATGGAAATCAGTTTACTGTTGAGGCTAAGAACGCTTCATGGAGCAACAAATACATTCAATCTGCCACGCTGAACGGAGAAGCGCTGAACCGCACATGGTTTACCCATGATGATCTGGTCAATGGTGGTACACTGGTACTTGAAATGGGTGACCGTCCAAATAAGGAGTGGGGTATTGAGTCTCCTCCCCCCTCTGCTGTAGATATACAGTGAATAGAAACGTTTTGTCTAATAATGCGATCTATTTTAATAAAAAAGCAAAAAATGTTACGAATAAAAAGAACAGTCTGCATTGGCTTTATATTACTCACCCTTTCCTCATGCAAAGAGAATTATTCGGATGCAATTGGGATGTTCGATCTGACCTATAGTCTGAGTGATGATTTGAATGACCCCCAACAGGTGAGAAGTATGTGGGACGATATTCATACGGTGGCCACCCTGCAAGGGATCGTCAACAGGGATGCACCTCGCCTGTTTATCAATTATGTTGTCGAATCAGGCATTGAGATTGATAGATACTGGTGGAATAAATACCGCCAACAGGGAAAATGGCTCCATGATAAAGACACCGTAGTCTATCATGATATTGTGGAGTTAATCGACACATATAAACACTTCATCAACGGTGTTGTTGTGTATGATTCTTCCGTTGCATCTACCAGTAATGTTGCCTCAGCAGTTGCAGGTGCTGAAGAGCTGATTGCCGTTCGTTATGATACTGACCCGGGGAGTCTCTATTCACGCATCGTGCTCACGGGGCCTGAATTGAAAGTGAAGGTGAGACTGATCAATGAGGATGGCACACCGCTCTTCACAGGGAAAGGTGTAATACCCGGCACCGACAGGAATTCAACCGGCTCATTAAAGAACGATCCATATATCTGGTTTATTGAGAGGTATATGAAGACCAATCAATGTGCCGGTGATTTCGGTGCCTATTACATTGATCAGCAATGGCGCACTAACCCTGCTGCAACTGTTGTGAATCATCATACGCTGACCAATCACGACTTTTTCGTCAGCAAAAGAGCCTTTTTCTTCGACCTCTCTCCCTGGGGAGATGAGCCGGCGACGGATGATGTTGATCAGACATTAGGAACTGACCTTGCTACACTGAAAGAATTTCTTACCGAAGCTTACAGGATCAATGAAGGAGAGAAGATGTGCTATATTGGTGGATTTCCTTCATGGGCTTTCAAATATACACAACATGCAGGAGGGACACATGGGGATGTGGCCACAGAGTGGGAGTTCTCCCGGCTTATCGGGGCATATAATGCGTTTAAAGACGCCGATGCTATTGGTTATGGCGCTTTAGCCAATGCTTCTTTCTGGACACATTTTCCTTTGAAGGAGAAATATCCGCAACAAAAGGTAACGAAGGAAGATTTAAGAGAGAGGGGATATATCGATGAGGAAGGGAAGGTGGATTTCAGGGGAAGAGATTTTATCATCTTCTATGTAGGTGATTATGATGCTTCTTCATGGGTAGCTCAGCGTACACCCACCATCTGGGATAATGAAAAAAGAGGAGAAGTACCGATGATGTGGGCAATAAGCCCGGTATTGGAGAAGAGGGTACCGATGGCATTAGACTATTTTCGTGAGAGTGCTACCCCCAATGATTACTTCGTTGCGGCTGACAATGGTGCAGGATATCTGATGCCAGGGATGCTACAGGAACCCAGAGAAATATCGGGCTTCAAATCGGGATTGGAAGCATGGGCCAATCATTGTACTCCCTATTACAACCGGTGGGATCTGACAATCACCGGTTTTGTAATCGATGGCACCGCTCCTGGGCTCTCTAAAGAGGGGCTGGATTGTTATGCTTCATTCAGTCCGGATGGCATCGTACCTCAAAAAGTACCTTTAACATTGTTGCATGGTGATATGCCTGTTTTACGATCAGATGAAGATATTCAACAAAATCCAAAAGAAGCTGCACAACGTATTGTTCAAAGGATCTCTGATCGCCCGGTACCCTTTCACTGGTTCCGGAATATTCTAAAAACACCCGCATGGTATGTAGAGGTCACGGATGAATTGGAGATGATCAATCCTGACATTGAATTACTCGACGCACCTACATTCTTTGAATTGTATCGCATCTGGCTTCAGCAGAACCCCGATGCGGCAAACGGCAGAATTAAAGAAGGATAATCCATGCATAGATACAATTAACAGGGTTGGGGGAAAGTAACCAAACAAAACAGATCTGAAAAAATGAAAGAGATGTATATACGCTACTTATGCATTATGACCATGGCTCTTTGTGCATGCAATGGATACAATCAAAACCCGAATTACAGTTTTGATGAAACAGGTATTACCAGGGAGAACCTTGAAAACTACCTTGACAGAGCAGTGACAATGGCTGAATTCTTAACCGTAGATCCTTTTTGTAACGACGGATTCTATCCGGACAAGGAAAGAGATGTGAAGTTGATACAAAATATCGGTGCCAAGTTTATTGGTCGTGCAATATATCGTTGGGGTGACGAAGGAGACTTTAATATTCCTGACTTTTTAGATAATGCCGAGATGCTGGTAACCGAAGTGCATGCGAATGATCCTGATGTGATTTTTCAGGCAGCGCTTTTTGAAGCTATCAGCACGGAGGTGAACAACATAAGCATACCTGACTGGGTTTTCATGGAATATGACCTGCCTGTAGAACAACGTAACTTCAGGTATAAAGAGATGCTTAATCGTAACGGACGATATATTGATTTTTGGGGTAAAGGGACAAGCGTTCCCGATATAACCAGGACAGAGACACAATTATGGTTTATGTTTTTAGCCGGCACATACATGAATATCGGTTGCGAAGCACTCCATTTAGGACAAGTGGCCTTGATTGGTATAGAGGACAAGGATTTCGAATGTTGGATTGAAGTGCTTGACAGGATACGCAGTTATGCCAAAAAGCATGCCCGCAGAAACTGGGTACTGCTGGACGCGCACACACCATCAGGAGGAATGGTCATAAAGGGGAAGAGTCTGTTAGATTTTCATTCTTTCCCACTGCGGATCAAAGAGATCCCGGAGAAACCACAACAGTCGGTTTTAGAAATTGGGTATCTCGATAGTTTCTTCGGCCGCAGTGAGGGTGGTCTCACACCTTCAGGGTGGGAATGCACATCAATACCTTACCTTGTGGAGTTCGATAATTTCGGGGTGAGTGATACTCCCGGAGAGGCAACCATCGATTCAGGCACAGTGTGGGGGTATGATGAAATCACATGGTTCTGCCTTCAGGAGGAAGGATACCGAAAGAAATGGTTGCGTTATGCATATGACTGGATAAGAGAGAATGATCCCAACGGATTTTTACAGATGCCTGTATGCCGTATCATGGTGACAGGAGATGGGCAACCTGTAAGAAAATGTCATGCCAACACCCGCACACCCGATTTCCCTCACGGGATGAATCTGGAAGAGACGATAAAAGATATTTGGTCACACTAATATCCGTCAATGAAGTGTATTAATCGTCTGATTATTTTATTCATTCTTAGCATGTATACTCGTCTGGTCACACGTGGCAATCAGTCCCTCCTCTGATGGTTTCCGTAATATGGAGGGACCTGTGGTAATAATCGTTATACCTTTTCCCTCCAATTTCTCAAAAAAATTTAGAGATTGAATTTTACCCCGTGCTCCAGCAAATAAGATTCAGCGTCCACACTCCATAATCCCTTATGTCTGCTGCAGATGTTGGCCAGCTCTTTAAACAGATCACTGGTTTCACCTAATTTGTCAAAATCAGCAATAGGTGTCAGAGGCATGGTCAGATGGGTGTAGATCAGTTTCTTTCCTCCCGGAATCTCGGGCAGATGATTCGTGGCATCAGGTACCGCATCAAGCCCCCCGATATGGGTGACCAGTCCCGCAGGGTCAAGCCCTTTACTCATTATATCCAGCGCTTCCACCATATCGTCATTGTTACCTCCGCTGGTACCAACAATATGGGTATAGGCGTAATGCACATTATAGAAATTGAACATCGCACTGAAATTGGGATCACCCGGTCCGGCGAAGAAGTTGAGACAACCGTCAAAGGCGAGGATCGCATCTCCCTGCTCCACCACAGGTTTCACAGGGGCAAAGACGAAAACATCATCAAACCCCGCATCTCCGCTCAGACCTCTCAGTTCTTTCACAGGGTCCTTCATTTTTCCTGTATTAATATATTGCAGCTGGATGCCACGTGAAGCAGCAAAGTCAACAGGATAGATCGTTGCGGCGCGATCCAGACGCGTCTGATCTACATCGGTCACCACCAGAAAGGATGGTTTACGATCTTCACGACGAAGAACATAATTGATGGCTGCAAGTCCCATAGGACCTACTCCGGCCAATATCGCCATCTTTCCGCCATCCACGATCTCCATCCTGTGCTCATAGCTGCCGGGGGTAGTGTGATAGTTGGCATGCATGGCACCTATAACGCAGGAGAGCGGTTCAGCCAGCGAGGCGGGATAATAACCCTCACCATGGTAGGTGAGTAGGCAATCCTGCTCCATCACCTCATTGGGGATGATCACATAGGTAGCATCACCACCTATGTACTTATAACTGTACCCGGGAGCACTCAGAATGCCTACCGGACCATCTTCATAATAGAGTGCCGGCTGAATGGAGAATTTATCACCCGCTTTGAATCTGTCTGCCCATTTGGCGCCTACCTCCAGCAGCTCACCGGCAAACTCATGTCCGATGATGATGGGATTATCCGCTACATCATCGGGGATCCGTTTATGATCCGTACCCTGCGACGATGCCTTGTAGGATGACATACATATCGAATCGGAGACCACTTTGGCAAGGATCTCATTCTCTTTGATGGGTGGCAACTCAAACTCCTCTAACCGAAGATCTTTCTTGCCGTAAAGGCGTACTGCTCTTGTTTTCATATTTTCTGTGATTTTTAATTCAACATTACCTGTCCACCGGTGATGGGAAGTGCCTGTCCTGTCTCACCGCACTGATCCATCAGATAGAGTACCCCTTTGGTGACATCCTCCGGGGTACATCCTTTCCGCATCGGCACCTTGGAGAGATAGAATTCTTTCACATCCTCCACGGTTTTAGCACCAGGCACCTTACCCGCCTGGAGGTATTGTACAAAAAGACCTTTCTCCGGATCACTCCATAGTGGTCCTTCATAAAAGTTACCGGGACAGACAGCATTCACCTTGATACGGAAAGGTGCCAGCTCCAGCGCAAAAGACTGTGTGAGACCGATGCCACCGAACTTACCGCCGGCATAGGCAAAATTGGCCTTGCTCCCCTCCAGTCCTGACTTGGAATTGACCTGGATGATATCGGCGTAATAATCATCCTTTGCATATTTTGTTTGCAATTTCATGATCCTGCTGACCACCTTCGTGCAATAAAAATAGGCACTGTAATTGATTTTCGTGACAAATTCAAAATTTTCGGGTGTCATATCCTCCAGATCACCGGCACGCAAAACACCAGCATTACTGATAAAGCAGTCAATCCCTCCAAACTGACAGATAGTCTCGTGCATCAGCTGCTCCAGGCTTGCTATTTCAGCCACATTCGTCTTTACAAAACAGGCCCGGTTGCTCCCGGCTTTCATGTTGAAATAGTCAGCTGTAGCCCTGCCGGCATCCTCATTCAGGTCGGCAATCACGATATTGGCCCCCTCCTGCAGGAGGCATCTGCTGATACCCTCACCAAATCCCTGTGCGGCGCCGGTAACCACGATGGTTTTGTTTTCTGCCCGTCCTCCTGAAGAGCCTGCAGCCACACTGCGGCGGTAGTGTTCCACTTCCCAGTTATCAATGAAATCGATCTGTTGCTGAGTCATCGGGTGTGCACCTCCAAAAGAGCGAGACAGGTAGGCTACCTTCATCGCATCTTCAAACACATCAAGGATGGTATCGCACTGTTTGGCATTATCGCCCACAGCGACTAACCCAATACCTTTTATCAGTAACACCTTAGGCAAATAGCCCCACTTTTCCGCAAATGAAGGAATCACTTTTTCAGCCTCACCCAGGATTGACTCTGTAGCCTCTCCGTTCAGGAACAGATAGTTCGATTTACAGTAGACAATGGCATCGGGTGTAAAGGGTCTGGCTATTGTTTGCTGATGCTCCCCGCTGTCGTAATAATACTTTATCAACGTATTCTTACGCACTCTCAGTGTCTTCAGTCCGTCACGGGAAAGCATCATCCTCAGTGCAGGAAGAATCTCTTCCGTACAGCGACAGGTCTCTCTTCCCCCAACAGGCAGGGGCAGCATAATGGCTTTTTCAATCCGCTCCATGATCTCTTCATAGATCGCTTTTATCTCCTCAATGGTGTCGGCAGCCACGAAGATTCCGTGATTCTGCAGCCAGATCACATGTGGCTCTTTGTGATACGTCTCCCGGTATGCTTTGATCTTATCATACACCTTCTTGAAGAGCAGATATCCCGGATCGGTATACTCAACATACAACGCTCTGTTACCGAATAGGTTATTCAGCCCGGCTGCTGCATCCTGTGCACACATCAACCCGTTCACCGCAGTAGGATGCAGATGTACAACATAAGCAAAATCGATCACATTGTGCATCGACGTTTCCACGGAAGGACGTTTATCCCTGGTAATAGCAGCCGCAGCCAGATCGTTCTTCACCTCTTCCTCTCTTATTGTGCTGTCATCACTGTAGACTTTATCAGACATAAGATTAAGCCTGGAACGATCAAGCACGGCAAAACCCTCCTCTGTGATTGTGGCAAGTGATGCACCACTGGCTTTCACCCAGATCTTCTCTTCATTTTTCCAGGAGGTGTTTCCACCCCCGGCGATCACGAAACGGCTGTCTGCACCGTAGTACCGGGAGATGGTAATCAACGCTTCTAACTGACTCATTCTGCTTTATTTGAATTAATATGTTTTATTAAATTGGCACCCAGCGCCACATATTCAGCTCTTTTTGAACGATCGGCAACACCTTTCTCATTTAGGTATCCTTCCAGACCCTGCGCCACCAGATGCTGATGGGCTGCGATCACACAGGCACCCTCATAATTGATCTGTTTTAGCTTGTCGGTTAAAGGAGTCCGGTGACGCGCAAAAAGCGTAATAGGCTCCATCACCGGTGAGTTATGCTCTGATCCGAAGGTGACAACAAAGCCCTGGTCATGGAGATATTCCGCATATCTTTCCAGTAAATGCAGATCATTCCGCGTAGTGATGAACTCCACTGAATGGAAACCGCGTTCTGTCAGTTGATTCGCCACCCTTTCCAGATCATTCTCAAAATCGGTGTAGTCACCTTTTTCATTATCCCCAAGAAAAGGATAGGTGGGGATGCCACCGGCAGATAGAATAATCCGGCAGACAGTTTGCATTGGCAGGAAAGTGTCCGGATCTTCAGGCACGAACGCCTCACCACCTGCTTTCAGCAGATTGCCACGTATCTCATTTTCCACGCCGGCAATATCATCCAGGGAGGATTTTAAAGCTTTTCCTCTGAATAGTTTCTCCAAAACCGACTTGATCTGTGATTCATCATTATTGTAAAACATACATACCTTCATCCGGAGCGCCCTTGCCAGATGGCGTTCCCGGAGAGAGCCGTTGGTGAGCTCATTCCTTATCCACTCCACATCAAGCGTGAACCCGATGTGTTCTTTTTGAAGGAGCTTGTTCAGCTTCACACACATCGCCTCCACCTGCCTGTTCGATTCGGAATGAACGGTTGCCAGTTGTGTAGCATATGGTTCGTCCAGCCTGAAAGGGTTTGAAAGTCCTTTTCCGCTTAGATAGGTGCGCCCGGGATTAGCCGGGTCATTCACGCGCAATCCGGCTTTCTGATCCTCTTCGTTCAGGCTGATAAACTCAATACCGAAAAGAGGATAGAGACCTCTTTTTTTACACCCATCAGCCCACTCTTCATATCCCTGTGTAGTGTAGAAATCGTTGATACCGACCACCTTCACCTCTTCAGCAACAGCCCTGTCCAGGGCATCATCAATATCCCGGAAAGCACTAAAGGAATAAGGAGTATGCAGATGGGCATTAACTTTAGGTAGATTACCCGCAGGTAATCCTCTCTGTTGTGTTACCTTCATTCTTTCTTCTCTCTGTCAGATGGAATAAAACAAATCATTCCCATTTATGTTATGGATATGTTCCTGTCAAATACCTTTCTTAGCTCTGTTGATGATCTCACCATCGGTGAAATTCTCCCCGGGGATATAATCTTTGAGCGGCCTGATACGTTCATGGATCATATCGAGGAACCAGCCCGGCTGAGGGAAGAAAGCCTCTTCGAGCTCATGCGCCGGAGTGATCCAGTTGCGTGAACCCAGCACACATACGGGTGCATCGAGATAGTCGAATGCCAACTGTCCGATGTTGGCTGCCAGATCATTCAGGAAAGAGCCACGGCTGGTAGCGTCACCTGCAACGATGATCTTACCTGTCTTCTTCACAGAGGCAATTACTTTTTCATAGTTGAAGGGTACCAGCGAGCGGGCATCAATCACCTCGGCACTCATGCCGAATCTCTCTTCAAGTTCTTTTGCTGCTTTCAAAGCAGAGTAGAGTGTATGACCAATGGTTAGGAAGGTGACATCTTTCCCCTCTTTCTTCACATCCGGTTCACCCAGCGGTATCTCATAGTATTCTGTGGGTACTCCTCCTTCGTGGAACTGTTCGCCTATATCGTAGATGCGCTGACTCTCGAAGAAGATCACCGGGTCGGTACCCTGCAAGCCAGCGTTCATTAACCCTTTGGCATCATAGGGGGTCACCGGGAAGCAGACCTTGATACCGGGTATGTGGGCCACCAGTGAGGTCCAGTCCTGTGAGTGCTGCGCCCCATATTTCGATCCTACGGAAACACGTAATACCACGGGCATCTTGAGCACGTTGCCGCTCATGGCCTGCCATTTGGGTAACTGATTGAAGACCTCATCACCGCAACGTCCAAGAAAGTCGCAGTACATGATCTCAGGGATAACACGTCCTCCGCACATGGCATAACCGATGGCAGTACCCACGATGGAGGCCTCTGCGATGGGTGAGTTGAAGAGGCGGTGATAAGGCAGTGCCTCGGTCAATCCGCCGTAAACGGCAAAAGCCCCACCCCAGTCGCGGTTCTCCTCGCCGTAAGCAATAAGAGACGCATCCTTATAGAACCGGTCGATGATCGCCTCGAAGATGCCGTCACGCAAGTGGAACTGTTTCATCTTACTGAATGGCTTACCTTCTGCATCGAATGCGAAACGCTCTTTACCTGCTATCTTCTTCACGCGGGGGTTCTCTTCCATCGGCATCAGCACATCCGGCTTCGCCTCAGAAAAAGAGTCCTTCGAACCGTTGGAGAACATCATCTCGCCGATAATATCAGCGTTATCCATCCGCGGAGAGATCTTATCATCGATCGCTTTCAGGAACATGTCATTCACCAGTTGCCGAATCTCATCGGAGATCTTGTCGAGGTCGTCCTTAGTGGTTACCTCAGCTTCCAGCAGCTGCGCTCCGAAACTACGGATGCAATCTTGTGCCTCCCATGCCTCCACCTCTTCTTTTGTACGATAGGAAGATGCATCGGAGGGTGAGTGGCCGCTGTAACGATAGGTGAGCACATCGAGCAGGACAGGGCCTCTCTTCTCCTCTATCACCTTACGTTTTCGCCTGTAGGCATCGATCACCGCAAGGGGGTTGTAACCATCCACACGCTCGGCATGCATCTGATCGCCGTTCACGCCGGCACCAATGCGTGCTGCAATACCGTAGCCCATGGTCTCACCGGCAGTCTGGCCACCCATGCCGTACTGATTGTTCATGATGTTGATAATCACCGGCAGGCCACCCTGCATCTCTCCATCCCAGAGCTCTCTGAACTGATCCATCGCGGCAAAGTTGATTCCTTCCCATACGGGCCCACACGCCATGGAGGCATCACCAATGTTGGCCACCACCAGTCCCGGCTTACGGTTCACCTTCTTGTAAAGTGCCGCACCTACGGCTATATCACCAGAGCCACCCACGATGGCATTGTTGGGATAAACCCCGAAAGGAGTGAAGAAGGCATGCATCGAGCCACCCAGTCCCCTGTTAAAGCCTGTCTTGCGGGCAAAGATCTCGGCCAGTGTGCCATACACCAGAAACCGTTTAGCCAGTTCTTTGACCGATCCGCTAAAATCTTTCTTCACGATTTTATATACCGCACCATCGAAAAACGACTCCATGATCGTGGTAAGTTGACCGTCATCCAGCTTGTGGATGGCCGACATCCCCTTGGCCAGTATCTCTCCGTGTGAACGGTGGCTGCCGAAGATAAAATCATCTACCGTCAGTGTCCAGGCCATGCCCACTGCTGCCGACTCCTGTCCGATGGAGAGGTGTGCCGGCCCTGGATGATTGTAAGGCGTTCCGTTGTATTCACCTTTGATCTTAATAAGATTCAACATGGTTTCGAACTCGCGAATCAATACCATGTCATGATAAATGGATTTTAACTCTTCGGTTGTGAAATGCTCTTTCTCCTCTTTGACACTCTTTTGATACTGGTTGACGGGTATGGGCTGAAACTCCACGAATCCCGGTTTACGGACTTCTGTCGGATCAATGATTTGTACTTTTGGCATTTTATTTTGATTTAAATTTTAATAGTTCTCTGGGAAAGCTGTTAGTGATAAGCAATAAGCTGTAAGCGTTAAGCTGTAAGCGTTAAGCTGTAAGCTGTAAGCAGCCAGTTTCTGATTTCTTATTTCTTATTTCTGATTCAAAATGAAAAAACAACCTCTTTGAAGATCTCACTTACGGTGGGATGCGGGAACACTACCTCCTGCATCTCTTTCAGGGTCATCTCCTGTTCAATGGCGATGCAGGCACCGTATATAATCTCACTCGAGGGATTGCCCAGCATATGGACACCGATCACCTCGCCATGTTTCTCACCAGTAAGCACTTTACACATGCCGCTACCGCCTTCGTTCTCGGCGACGAAGCGTCCGGCGTAAGCCATAGGCAGCTTGGATACCTTGTAGGCAATATTCTTTGCTTTGGCCGACTCTTCCGTCTCTCCTACGCCAGCCACCTCAGGGTTGGTGTAGACCACACCGGGGATAGCGTTGTAGCGCATGATATCGTTTCTGCCGGTGAGGTTGTTGACCACCACCTCACCCTCACGGCTTGCCGTATGTGCCAGAAGTGAAAAACCGGTGACATCACCTGCGGCAAAGACACCGGGAACGTTGGTGCGCATCTTCTCGTCTACCTTGATGCCGTTACCTGCCAGTTCAATATTCAGGCTTTCCAGGCCGAAGCCCTTCGTTACCGGACGGCGACCCACACTCAGCAAAATCTTTTCTCCTTCCACCGTGTGCGTCTCTCCCTCTTTCTCAAATACTACCTTGTTGCCATCCACCTGCACCACTTTCGCGTTCAGGTTAAATGTGATCCCTTTTTTGGTATAGATCTCACGCAGCATGGCAGATATCTCGAAATCAAGTCCTCCCAGTATCTCAGGTAGCATCTCCACGATGGTTACCTTTGTCCCCAGGCTATTGTAGAAGCTGGCAAACTCCATGCCGATCACACCCCCGCCAATCACGACAAGTGATTCAGGAAGCGTGGTCATCTCCAGTATCTCCCGGTTGGTGAGGATCACCTCACCTGCTTCCTTCAGTCCGGGAATGGGCGGGACAGATGCTTCTGAGCCGGTGCAGACAAGCAGGTTCTTACCAACATACTTTTCATCGTTACAGGTAATCTCGATACCTTCAGATGAACGTCTGTTGATAAAGGCATCCCCCTTCACCACCGTCACTTTATTGGTTTTCATCTTTCCCTCCACACCCGAGACCAGTTTGCGGACTACCTTCTTTTTGCGGGAGAGCATCTTCCCGTAATCGAAACGGATATTATCCCCAAAGACACCATATTGATCGCCATGCAATGCATTTTCGTACATCTTGGCACTATAAAGCAATGTTTTGGTCGGGATACATCCCTCATTCAGGCAGACGCCCCCCATTGCTTTTTTCTCAAAAAGAACCACATTCAGCCCTTCGTGTCCGGCTCTCTCCGCCGCTACGTATCCGGCAGGGCCGCCACCGATAATCAGTAAGTCTATCATAATTGTAAATATTTTTTTGTCGTCAGTTTTTATGTTGTAAGCAATCAGCTATCAGCTTTTTTTAGCCGGGATTGATGTTACCTTCAGCTTTCAGTATTTCATCAAATCATCTCATTAGCACATTATCGAATCACCACTCAATCTCCAGATTCTCAATTTCCGTTGCAATCTGTTTCAAAAAACGGGTCGCTTCCCCACCATCGAGCGAGCGGTGGTCGTAGGTCAGGCTCAGGCCGATAAATGGGACAAAAGCGTATACACCGTCACCCAAATCTTTTGGGCGAGGAACGATGGTATTCACACCCAATATGGCCGACTGCGGCAAGTTAATCACCGGGGTAAACATCTCTACACCGTAATTACCCAGGTTTGACACAGTAAATGTACCCGCCTCAGGGGAAAGGATATCGGGGTTGACACTGCCGTTTCTGCAGGAAGCTGCAACCTCCTTGAACTGACCGGCCAGCCCGGTGATGGAGAGATCATCAGCATTGCGTATAACAGGTACCATCAAGCCACGCTCGGTATCTACTGCCAGTCCGAGATGTACCTTGTGGAAATAACGTACGCTATCACCCATAAAATGGGTATTGACGTTTGGATATTTTTTTAGCGCCTTGACAACGGCAAAACAAACCATATCGTTCAACGTGATATTTACAGTGAGGATCCCTTCCTCCAGCGCAGCTTTCGCTTTCTTACGGAGATCTAGAATACGCCTTGCATCTGCACCCAGATGATGGGTGAGCTGCGCAGAGTTTTGCAGTGATGCATGCATCGATTTGGCAATCAGCTTACGGATATTGGAGATCTTTCTGACTTCGTAATCCGTTCCGTAGATAGTATTCACGGGAGCAGCCAGATCAGCAGCTTTGGCCGTGCCTGCCAAACCTGTCCCTGCGGCTTGAGGCTGCGTACCCTGTTCACTTGCTATCTTCCTGGCCAGGGGAGTCATCCGGGGTCGATTCTGCAACAGATTTAACACATCTTTCTCTATAACACGACCTTTTGGGCCCGTGCCGGTGATCTGCGAAACATCCAGCGCCTCTTTTTCGGCCAGCTTCCTTGCACGGGGAGAGATCAGCATTTCACCGTTCACTGCAGGGGACTCTTCCACAGCTGTGCTCTTTTGAAGCGGTACACTTCGAGAATCTTTTTCGTCTGCCGTCGCATCGGACTCTGGTTCTCCGAACTCTTCATTATGCTCCGCCTTAGGGCTCTCAGCGATCATTGAGGAGATATCTTCTCCCGGATCTCCGATAACCATCATATTCTCCAGCACAGGCACCTCATCTCCCTCATTGTAAAAAGAAGCCAGAACAACCCCCTCAGCAGGAGATTCTTCTTCGAAGGAGGCTTTGTCTGTTTCGTAAGAGAACAAGACTTCACCCTTCTTCACACGGTCTCCTTTTTTTTTCTTTATCTCAGTGATGATACAACTCTCAACGGATTGCCCCTGCTTGGGCATGATTACTACAACTGCCATTTATATATGATTTAAGCGTTTCTCAATTTATTGAATGAAATTTTACATGGATACAAAGATATCCATATCAGATAAAAATCAATCCTATTATCCACAAAAAAAAGTTTCTGTTAGGATGACAAATGTATTCATTTTACGTCAGTCTCTGGTTTAATAATTGATTTTTTAGCTATGATATTTGATATCTTTTCCAACTATTAATAATCTGTTTTATATTTGTTTCAATTTTTGCAATTAATATCAAAAAGTATAGTCAATAAATCATTTTTTTCATTGTGAAAATTCTATTAAAACTGTACGTTTGCAGTCAGTCATTCAAAATAATATATTTAACCTCATCATGAACAAAGGAAATTTCACCTCTTTTTTAGCTATCGATCTGGGAGCAAGCAGTGGCAGAGCCATTCAGGGAGCTATACAAAATGGACGTTTAGAATTAAAAGAAATCAGACGGTTTCCGAACCCGATGATTGAAGTGAACGGACGTTTATACTGGGACCTGCTCTACTTATATAATCAGATCATCGAGTCTTTAAAAGAGATTAAATCCCAACAGTTAAACATTACCTCCATTGGAATAGATACCTGGGGGGTTGATTTTGTATGTTTCGGAAAAGATGGCGAGCCTTTGCGCATGCCTTACAGTTACAGGGATTCACATACAACCGGAGCACCGGAACGATTTTTTTTAAAAATGTCGAAGGAGGAGCTATATCAAAAGACAGGCATTCAGATTATGAACTTCAACTCTCTATTTCAACTGGATACACAACTGAATGAAAACAGCCCAATCTACCCCATCATAGATAAGATATTGTTTATGCCGGATGCTTTGTCATACTTACTGACCGGTAATATGGTTACAGAACAGACCATTGCATCCACATCGCAGATGATAAACCCCTATTCAAAGCAATTCGAGAGCTCCCTGCTTGAAGCAATTGAGCTCTCGTCCGATCAGTTTGCACCTATCGTTTTCTCCGGCAGTCTGGTTGGCATGATATCTCCTACAGTACAAAAATTGACAGGACTGGATGATATTCCCGTTGTTGCAGTTGCAGGTCACGATACAGCATCGGCAGTGCTGGCCGTCCCTGCGGTGAATGAACATTTTGCTTATTTAAGTTCCGGCACATGGTCGTTAATGGGTATCGAATCGAAAGAGCCTGTCATTAATGAAGAGACCTATGCGCTTAATTTCACAAACGAAGGGGGTGCTGACGGCTCCATCCGTCTCTTGAAGAACATATGTGGCATGTGGCTGATAGAACAATGTAAGAAAGAATGGGAAAAAGATAAGCCAATCACCTATGAGGAGATTGTTACTGCTGCCAGTAATGCCACGCCTTTTCAATGTTTCATCAATCCCGATTCAGCTTGCTTTGCCGGTCCAATGTCGATGATTAAAAGTATTCAGAATTACTGCAGAGAGACGAATCAGTTTATTCCTGAGAGCGTTGGAGAGATTGCCCGGTCTGTCTATGAAAGTTTGGCATTTCGATACAAACAAACATTGCAAAAGCTGCAAAAACTGGCTTCATTCCCTATTGAAACACTTCATATTATTGGAGGAGGATCAAAAAACACAATGTTGAACTCATTCACGGCAAATGCAATAGGTATTCCTGTTGTGGCAGGTCCATCAGAAGCAACTGCCATTGGAAATATCCTGCAACAGGCTATGGCAGCTGGTTTGGTAAAGGACAAGGAGGAGATGCGTCGTATCGTACGTTATTCAACAGAACTGGAAACATTTGAACCTTCAAATAAGGAACTATGGGATAACCAATACCGGAAATACCTCGAAGTATATAAAGAATTATAAATTACAAATTGAGTAAAACAAGTATGAAAGAAGAACAAATGAAAAGGAGATCTGAGGATGCGAAGGCGCAATATGCATTACTGGGAGTAGATGCAGATCAGGCTATTGAGAAGTTAAACAACCTATCCATCTCTATTCACTGCTGGCAGGGTGACGACGTATCAGGATTTGAAAATCCCGACGGTGAGCTGACTGGTGGTATTCAGACAACGGGCAACTATCCCGGAAAAGCCCGTACCATTAATGAATTAAAGAGTGACCTTGAAAAAGTGATTGCACTCGTCCCCGGAAAACACAGGATAAGTCTGCATGCCACATATGGCGACTTTGGCGGTGAATTTGTTGATCGTGACAAGGTAGAACCCAAACATTTTCAGAGTTGGATTGATTGGGCCAAGGCGAATGATGTGAAGCTGGATTTCAATTCCACTTTTTTCTCGCATGAGAAAACCAACAGTGGGTATACCCTCTCCGATTTCAACCCTGAAATTCGTGCATTCTGGAAAGATCATCTGCGCCAGTGCAGACGCATTGCTGCCGAAATAGGTCGCCAACAAGGAGATGCATGTATTCACAATATCTGGATTCCCGATGGAGAAAAGGACAAAACCGTATCCCGCTACGCACACAGAAAACTGTTACAGGAGTCGCTGGATGAGGTGCTGGCAGAAAAGATAAGCACCGATTATCTGAAGGATTGTATAGAATGTAAGCTCTTCGGTATTGGAAGTGAAAGTTATGTCGTTGGTTCCCACGAATTTTATATGGGATATGCAGTTAAAAACAATATGTTGTTGACATTAGATGCAGGTCATTTCCACCCCACGGAAGTCATCTCCGACAAACTCTCGTCCATCCTGTTGTTTGTTCCAGAAGTTACCTTGCATGTCAGTCGCCCTGAGCGATGGGACAGTGATCATGTTGTAATTCTTACCGATGAACTGCTCGCGATAGCACAGGAGATAGTGCGTTCAGGCCAAATGGACAGGGTGCACATGGGATTGGATTATTTCGATGCATCCATCAATCGTATCGGAGCCTATGTCGTGGGGATCCGTTCCGCTCAGAAAGCAATGCTGCAGGCACTGCTGGAGCCAACTGATAAACTGAGGGACTTTGAGAAGCAGGACAAGAATTTTGAACGTATGGCTTATCTGGAAGAACTGAAGGCAATGCCGTGGAACGCACTCTATACTGATTATTGCGTCCAACAAGGGGTTCCGGTGGGCGAAGAGTACATCAGGAGCATTCAGGATTACGAAGAACGAGTGACCTCAAAAAGAGTATAAACGATGAACGCCATTATCGGTTTACTTATTATTGCGGTGGGAAGTATGGGCCAATCGAGCTCATACGTTCCCATCAACAAGATCAAAGATTGGTCGTGGGAGAATTTCTGGCTGGTGCAAGGGATTTTCGCATGGTTGCTTTTCCCTTTGCTGGGTGCATTTATGTCCAGCTCGCTACCGGATCTGATTGATATATATAGTTCCAACGCATCCGCAACATGGCAAGCCGTTGGCTACGGTGTGCTCTGGGGTGTTGGGGGATTGACATTTGGTTTAAGCATGCGTTATCTGGGAATAGCGCTCGGTCAATCGGTGGCGCTGGGAACATGTGCTGCATTTGGCACACTCATACCGGCAGTGTTGATTGGCACCGACCTTTTCTCTCCCAAAGGATTGA
>Ga0209347_1002212_pt1 | contig 26645 bp, 25 predicted proteins | sample AutmiccommuBRH23_FD_187382 | JGI IMG/M metagenome (GOLD analysis project Ga0209347, IMG submission 187382) | Deep subsurface microbial communities from Mt. Terri, Switzerland - Autotrophic microbial communities BRH/23 (SPAdes) (version 2) | ecosystem: Environmental > Aquatic > Deep subsurface >...
TGAAATGATATTTTCAATAAAATCCGTAATTTCGCACACTAATTGATTTAAGGGCATAAAATGAGCAAAAAATTTAGAGAATATAAAGGATTGGACCTCACTAAAGTAGCAGAAGAGACTTTGGCGTTTTGGGAAACGGAACATATTTTCGAAAAAAGCATTAGCACACGAGACGAGAATAAATCCTTTGTGTTTTATGAAGGACCGCCATCGGCAAACGGATTGCCGGGAATTCACCATGTGATGGCCCGTGCCATAAAAGATATTTTTTGCCGTTACAAAACCCAACAGGGATTTCAGGTAAAACGAAAAGCTGGCTGGGATACACACGGTTTGCCAATTGAATTGGGCGTTGAAAAGGAATTGGGAATTACCAAAGAAGATATCGGCACAAAAATTTCGGTTGAAGCATATAACGAAGCTTGTAAAAATGCCGTAATGCGCTATACCGATGTTTGGAACGATTTAACCAAACGCATAGGTTATTGGGTGGATATGGAAGATCCGTATGTGACTTACAAACCAAAATACATGGAAACTGTTTGGTGGTTGTTGGCGCAATTGTATAAAAAAGGATTGATTTACAAAGGATATACCATTCAGCCTTATTCGCCAAAAGCAGGAACGGGGTTGAGTTCGCACGAATTAAACCAACCGGGAACGTATCAGGACATTACAGACACAACGGTTGTTGCGCAATTTAAAGTCCTATCCCCAGCCCTTTCCGAAGGAAAGGGAGTTTTACAGGATTTAATAATTCATCCCTTTGGGAAGGATTTAGGATGGGACAATACTTATTTATTAGCCTGGACAACAACGCCTTGGACATTGCCATCGAACACTGCGCTTACGGTTGGGAAAAAGATTGATTATGTTTTGGTGAAATCTCACAACCAATATACATTTGAACCGATCAGCGTAATTTTGGCAAAAGCTTTGGTTGGAAAACAATTTTCGGGCAAATTTTTTGCGGTTGAAAATGAATCTCAGTTGTCGGAATACAATGAAAACGACAAGAAAATACCTTATTTTATTGCTGGAGAATGTAAAGGCGCCGATTTGGTTGGTTTAAGATATGAGCAATTGATGCCTTATGCGCTTCCGTATAAAAATGCGGAAAATGCTTTTAGGGTTATTGCAGGAGATTTTGTGACTACCGAAGACGGTACAGGAATTGTGCACACAGCGCCAACTTTTGGGGCCGATGATGCGATGGTTGCAAAACAAGCAGTGCCGGAAGTGCCGCCAATGTTGGTATTGGATGACAATGGGAATCCGGTTCCGTTGGTTGATTTACAGGGAAGATTCACCAAACATATGGGCGAATATGCCGGAAAATATGTAAAAAACGAATATTATGAGGATGGCGAAGCGCCAGAGCGCTCGTTAGATGTTGAAATTGCCATTCAATTAAAAGAAGAAAATAAAGCGTTTAACGTTGAAAAATACAAACACAGTTATCCGCATTGCTGGAGAACCGACAAACCGGTTTTATATTATCCGCTAGATTCCTGGTTTATAAAAGTGACCGACAAACGCGATCGTATGTTCGATTTGAACAATACCATTAACTGGAAACCAAAATCGACCGGTGAAGGCCGTTTTGGCAACTGGCTGAAAAACGCCAACGACTGGAACTTGTCGCGTTCCCGTTATTGGGGGATTCCTTTGCCAATTTGGAGAACGGAAGACGGAACAGAAGAAATTTTTATAGGTTCGGTGGCAGAATTGATGGCTGAGATGAAAAAATCTGTTGCAGCCGGACAAATGAAAGCTGCTATTTTTGCCGATTTTGAAGTGGGAAATATGAGCGAAAAAAACTATGATAAAATCGACTTGCATAAAAATGTGGTGGATGAAATTGTTTTGGTTTCTGCCTCAGGAAAACCAATGAAACGCGAAGCGGATTTGATTGATGTTTGGTTCGATTCTGGCTCAATGCCTTATGCGCAATGGCATTATCCGTTTGAAAATAAAGAGTTGATAGACAATAATAAATTCTTTCCTGCCGATTTTATTGCGGAAGGTGTTGACCAAACCAGAGGTTGGTTTTATACGCTTCACGCCATTTCAACGATGGTTTTTGATTCCGTTGCATATAAAAACGTGGTGTCAAACGGATTGGTTTTGGACAAAGACGGCAAAAAAATGTCGAAACGATTGGGAAATGCTGTTGATCCTTTTGAAACGATGGACAAATACGGAGCCGATGCTACGCGTTGGTACATGATTGTAAATGCGAATCCGTGGGACAATTTAAAATTTGATTTGGAAGGCATTGATGAGGTTCGAAGAAAATTCTTCGGAACCATTTACAATACATATTCGTTTTTTGCTTTGTATGCCAATTTGGATAATTTTTCCTATTCCGAAGAAGAAATCGCATTGGATGAAAGACCTGAAATTGACCGTTGGATTTTATCTGAACTGAATACCTTGGTAAAAAATACAGAAAGTTTTTATGAAGATTATGAGCCAACAAAAGCGGCCCGCGCCATTCAGGATTTTGTTTCAGAAAATTTGAGCAACTGGTTTGTGCGCTTGAGCAGAAGACGTTTTTGGAAAGGCGATTACGAAAAAGACAAAGTTTCGGGTTATCAAACGCTTTATACTTGCTTGTTAACCGTCGCAAAATTGGGTGCTCCAATTGCGCCATTTTTTATGGACAATCTATACAAAGATTTAACAAATGTTTCTGAAAAAGAAAAATTTGAATCCGTACATTTGGCAGCTTTTCCTGCGTATGATAAAAGTTTAGTTGACAATAAGTTAGAGCATAAAATGCAACAGGCTCAAAAAATAGCCTCTATGGTTTTATCATTGCGTAAAAAAGAAATGATTAAAGTGCGTCAGCCCTTGCAAAGAATTATGATTCCTGTGTTAAACAATGAGGAAAGAGAGGAAATTTTAGCGGTGGCAGATTTGATAAAATCCGAAGTAAACGTTAAAGAAATTGAATTGATTGATGATGCCTCAGGAATCGTGGTAAAAACCATAAAACCTAATTTTAAGGTGTTGGGGCCAAGGTTTGGAAAAGATATGAAAATGATCTCTGAAGCCATTCAAAATTTAACACAAAAGGATATAGCGATTGTTGAAAAACAGCAAGAAATATCATTGGTAATAAATGAGAAAGTCGTAACTTTAAAACTTGACGAAGTAGAAATTATTTCTCAGGATATTGAAGGATGGCTGGTGGCCAACCAAGGTGGTTTAACAGTGGCATTAGACATCACTATTACCGAGGAATTACGAATGGAAGGCAACGCCAGGGAGTTGGTGAACAGGGTACAGAATTTGCGTAAAGATTCGGGATTGGAAGTTACTGACAAAATAATATTAGTTATTGAAAAAAATGATATATTAGGGCGTTCAATTGCAGCAAATGAACATTATATTAAAACCGAAACATTAACTAAAGAACTCGTTTTTGTGGATGAATTAGAAAATGGAACAGAAATTGCCTTTGACGATGTGCAAACGAAAATATTAATAAAGAAAAATTAAGTTATGGAGGAAAATAATAGATACTCAGATAAAGACTTGGCAGAATTTAAAGAATTAATTTTGTATAAAAAAGCACGTGCCGAAGAAGATTTGGCGCTTTTGAAAAGCATTTTTAAAAACGACAGCGATAATGGAACGGATGATACTTCTCCTACATTTAAAGCTTTTGAAGAAGGTTCAGAAACCATGTCAAAAGAAGCAAATGTACAGTTGGCAATTCGCCAGGAAAAGTTCATTCGCGATTTAAAAAATGCCTTGCAGCGCATTGAAAACAAAACCTACGGAATTTGTCGCGTAACCGGTAAATTAATCCAAAAGGAACGTTTAAAATTAGTGCCGCATGCAACATTGAGCATTGAGGCCAAAAATATGCAACAATAATAAAAAGTATATACTATTGCGAAGCTTCATTTCGTTGAAGCTTCGTCTTTTTACTACGCTTAAATAAAATCCACTACCGTTGAAAAAACCCATCATCATCATCTTTTTAATATTGTTAATTGATCAAATTAGCAAAATATATATAAAAACCAATTTTTTGTATGGTGAAGAAGTGGTTGTTTTCGATTGGTTTCGCATTCATTTTATTGAGAATAACGGGATGGCCTGGGGCGCTGAATTTGGCGGCAGAACCGGTAAATTGTTTTTAACGATTTTTAGATTGTTTGCTATTGTTGGAATAGGCTACTGGCTTTATAGTTCTGTTAAAAAGAATGCGCCAACTATTTTAATTGTGGCTATTTCTTTAATTTTTGCCGGCGCTATGGGAAATATTATTGATTCTGTTTTTTACGGAGTTATTTTTGATACGCCAAGAAACGCTGTTGCCACAATGTTTGCTGAAAAACCCTACGGGACCTTATTTCATGGTAAAGTGGTAGATATGCTTTATTTTCCTATTTGGAGCGGTGATTTGCCAAGTTGGTTGCCTTTTTGGGGCGGAAAACCTTTTACTTTTTTCAATGCAATTTTTAATGTTGCCGATGCCTCCATTTCCACGGCGGTCGGTATTTTGATTTTCTTCAACAAAAAAGCATTCCCGCATGAGAATGTTGAAGAAACTGCATAAAATTTAATAAATTTTTACTGATTATTGTTGATTAACAATCGTTTTTATGATGAATTAATAACCTTGAATGATTGTTTAATTCGTCTTAACAATCGATATAATTTAACATTATAAAAGAAAATTACAAATTCAATAAAAATCTGTAATTTTATTTTTTTAAAATCACAGCACTTTTTGGAATTAGAAATTCAAATAAAAACATTGCCGTCGCTTCCCGGTGTTTATCAGTATTATGATAAAAACGGGACTATTTTATATGTAGGAAAAGCCAAGAATCTCAAGAAAAGGGTTTTATCATACTTTAAGAAAAACCACGAAAACGGAAAAACCAATGTGCTGGTCAAGAAAATTGCAACCATTGAACATATTGTTGTAGATACGGAAACCGACGCTTTGTTGCTGGAAAACAATTTGATAAAAAAATACCAGCCACGCTACAATGTGATGCTGAAAGATGACAAAACCTATCCATGGATTTGCATTAAAAAGGAACGATTTCCACGTATTTTTTTAACAAGAAATGTAATAAAAGACGGATCTGAATATTACGGACCTTATCCTTCTGTAAAAATGGCCAAAGCCTTGCTTGATTTGATTAAGGAATTGTACCAATTGCGCTCGTGCAGCTACGATTTGAGCGAAAAAAATATTGAAACCAAAAAATATTCCGTTTGTCTCGATTTTCATATCGGTAATTGCAAAGGACCTTGCGAAAATCTTCAAACTGAAGAAAATTACAATACCGACATTAATGCCATAAGGAATATTGTGAAGGGGAATTTCAAGGAATCCATCCAGCAGTTTTACGATATGATGATGTATTATTCAAATGAAATGGAGTTTGAAGAAGCACAAAAAATTAAGGAGAAAATCGATGTTTTGGCCAATTATCAGTCGAAATCTACCGTTGTAAATCCATCAATCACCAATGTCGATGTTTTTTCCATTATTTCTGATGAAAGCTATAGTTATGTAAACTTTTTCAAAATAATTAATGGCGCCATCATTCAATCTCACACCGTTGAAATTAAAAAGAAATTGGATGAAACCGACAAAGAATTGTTAGAGCTTGCAATTATTGAAATCAGGCAACGTTTTAATTCACAATCGACCGAAGTTTATGTGCCGTTTGAAGTGGATTTGGGTGAAAACATAAAGGTAACAGTTCCTAAACTTGGTGATAAGAAACGTATTGTAGATTTGAGCATGCGAAATGCAAAATATTATAGGCAAGAGCAGTTTAAACAGCTAAAAATTGTGGATCCCGATAAGCATGTGAACAGGATTATGGCGCAAATGCAAAAGGATTTGCGTTTAACATCAGAGCCAAGATACATAGAATGTTTTGACAATTCAAACATTCAGGGAACCAATCCGGTGGCGGCCTGTGTGGTTTTTAGAAATGGAAAACCCAGTAAAAAGGATTACAGGCATTTCAATATAAAAACGGTTGAAGGACCAGATGACTTTGCTTCCATGGAAGAAGTTGTTTTCAGAAGGTATAAAAGACTGCAGGAAGAAGGGCAAGAATTACCTCAATTAATCGTTATTGATGGTGGCAAGGGTCAATTGTCTTCAGCCTTAAAAAGTCTGGATATTCTAGGTTTGCGTCATAAAATTGCCATTATTGGCATTGCAAAACGCTTGGAAGAAATTTATTATCCGAATGATCCGGTGCCATTATATTTGAACAAAACCTCAGAAACCTTAAAAATTATCCAGCAATTGCGTAATGAAGCGCACAGATTTGGCATAACACACCATCGAAATAAAAGAAGTAAAGGCGTGTTGGTGAATGAATTGGAACAAATTTCAGGGATTGGTGAACAAACTATTGTATCTTTATTAAAACATTTTAAATCATTAAAAAGAGCGGAGAAAGCACCTTATGAATTGTTAGAACAAGCTTTGGGAAAATCGAAAGCCATTCTAATTTTTAATTATTTTCAACAAAATAAAAGTTAATGCAAAGATTTTTTTTACTTGCTTTTATATTTTCAATAACGTTTTCCTTTTCACAGGAAGTTATTGATAATGAAGATATAAAAGTTGGTCTAGTGCTTAGTGGCGGCGGGGCAAAAGGATTTGCCCATGTAGCGGTTTTAAAAGTATTGGAAGAAGCTGGCGTGAGGATAGATTATATTGGAGGAACCAGCATGGGTGCCATAATAGGTGCTTTATACGCCTCCGGTTATAATGCAAATCAGCTCGATTCCATTATTAAGACAACCGATTTTAATAAAATTTTGACCGATAATTTGCCACGAAAGTCAAAGCCATTTTTTGACAAAGAGCATAGTGAAAAATTTATACTTACAGTACCCATAAAAAACAGGAAAGTTGGCATGCCCACAGCCTTGTCGAATGGACAAAACGTACTTAATTTATTAACCAGTTTAACGCAGCATGTAAACAGCATTAATGATTTTAACAAGTTGCCAATACCTTTTGTTTGTATTGCCACCAATTTAGAAACTGGGAAACAAGAAATTTTGAATAAAGGGTTTTTACCTGAAGCCATCTTGGCAAGCGGTGCATTTCCAACATTATTGGCACCAGTTGAGATTGACGGGATGTTGCTGACAGATGGGGGCGTCACAAATAATTTTCCTGTTGAAGAGGTGAGAGCCATGGGAGCAGATGTTATTATTGGCGTCGACATACAAAGCGGATTGGAAAATAAGGAACAATTAAGTTCTGCCGTAAAAATATTAAATCAGATTGTTGGTTTTCAAATGTATCAATCAATGGAACATAAATATGACAGTTTGAATTTGGTGATAAAACCCAATATGAAAAAGTTTAATGTGATTTCCTTTGATAAAGCCAAAGACATTATGATTGAGGGTGATTTAGCCGCACGTGAAAAGTTTGGCGAATTAAAAGCTATTGCTGCAAGGCAGATACATATTGAAAAGCAAAAAATTGATTTGTTGCAAATTAAGGAATTTAGCATAAAGGAAATTAAAATTGATGGGAACAACTATTATACACGTGCTTATATTGTTGGAAAACTTAATATAAAAAACAATGAAATAACAGATTATGGGAAAGTAGTTTCGGGGATTAATAATTTATCGGCTACCAGCAATTTTGAATACGTACAATATAAAATTATTCACGAAAGTGATGGGTATATTTTGAATATTAAAGTAAAAGAAAACCCAATATCAAATTTTTTAAAATTAGGAGGGCATTATGATGGTTTATATAAAACTGCAATTTTATTAAATCTTACCACAAAACACATCTTATCCAATAACGACATGTTATCGGCTGATTTAATATTGGGAGACAATTTGCGGTATAATTTTGATTATTTTATTGACAATGGATTTTATTGGAGTTTTGGAATAAAATCAAGGTATAATAATTTTACTGCAAATATTAAATTTGATGAGGCAAACATCAATAAAATAAATTTAAATTATCAGGACTTAACCAATCAAATTTATCTACAGACGGTATTTGGCAGAAAATTTGCAATCGGTGCCGGAGGAGAATTCAAAAGAATTAAAGTGTTTTCTGAAACTATTTCATCCCTAGAAAATGGTGGCCAAACAGGTACAGGAAAACTATATTTTGATAAGTCGAACTATTTAAATTTAATAGCATACTTAAAAATTGATACGTACGACAAAAAATATTTTCAAAAGGAAGGGGCTTATTTAGATGTTGATTTTAGATGGTATTTGGCATCTTCCGATTTTAACAAAAATTTTGTTTCCTTTTCGCACGTGAAAGGAAAAATTGGTTATGCTCATACTTTTTTTGACAAATTTACCACACACATAGTTTCTGAGGCAGGAATTACCATAGGTGAAAATATAAATAGGGTTTTAGATTATAATGTTGGAGGCTATGGAGAAAATTTCATAAATACTTTTATTCCCTTTAATGGATATGATTATGCTACACTAAATGGAAATTCTTTTTTGCGGTCAACATTTACTTTCAGGTATGAGTTTTTGCCGAAAAACTACTTTCAGACAACAGCAAATTATGCAAGGGTTGGAAGTGATTTATTTAATGAAGGAAGAATTTTTGAAAACACAAAATCTGGCTATATGCTTGGATATGGATTGGATACCTTTTTGGGACCCATTGAATTTAATTATAGTTGGTCACCAGACCATAAGGAGAATTACTGGTATTTTAACGTTGGGTATTGGTTTTAAAAAAAGTCCTGCAAAATTTTGCAGGACTTTTTAGATATTGATGCCTTATTTAGTCAATTATTTTACCTTCATTGTCGGTAAAATCAAATCTTAAATATTGGTAGGTAATTCTAGGTAAAATTTTAATCCACTTTTTATATTTTAAATACCACCGCATTTGAATTGATGGAAATCCTTTCTTTAAATAAGCCACTATAAAAGGATGTGTATTTAAGGTAATATTTACATGCATTTTTGAGCTGACAAGCCTTTCAAGTTCTGATTCAATTTTATCCAATAAAATAATTGGAGATTCAACTTCACCAACACCGCTAGGGTTAGGTTCTTGCGTTTTTATAACCATTTCCGGTCTTACGCGTTGTCTCGTAATTTGAATCAATCCAAATTTACTTGGAGGCAATATTTTATGCTTTGTTTTGTCAAACTCCATTTCAGCCTTCAAATGGTCAAATAATTTTTGCCTGTGTTCAGGGGTGTTCATGTCAATAAAATCAACAACAATAATGCCTCCCATATCTCTCAATTGTAATTGTCTTGCAATCTCTGAAGCTGCAATTAAATTAACTTCAAGTGCGGTATCGGCTTGTGTGTTGGCTTTGTTTGAACGATTGCCACTGTTTACGTCAATTACATGCAGTGCTTCGGTATGTTCAATAACCAAATAAGCTCCTTTACTCATAGAAACTGTTCGTCCAAATGATGTTTTTATTTGGCGTTCAATACCATGTTTTTCAAAAATAGGAACTTGTGACTTGTATAATTGCACGATAGACTCTTTTTTAGGCGCGATTTCTTGTAAATACTCTTTAATTTCTAAATACAGAATTTCGTCATTTGTTACAATACTTGTAAACGAATCATTAAACAAATCTCTTAAAATTGATGAGGCTCTGTTTAATTCACTTAAAACTTTAACGGGTGATTGTTGTGATTTTACGGTAACAATTTGTTTGCACATGGCAACCCATCGTTCTAAAGAATTTTGAAGATCTTTATCCAGTTCTGCAACTTTTTTATTTTCGGCTACAGTTCTGATAATAACGCCAAAACCTTTAGGTTTAATGCTTTTGATCAGTCTTTTTAATCGTTCTTTTTCTTCGGGATCATTTATTTTTTGAGAAACTGAAACCCTATCGGAAAAAGGAACCAATACCAAATATCTACCCGCAATGGATATCTCTGAACTCATCCGCGGACCTTTGGTAGATATCGGTTCTTTTACAATTTGTACTAATAAATTTTGACCTGTTTTTAGAACATCAACGATACTTCCGTTTTTGTCAATATCCTTTTCTAGTTGAAAATTCTTTAATGTGAAATCTTTAATTTTACCTGTGGTGATACCTTTTATAAATTTATTTAAGGATAGTAATTGAGCGCCTAAATCGTGATAATGCAAAAATCCATCTTTATCATAACCTACATCAACAAATGATGCATTTAAACCAGATAGTACTTTGCCAATTCTAGCTAAAAAAATATCACCTACGGAGAATTTATTGCTATTGGATTCGTTATTTAGTGCTGTTAATCTGCCATCTTTTAATAAGGCAAAATCAATATCAGAGAAGTTTGATCTAATTATTAATTCTGTTTTCACTCTGAATTGTTTTGTGTTCAAATAAAAAATAATTGAACGATTTATACTAAGTTTTACAGGGTAATATACCCAACAATATTTGCATAAACTGCAAATATATATTTCAATGAACTTTTAAAATTGAAAAGAAAAAAGTAAGCCAAGCTTACTTTTTCTTTTTATGTCTGTTTGCTCTTGCTCTTTTTTTGCGTTTATGAGTCGATATTTTCGCCCTCTTTCTTTTTTTACCACTTGGCATAATTAAAAGTTGTTTTTTAAATTAATAAATATTTTTAACCTACTTCAACGTTGGTTATACTGTTACCTTACTTTTAACTCCTTCTACAAATACTTTTGCAGGCTTAAATGAGGGGATGTTGTGAGCCGGAATTTTGATTGTGGTATTTTTTGAAATGTTTCTTCCAGTTTTTTCAGCTCTTGTTTTAATAATAAAACTGCCAAAACCTCTTAAATAAACATTGTCTCCTTTTTCTAAGGAATTTTTTACCTCTTCCATGAACGCTTCAACAGTTGCTAAAACATCTGCTTTTTCTATTCCAGATTTGTCTGCAATATTTGATACGATTTCTGCTTTCGTCATTTTTAATATGGGTTATATGTTATTATAAAATTAAGACGGCAAATATATGATATAATAATGAAATTCAAAAAGTTAATTCACTAAAATTTAATTAATTAAAAGATGTATCATTGTATTTTATAAAAAACCGAATGATTTTCTCTAAACAATTAACATACTGGTATTTACATAATAAAAGAGATTTGCCTTGGAGAGCTACTGCCAATCCATACACCATTTGGCTGTCAGAAATTATTTTGCAGCAAACGCGTGTTGACCAGGGAATGTCGTATTATTTTAAGTTTATTAAAAATTTTCCGACAGTTTTCGATTTGGCGGCAGCATCAGAAGAGCAGGTGTTAAAACTTTGGCAGGGTTTGGGTTATTATTCCAGAGCCAGAAACTTGCATTTTTCTGCAAAATATATTGTAGATGAACTTCATGGAGAATTTCCTTCAACTTATAAAGAACTCTTAAAACTTAAAGGTGTTGGTGATTATACCGCTTCCGCTATTGCATCAATCTGTTTTAATGAGCCAACAGCTGTTGTTGACGGAAATGTTTATCGCGTTTTGGCACGATATTTTGGAATTGACTTCACTATAAATTCTTCCGCAGGAATTAAAATATTTAAACAATTGGCGCAAGAACTTATTGATGATAAAAATCCAGGCACGCACAACCAGGCTATTATGGAATTTGGTGCGCTCATGTGCAAGCCCAGCAATCCGGATTGTGGAATTTGTCCCTTAAACAGCAGTTGTTTTGCCTTGTCAAAAAACAGGATTAAAGAGCTTCCTGTCAAAGAAAAGAAAGCCAAAATTAAAACGAGGCATTTTAATTATTTGGTGATTCAATCAAGTGACAAAAAAACCAAAATTGTAAAGCGAGAAACTGGAATTTGGAGAAATCTTTATGAGTTTCCGTTGATAGAAACAAGCGATATTATTGATGAAAAACAACTTGTTGAACATAAATTATATAAGGAGTTGTTTTGTGATTCAGCCGTAACTGTTGCACTTTTTGATGAAGAAGTTCTTGTGCATAAATTAACGCATCAACATATTTATACCAAATTTTGGGTGGTAAACACCACTGCTTCAGACCATTTTTCAATTCCTTGGAACACTATAAAAAAATATCCTGTACCGGCTTTGATAGATAATTTTTTAAATCGGTATAAATCTGACTCATTTTTTTAGTACTTTTGTTGCTTAATTGATACTTAAAAAAATGGCTGGGACAATAAATAAAGTGATATTGATAGGACATTTAGGTGATGAAGTAAAGATGCATTATTTTGAGGGCGGAAACGCAATTGGGCGGTTTCCTATAGCCACAAATGAAAACTATACAAATAAACAAACCGGCGAAAAAGTCACCACAACAGAATGGCATAATATTGTGGTAAGAAATAAATTGGCCGAAATTTGCGAAAAATATTTATCTAAAGGCGATAAAGTATATGTTGAAGGGCGTATTAAAACACGACAATGGGAAGGTGAAGATCACGCAAAAAGATACACCACTGAAATTCACGTGGTGGATATGACTTTTTTAACTACCAAAAAAGAATTAAATGCACCGCAGCAAAAGGAAAGCACAAATCCAAATCCTTTAACGCCTTCAAACCAAGAAATTGTAAAGCCAGAACAAGAAGAGGATGATTTGCCATTCTAAAGTTTAATTAAATTTATGTAAGTTGGATCCTGAACCCACGTTTTTATCAATTCTTTTATCAGAGGATATTTTATCGAAAGTCCTAAGTATTGCTACCCTTTTTATTTTGCTTTTATTTTCTGCATTAATTTCTGGTGCCGAAGTTGCTTTTTTTTCCCTATCGCAAACGGATCTAAACAGGGCGGCAGAATCAAAATCAAGTAAAGAAAAAGCGGTGGTTACATTGCTTGAAAGACCAAAAAGATTGTTGGCGACCATTTTGGTTTCAAACAATTTCATCAATATATTAATTGTGTTGATTTTTGCATATATAGGCGATTTTTTGTTTGCAAATATTGCTTCCGATTTATTGAAATTTTTGATAGAAGTTGTTTTGGTTACTTTTTTAATTTTGTTGTTTGGGGAAGTTTTGCCAAAATTGTACGCCTCAAGAAATTCATTAAAATTTGCGGCAATTATGGCTTCTCCTTTTAAAATGCTGGTGTCGCTGCTTTCATTTGTTAGTTTCCCGTTGTTAGGCTTAACCAATATTATTGAAAACAATCTGGGTAAACAGAAATCAAGTTTATCGGTTGAAAAATTATCACAGGCACTTGGGCTTACTTCCAACGAAACCACAACCAAAGATGACCAAAAAATATTACGTGGAATCGTAAGTTTCGGAAATACGGAAACAGGCCAAATCATGACACCTCGTATAGACATTTTTGCGCTTTCAAAAGATGAAACATATGAAAATGTAGTGGCTAAAATTGTGAATGAGGGTTTTTCAAGAAATCCTGTTTACGACGAAAATATTGATGAAATAATTGGCGTTTTATATGCCAAAGATTTATTGCCTTATATTGATGTCAAAAATTTTGAGTGGCAAAAATTAATAAGAGAACCATATTTTGTTCCTGAAAATAAAAAACTGGACGATTTGTTGAAGGAATTTCAGGAAAAGAAAAATCACTTGGCCGTTGTTGTTGATGAATATGGCGGAACAAGCGGCATTGTTACCCTGGAAGATGTCATTGAAGAAATTGTTGGTGATATCAGTGATGAATATGACCAAGATGATGCTCCCTATTCTATCATTGATGAAAATAATTTTTTGTTTGACGGAAAAATCAATTTAAAAGATTTTTATAAAATTTTAGAAATAGAAGATTCCTATTTATTTGAGGAAAATAAAGGAGAGTCTGAAACACTGGCCGGATTTATTTTAGAAATTCATGGAAGATTTCCAAGAAAGCAGGAAATAATTACTTTTTTTGAGTATGTATTTAAAGTTGAACTCATGGATAAAAAAAGAATTAAACAGGTTAAAGTGACCATTGACCGCGCCTTTTTAAAGGAATAACATGAAAAATTTTTCTTTAATCATTTTTTTGGCATTTATGATAGTTTCCTGTGGAAAAGAAACCTTGCCAAAACCTGTGCCTTATTTAAAACTCCAGTATCCGGAAGCAGCTTATCATAAAATTGAATTTAACGGACCTTTCACTTTTGAAATATCGAACCTGGCTAAAATCAACTTCAAAAACAAGTATTGGGTTAGTATTGAATATCCGCAGTTAAAAGCCACGGTTCACATAACTTATCGACCTGTAAATAATGATTTGGATGAAATTTTGAAGGAAGTTGAGAAATTAACTTTTGAACACACCATAAAAGCCGATGCCATTAACGCAGTTCCTTATGAAAACTTAGAAAAACGAGTTTTCGGAAAACTGTATAATATTGAAGGAAGTGTCGCCACAAATATTCAATTTAGGGTTACCGACAGCGTGAATCATGTGCTTTCCGGAGCTTTGTATTTTTATACGCGACCAAATTATGATTCCATTGTGCCGGCCATAAAATATGTTGAAAAAGACATCATTCATTTAATTGAAACACTGGAATGGAAAAATTGACTCCCAACAACTTTAGATACACAAAAACAATAAGAATTTGGTTGATCATTGGTTTGATTATGTTAATTGGCCAAGTGGTGATAGGCGGCATAACGCGTTTAACGGGATCGGGTTTGTCAATTACCAAATGGGATATTATCACAGGCGTTATTCCGCCTTTAAATGCCGAAGAATGGACAAATGAATTTGAGCTTTATAAAGAAACACCGCAATTCCATAAAATTAATTCGACATTTACCCTGCAAGATTTTAAATTTATTTATTTCTGGGAATATTTTCACCGGCTTTGGGTTCGTTCGCTAGGATTTGTGTTTTTAATACCTTTTATCATTTTTGCAGTTAAAAAGCAAATGGATTTATACTTAATAAAGCGCTTGGGCATTGTTATTTTGTTAACTATTTTAACTGCTTCAGCGGGTTGGATAATGGTGCAAAGCGGTTTGGTAAACAGGCCTTGGGTAAATGCCTATAAACTCACCATTCATTTTACCTTGGCTGTTTTGGTGGTATGGGCGATGGTTAAAACGGTGTCCGATGTTTATTTATTGGGGAGCAAATCCCTTATTCCTTCAAAAAATATCGTTTCCTATGTAATTGGCATTGCATTTTTACAAATGATAGTTGCCGGGATTATGGCCGGAATGCGTGCCGGATTGTATTATCCTACCTGGCCCGATATGAATGGGGAATTTGTTCCCGGCGTATTGCGAAATTCAACAAATTGGGATTGGCACAATATGATTAATTACGACTCCTATTTGTTTGCGCCGGCATTAATTCAGTTTACCCATAGAATGTTGGCCTATATATTGGCTGCTGCAACAATTTATCTGTTTTTTAATTTAAGAAAAAAAGTTGAGGAGGCTTCTAAAAAATGGATAAACAGCGCTATGATTTTAGTTTGGGTTCAAATTGTATTGGGAATTTTGACGGTATTGAATGTTCAGGGTAAAATTCCGCTGTTTTTTGGCGTAAGTCACCAATTGGTGGGCTTCTTATATTTTATGAGTTTGTTATTTTTATACGACTCTTTAAGAAAACAAAAGGCATAAAAAAAGCTTCAGTAGTCTGAAGCTTTAATTTTTTGAATTAAAAGAAGATTCTTCTAATTACTCTTGTACCTCAACTTCAACAGTAGTAGTTGTATCAACAGCTACTTCAACTTCAACAGCTGGAGCTTCTTCAACAGTTACTTCAACAGCAGGTACTTCTTCTTTAGGTGTTTCTTTACAAGAAACAGCAAAAACGCTTACGAAAAGTGCAATTGCTATAAAAAATTTAAATTGTTTCATTTTTTGATATGATTTTTATTGTTGGTGCAAATTAACAACAAATTTATTAATTATAAAAAAAAATATTATTTATTTTCATCAATTACCTTAATTTCTTCAATTTCAGTAATTTTAGTTGCTTTATATAAAGAGCCTCCGCCAATTCCGGCAATCTTTTTTGCAATATCTTCTTGGCTGATTTTATTTTCATCATAAGTGAATTGTCCCACTTTGTCTTCAAAACTTACTTTTGAGTAGGTAACGCCTTCAGTTTTTGATAATTTAGACTCAATTGTCTTTGCGCAGCCAATTTCACAAGTCATTCCTTCAATTTCAACTTCAATGGTTTTATAATTGGCGGCAACTTCTTGTTTTTCAATTCCTGATTTTTCAATGGAATCCTGTTTTTTGGCGTCATTGCAGGAAAATAAAAAAAAGGCTAGTGCTAAAATTGAAATTGAAGTTTTCATAATTTATTACTTTTTAATTCGTTGCGCAAAGTTAAAACTATTAAATTTAAATCCGAATATTTATGCGATTTTTGCAATTATTTTTTTGAATGGAAAACAAAAAATTACGCTGGATTTATTTAATTGTGCTTTCATTAATTTGGGGAAGTTCCTTTATTTTAATGAAAAAAGCATTAATTGGCCTTACGCCAGTCCAAGTTGGGGCATTAAGAATAATAATCACCGCAGTTTTTTTGTTGCTTATTGGGTTTAACCGATTGCTTAAAATAGAAATGAGGCATTGGAAATATTTAACGCTAAATGCGTTATTGGGTTCTTTTTTCCCGGTATTTTTATTTGCTTTTGCGCTTCAAAAAATAGACAGTTCCATCGCTTCTATTTTAAACGCTTTAACGCCTTTAAACACGTTGCTTTTTGGCGCAATGGTATTTGGGTTTGCTTTTAAAAGAAGACAGCTGATAGGTGTTTTAATTGGGTTTGTTGGGACAGCAATGCTTATTATGGAAGGTGCTCAAATTCATTCTGAAAATGAATATATATTTATGGGATTTGTGATCATCGCTTCCGTAGGTTATGCCTTTAATGTGAATCTCATCAAAAAATATTTACACGATCTAGACGCTTTGAGCATTACTGTAGGGATTTTTGCAATTTTAATTGTTCCTGCCACTATTGTGTTAGGGTTTTCTGGCTTTTTTCAATCAGTTGAAATAAATGAAGTCATAACATCATCCTTGGTTTATGTGTCGATATTGGCGGTGGTTGGCACCGGTATTGCAACTATTATGTTTAACCGTTTAATCCAATTGTCAACGCCGGTATTTTCATCTTCCGTAACGTATTTAATTCCTGTTGTTGCCATCACTTGGGGAATTTTAGATGGAGAGAAAATTTCATTTCTGCAATTCTTTTCGGGTTTGGTAATTTTGGTTGGCGTATATCTTGCCAATAAAGCCAAATAAAAAACGGCCCAATTTCTTGAGCCGTTTAAAGTAATTGTAATTAAATTTTGATTTATTTATAGAAAATCAGCTTCAGTAACGCCTTCATTTACTTTTGCGGCGATTAATTTAAATTCTACTGTTTGCGGACCGAAACTTCCAGTTTTTGTTCCAGGGAATTTTATTCCGTTAAATTCTTGGTAATTGCTGAAAGTCGCTTCCTGATTTTGGGTTTGGCCTTGCATGGTGATCACTTGCAATTCCTTTACTTTTAATCCGCTTTCCACCTCAAAATAAACCGATGATGAAACAATTTCGCCTTTGGTTGTTATTACATAAGCATCTTTGCCGTCAACAATTTCAATGCCTGTTAGTTTAGAATTTTCGTTGTTTAACAATCCCATTTCTAAAAATGTTCCGATGGTGTAGGTCATTTCACCCGACATTTGTGGAGGTAATGGCTGTTTGTTCATAAAAACGCCTTCTTTAGTCATCACAATTTTAGCCACTACATTTCCTCCCATGCTGGTTTCATTGGCGTATTTTGTTGATGTTCTTTTTTCGGTGGATACAATAACATTTCCCATGGCATTGGCTTCATAAGTAGCCATAGTGCTTTTTAAAGCTTTCACTTTTGCAGCACCGCCAATTGCATTAAAGAAATTGTCTAAAACTGTTAGCTTGGTAACTCCGGCAGGAATTGGTTTTGACATTTCCGGTTTTGAAGCAGCGTTTGATTCTTTGTCAAAATAATTGATGGCGTAAGGTAATTTTTCAAGGTTTGGTAAAGCGTCCAACGCTTTTCCAACAATAACGATTCTTGCATTGTCTTCACTAAAATATTTTTGGGCAACGCGTTGCACATCTTCAGCCGTTACTGCATTTATTTTTTGCAGATAGGTTTCGTAGAAATCCTGAGGCAATTTTTTTGTGACAATGTTTAAAGCGTAACTGGCTACTGTTGAAGGGTTTTCAAGCGCCATCACAAAACTTCCTATATAAGCAGCTTTGGCGTTTTTCAATTCTTCATCGGTAACTTTGGTGTCTCTAAAAGTTTTGATCTCTTTCATAAATTCAACCACAGCACTGTCTGTAACCATATTTCTTACAGAAGCTGCCGATTTAAAAGTCGCTGAAGTTCTTTCGTCGTTTCCAATTCTTGAGTAAGCGCCGTAAGTATATCCTTTATCTTCACGTAAATTCAAAAATAAACGACCTTCACCGCCACCGCCAAAAATTTTATTGGCCAATAAAGCCGCAAAATAATCGGGATTGCTCATTTTTAAATCTACCGTATTAATCACTGAAATATCCGATTGTACCGCATTTGGCATATCAATAAAGTTAATTTCAGTTTTGGCAACATCAGCAACTTTAGGGATTTCATAAGCCGGCATCGTGCCTTTTTTCCAATTGTTGAAATGTTTGGTTACCTGTGCTTTCACATCTTTAAAAGCAACATCGCCAACAATCACCAAATAGGCATTGTTTGGTTTGAAATAAGTGGCATAAAAATTTTGAACGTCGGCCAATGTTACATTTTTGGCGGTAGTTTCAGTTTCAAATTCTCCGTAAGGATGGTTTTTCCCGTAAACCAAAGCGTTTTGGGCTTTTGCGGCAATGGCAGCAACACTGTTTTCTCCCGATTTAATTCCTTCAAGTAATTGTGCTTGTTGTTTTTCAAATTCCTCTTTTGTAAACAGCGGATTTTGAACAGCATCGGCCGTTAATTCCAAAATTCTAGGAAAAAATTTGGACAAGGTATTGAAACTTGCACTTTGGCTTCCAATATTAAAGTTGGCGCCTAAAAAATCAATTTCTTCAACAAAAGCGTCTTTTGAAATTGTTTTTGTTCCATTTCCCATCATTCCTCCGGCAATCGTTGTTAATCCTGCTTTTTCTCCTTCAAAAATAGGTCCGTTGTCTAAAATTAACGTGGCTGAAACTTTTGGTAATTTATGATTTTCAACAACCATTACTTTTAACCCGTTTTTAAGTTCAAAAGTTTGTGGTTTGCCTAAATTAATAACAGGTGCCGGACCCGCTTTTGGTTGTTGGGATCTGTCTATTTGTGCAGTTACCCCTAATGAAATAAGGAATAATGCAATTAAGGTGGTTATTTTGGTTCTCATATTATTTTTCATCTGTGTCTATTGTATTTTTTATTGGTACAGCTGCTGTTCGCCATGAATCATTCTACTGTGTATCAAAATTTTTTATGGCTCGTTTCATAATTTTATTATTCAATTTCCTTTTTTAGATAATCCATTTCAACACGGCTGTTTTTGTTCAAATATTCATTTGCAACGCGTTTAATGTCTTCTCTGGTTATGGAGCGGTAAATGTTAATTTCATCATTAATTAAGTTTGTATTGCCTTTTAAAGTATAGTTTGCAGCTAAAGTGTTGGCAATATTTTGAACTCCGGAATTTGAATTCACAAAATTGTTTTCAAATTTATTTTGTAATTTTTGAAATTCTTTTTCTGAAATTAATTCAGTTTGAAGTTTGGCAATTTCGGCATCCATTTCAACTCCTAAATCATCTAAAGTAGTTGCGCCCATTGGCAATGCGCCCATTATATAAACGCCATAATCTTCTTGTGAATCATTAAATGCCAAAACCTGAAGCGCTTTTTTCTCTTCAACCAAGGTTTTGTACAATCTGGCGCTTTTTCCGCTTGTTAAAATGGAAGAAACCATATCCAAGGTATAAGAATCTTTGTCTTTATTTGATGGCGTTCTGTAAATAAAAAGTTTAACAGGAATTTGAATGTTCGAATCGTATTCGGTAACCTTAATACTTTCAGTGATAGGAGCTTCTTTAACAGTTATTCTTTCAACTTTTTCTCCTTTAGGAATATCGCCAAAATAATTTTCAATCATTTTTTTGGTGGCTTCAGTCTCAAAATCTCCGGCAACCACTAAAACAGCATTGTTAGGTGCATAGAATTTTTTATGAAAATCTAAAAACTCCTGTAATTTGGCAGCATCTAAATCTTCCATGCTTCCGATCACCGAATTTTTATAAGGATGGTTTTTAAACACATGCTGGTTGATACCTGTGCGATAGCTAATTTTACCGTAGGGAGCATTGTCGATTCTGGCGCGTTTTTCTTCTTTGATTACCTCGTTTTGCGTGTCAACGCCAACTTGGTTAATCACAGGGTGCAACATACGTTCCGACTCTAACCACAAACCAAGTTCCAAATTGTTGGAAGGAAAAGTTTCATAATAAAAAGTTCGGTCTTGCGTGGTATTTGCATTGTTTGTTCCGCCATTGGCAGACACAATTTTAAAAAACTCGCCTTTAGGAATATTTTTGGTTCCTTCAAACAGTAAATGTTCGAAAAAGTGTGCGAATCCAGTACGTCCGTCTACTTCATCTTTTGCGCCAACGTGGTACATTACAGAGGTGCTGATAATAGGCGCGGAATTGTCTTTATGTAAAATTACGTGCAGGCCGTTACTTAAATCGTACTCTTCAAATGTTACTTTTTGGGCAAACATGTTAACGCTTAAAAATAGCGCCAAAGAGCTTAAATAGATCATTTTTCTCATAGGTATTACTAGTTTAATTAAATTAATATGGCGTATAGGACGCATTTGTTGATTGGTTGTTACAGTTTTGAAGTGGAAATAGCGAATTCATTTTGTGGTTATTTCATAGCAAAAATGAATTTCAAAGCTACTTTTTTTTTAAAAATTTAAGAATACTTCGAAAATTAACCAAATCTTAATAAATTGATAATTGTTAATTTGAAATTATTCTTTTTAATTCAGGTTGCGTTAGTGATTGAAACGGAAATCCTTTTTTGAGGTTTTTCGCCGAAAAAAAGATTGCAGTGTAAAGCACGCCCCGCCAGCTGGCGGGGAACGCCAAAAATATTATTGGACGGGATTTCTGCAATTTTAATAACATATTTTAAAAAGCTAAAAATGAGCAATTTATTTGCTGTAAATTTGTTTTGCAGAAATAAGAAAAAAGACATATATTTGCACCCGCCTAAGTAGAAAAGGCAACCAAATTAATTAATAAAGCGAATAAAAACAAAGCTTATGTACGCAATTGTAGAGATAGCAGGGCAGCAGTTTAAAGTAGCAAAAGACCAAAAAGTTTACGTACACCGTTTACAAGAAGAAGAAGGAGCAAGTGTTTCTTTTGACAAAGTACTTCTTGTTGGCGATAATGGTACAATAACAGTTGGCGCCCCAGCTATAGAAGGAGCCGAAGTAACGGCCAAAATTTTAGGTCACCTTCAAGGTGATAAAGTGATCGTTTTCAAAAAGAAACGCAGAAAAGGATTCAGAAAAAAGAATGGCCATCGCCAAGCTTTAACTGAAATTCAAGTTGAAGGTATTTTTGCCAGTGGCGCAACAAAAAAAGCTGCTGCAAAAAAAGAAACTCCTAAAGCTAAAGTTGAAGCAGTAAAAGAAGCTCCTAAAGCTAAAGTTGAAGCGGTAAAAGAAACTGCATCTGTTGATTTAGAATCAATGACTGTTGCTGAATTAAAAGCTTTGGCTAAAGAAAAGGGTATCGAAGGATACACTTCTTTGAAAAAAGCAGAATTAATTGAAGCATTAACTAAATAAGAACCAAAATTTTAAAACCATAAGGTCATGGCACATAAAAAAGGAGTAGGTAGTTCGAAGAACGGTAGGGAATCGGAATCGAAACGTCTAGGCGTAAAAATATTTGGTGGACAAGCTGCAATTGCAGGTAACATTATTGTTCGTCAGAGAGGAACTCAACACCATCCTGGTGAAAACGTATACATGGGAAAAGACCATACTTTACACGCTAGAGTGGACGGTTTGGTGAAATTTTCAAAAAGAAAAGACAATAAATCATTTGTTTCTATCGATCCTATCGAAGCATAACATGTAGATTTTATATATTTTAAACTCCCAAACTTTAAAGTTTGGGAGTTTTTTTATGCACTATTTACTACATTTGCGCATATGTACTTTTTATACAACTTACTTATTTTGTTTGCCGGTTTTGTCTTAAAAATAACGGCGCTTTTCAATAAAAAAATCAAGCTTTTTATTGATGGAAGAAAACAAACATTTTTTAAACTGCAACAAGCAATTTCAGAAAAAGATGAAATTGTTTGGATGCATTGCGCTTCTTTGGGCGAATTTGAGCAAGGAAGGCCCATTATTGAAAAGCTAAAACTAAAATTCCCAAGCAGAAAAGTGGTGCTGACATTTTTTTCGCCATCAGGATATGAAGTACGAAAAAATTACGAATATGCCGATGTGGTTTGTTATTTGCCTTTAGATTCAGCCAAAAATGCAAAAAGATTTCTTGATATTATTCACCCAAAATTGGCCATTTTTGTGAAATATGAATTTTGGCCAAACCTATTGAAAGAACTAAATGTTCGAAATATTGAAACGTTGCTGGTTTCCGGAATATTCAGGGAAAATCAGTCCTTTTTTAAAGGATATGGCGCTTGGATGCGCAAATCGCTGGCGACTTTTTCCCATTTTTTTGTTCAGGATGAAAACTCCAAACAATTGCTGAACAGCATCAACTTCAATAATGTTTCCGTGAGCGGCGATACACGTTTTGACCGTGTTTTTGAAATTACCCAACAAAACAACAAACTGCCTTTTATAGAAGAATTTATCGACAATAAATACACGCTTGTTGCCGGAAGCACCTGGAAAGAAGATGAAATGATGCTGGTGGATTATATCAACAACAAGGCTACAGAAAATGAAAAATTCATAATTGCGCCGCACAATATCAACCCAAAAGATATTGCTGATTTAAAAAACAGCATTTCAATAAAAGTGGTTTTGTTTTCAGAAAAGGACGATAAAAATCTTTCCGACTTTCAAGTTTTTATCATTGACACTGTTGGGATTCTGACTAAAATTTACAGTTACGCCACAATTGCGTATGTTGGCGGTGGTTTTACAAAAACAGGCGTACACAATGTTTTGGAACCGGCAACTTTTAGCATTCCCATACTCATTGGTCCAAATTATCATAAATTTAATGAAGCCATTGATTTGGTGAAAAATAAGGCTTGCTTTGTGGTGGATAATTCTAAAGAATTATCTTTGTATTTAGAAAAATTTTATCAGTCAGTTGAAATGAGACTGAAAACCGGAGAAAGCGCAAAAAAACAAGTGGTTGATAAAACAGGAGCAACTGCAAAAATTTTAGAATTTATAGCAAAATGAGAGAAAAACTAGAGAAATATTATTCGTTTGTGTTTGAAAAGGAATTGATTGATGAAATTGTTCAGGTAGGTATTTATAAAAAATTGCGTGAAAATGAAATATTGGTCGATTTAGGCGATAAAATGAAAGGCATTCCTTTGTTATTGGAAGGAGCCATTAAAATTGTGCGGGAAGATAAAAATGGGGAGGAAATTTTATTGTATTTTTTGGAACGCGGCGACACTTGCGCCAGTTCGTTTGCGAGTGCCATTTCAAATGGCAAGTGCGGAATTAGAGCCTCCGCAGAAAAGGAATCTGAAATTATTTTTCTGCCGAAAGAAAAATTGGATGAATGGATGTTAAAATATAAATCATGGAGAACTTTTGTGATTGAAAGTTATAACATACGTTTAAATGAAATGATGGAAACTATCGATAGTTTGGCTTTTATGAATATGAGTGAGCGGCTGTATAAATATTTGACTGACAAAGCCCAAATTATGAGAGAAACTTCATTAAATACCACGCACCAAGACATCGCATACGATATGCATACTTCTCGAGTTGTTATTTCGCGATTGCTGAAGCAACTTGAAAATGAAGGAAAAATAAAGCTGCACAGAAATAAGATTGAGATACTGGAATTTTAAATTAAGTGATGTAAATCACAAAATAATTTAATTTTTAAGATATTTTTGATAGTTTTTTAAATACATATAATTATGGATTTTATTATGCAACCTTGGGAATGGTACGTTGCCGGTCCTGTAATTTCGTTTATCATGTTTTTGCTCTATTATTTTGGTGAACGATTTGGTGTGTCATCAAATCTGGAAACATTTTGTTCCATCGGCGGAGCGGGAAAGTACGTCAACTATTTTAAAATTGACTGGAAAGATAATTTATGGAACTTAATTTTTATTGCCGGTTCTATTGCTGGCGGTTTTATTGCTTCAAATTATTTGACAACTACTGATGCGGTTAACATAAATCCGCAAACGGTAAAAGATTTGGCCGATATTGGAATTATGAACGCAGGACAAACTTATTTGCCCGATGAAATATTCAGTATTGATACGATGCTCACTTTAAAAGGTTTTGCTATTTTAATTATTGCTGGTTTTTTGGTTGGTTTTGGCGCGCGTTGGGCTGGCGGCTGCACATCTGGCCACGCAATTGTTGGCCTGAGCAATTTAGAACTTGCTTCGTTAATTGCAGTAGTTGGTTTTTTTATTGGAGGTTTGGTGATGACCTGGTTAATTTTACCCCTAATATTCTAGCGTTATGAAGTTTATAAAGTTTTTTTTAGTGGGAATTCTTTTCGGAATCGTAATGAGCAAGGCCGAAATAATTTCATGGTACAGAATATACGAAATGTTTAAGTTCCAGTCGTTTCATATGTACGGAATTATTGGTTCTGCAATTATGTTGGGAATGATAAGCATGTTTTTATTCAAGAAAAAGATGGTTAAAACTTTCAAGGGAGAAGAAATATATGTAATGCCTAAAAAAGAAGGATTGTCACGCAATCTTTTGGGCGGAATCCTATTCGGATTAGGCTGGGCATTGGCCGGCGCTTGTCCGGGACCCATGTTTGTTTTAATTGGAAAAGGTGTTGTTTCCATTTTGGTGGTCATTTTCGGAGCTACGTTGGGTGCGTTTTTTTACGGAGTTTACAAAGATAAATTACCTCATTAATAAAGATGAAACGAGCCATAACAAATTTTGATACACAGTAGAATGATTCATGGCGAACTGCATCTGTACCAATAAAAAATAAAATAGACACAGATGAAACGAGCCATAACAAATTTTGATACACAGTAGAATGATTTATGGCGAACTGCATCTGTACCAATAAAAAATAAAAGATAAACAGATGAAAATACACGACATTGTTGCAGCTAATTTTTCAGATGTATTTGAAGAAAATTTACGGACTGAAATCTGCAATAATGGCATTTTAAAAACGATTGAGGCTGATAAAATAATTTTAGATGTTAGGACGGATATAGAGTTTATACCTTTAATTGTTTCGGGAATTGTAAAAGTAAAACGACGCGACGGAAAAGGAAACGGAATTTTTTTGCATTATTTAACGGCAAAACAAACCAGCGCAATCGCCATAACTTATGCAATCGAAAATAAAAAATGTGACGTTAGGCTAAAAGCTGAAAGTAACGTAACCTACATTGCAATTCCATCGAAAGTTGTAATTTCGTGGTTTTTAAAATACAGTTCATGGCGTTCCTTTTATTTTAAATTAAATCATCAGCAAACGGCTTATTTAATTGAAAAAATTAATGACATCGCTTTTGAAAATTTAGAGTTCAGATTGTTAAAATATTTGGAATACAACAGTTTAATAATGAATGAAAATACAATTGGCAAAAAGCATTTTGACATTGCGCGCGACTTGAAGGTTTCAAGAGAAGCAGTATCAAGAATTTTGGAAAAATTGGAAAAAGACGAAATTTTAACTTTAGGCAGAAATAAAATAATTTTAAATTAAAGTATTGCTGCAAAAAAGGACATTTCTTAATTTCCTATAATCTTTTTCCCGTTTAACTCACACAACCATTTTACCAAAAAATTATAACTTCCAAAATGGTTGAGAATAATAAGTATATTTGTGGAATTAGACTCAAATAAATTTAGCAGCAATGAAATTGATTATTTATCTGGCCAGTATATTTCTGTTTTTTGGCTGTAATAATTCAAATCAAAATCAAGATGAACCAATCATTATTGATTTTAAAAAACAAAGTTTTGAAGGGGAACGTTTTTCTAATAATGATTCCATTCAAAAGTTAAAAGTGGCTGTATCTGCCATCATTACGCCTCAAGAAACATTTATTTATTACCGTGATCTGTTTAATTATATTTCTAAAGAACTCAATTATGAAGTTGAATTTAAACAAAGAAAAACCTACGAAGAAACAAATGATTTAATCGAAAAAAATGAAGTGGATTTGGCTTTTATTTGTTCTTTGGCCTATGTTATTGCCAAAGAAAACAACACAGCCGAATTATTGGCAATGCCTTTATTTAACGGAAAACCAACTTATCAAGCTTATATTATTACCCATAAATCATCTGGTATTGAAAATTTTGAACAATTTGAAGGGAAAAATTTTGCCTTTACCGATCCGCTTTCAAACTCGGGGAAGTTATATGCAGAAAAGAGAATTAAGGAATTGGGGTTTGATTTGGATTCTTTTTTTGACAAATCAATGTATTCTCACGCGCATGATGCTTCAATACAGTTGGTTTCTAAAAAAATTGTGGACGGAG